>Ga0257127_1000699_pt1 | contig 27848 bp, 46 predicted proteins | sample SI060_135mmetaG_FD_190152 | JGI IMG/M metagenome (GOLD analysis project Ga0257127, IMG submission 190152) | Marine microbial communities from Saanich Inlet, British Columbia, Canada - SI060_135m | ecosystem: Environmental > Aquatic > Marine > Inlet | place: Canada: British Columbia | collected... | reverse complement strand
GTTTAAAAAAAATATATTTATAATTTGTAAAGAATGTGAAAATGAATTTAATATAAATAAATTCTCTGATTATCATATACCAAAAACATATACCAGAAAAACAAAGACATAAATATTTTAAAACTTTTATAGAAAAGAATAGAAAATGAATACTTTAGATCTAATAAATCTATATGAGAGGTTAGTAAGAGAAAAACATTCTCGTTTCTATAAAATAAGTAGAAGAGGTGATGCTTATGTAAAACACAGAAAAACTTTCTCTAAGCTAAATGAAAAACTTAAAAAGAAAGATATATCACCAGATGATTTTATAAGGATACAGTTTAGTGCTAAAGGATATAAGCCTTATCCTAACCAACTACTATCTAAAGTAGCTATGCAAAGATATTTAGATCATATTAGTTGTATAACAAGTGAAGAAATAAATAGAACTCAAGAATCATATTTACGTGAATTATGTGAAGATGGTTACACATTAGAAGAAGCATTGCAATTTGATATATTCTACTATTATTTCAGATGTAGTAAGTTAAAAGATTATCCTAAAAATTGGTTGTTTTTAGCACAGAAAGAAATTGAGAAAACACCAGAACTTAAAAACATAAAATTATGAAATGTAAAAAATGTAAATTATGATAATTGTACATGTGTTACATGTACAGGAGAAGTTAATATTGGTATATGTGGTGAATGTGTTTCTAATATTTACTATGAAATAATAACATTACCAAAACATATACCAGAAAAACAAAGACATAAATATAAAGTAGAATATATAAAGGAGAATTATGACGGATGAATTTGAGAAACTATTAATATCAGCACTACTAAAAGATAAACAATTTTTAAAAGAAACAATAGGTTATATTGATGATGAAATATTTAAAAATCAATACTATAAATATTTTTATTCTATATTAGAAACATATTATAATAAGTATAATAATGTAATACCTTTTGATATATTTAAATATTTACTATCCAAAACTTTAACTAAACAAAATTTCTCTAACGAAGAATTCCCTATAATATCAGGATTAATAATTGATATATTTGATACAAAATACGATATTAAATTTTTAAAGTCTGAAATAGGTAATCACATAAAAGAACGTAAGTTAAGAAAAATATTATCAAGTGCTAGTCAAAATTTTAATTTAAATAAAATTGAAAAACTATTAGAAGATTTAAAAGATGCTAATAAATATGATCCTGAAGAAGATAAACCACTTGAATACGTATCATCATTACACAAAAGAAGTCTTGGTCAAAAGCCAGTACCAACATCTATTACTAGTTTAGATACTATTATTGGTGGTGGAATAACTCCAGGTGAATTTGGTTTAATTTCTGCTCAAACTGGTGGTTGTAAATCTATGACTTTATTAAATTTTGCTTGGGGTGCTGTTCATTTAGGTTTTAGGGTATTGTTTATAACCCTAGAAGATTCTATGGATACTGTGATGCAAAGATTTGATGCTTTATTCTCAAATCAAGAATTTATAACTTTTAGGAGAGACCCAACAGCTTCACAAAGAATTAAAAATAAAGTACTTGAACATAAAAATAAATTATATGTGAAGGATTTTTCATCTGGTATATGTACAGTAGGTAAAATAAGGTCAGTTATAGCTGGTATGGATAAAATGGATTTAATTGTAGTAGATTATTTAGATGAATTAGGTGGAAGAAATAAGAGAAGTGACAGATGGCAAGAAGTGGAAGATTCATCTAGGGAATTAAAAGCATTGGCATCTGAGTTAAATGTTCCTGTTTGGACAGCCACACAAACATCTTCAGCTAGTTATGGTAAGGAATTTGTAGGGTTACAACATATATATGGTGGTAAAGGTAAAGCACATATATCACATATTGTAATTACTGCTGTTCAGACAGAAGAGGAAAGAGCAGGTAATAGATTAAGATACATAATAAGCAAACAGAAAAATGGACCTAAAGGTGGAGTAGTGGATTGTATTGTTGACTTAGCTAAAGTTAGAATTCATGATGCTAAACTAATATGAATAATGAATATTATTTGTGTAAAAAATGTAATACACAACAGGTAGGTTTTGATAGTAACTCTAATGATGAACATAAAGGTTATTGTTATATTTGTTTTGTTGAATCTAAAATACCAGACCATATACCAAAAGAACAATGGTCAAAATACATGGATAAAAAATATGGAAACTAACTATGAATATAAATACTGTATATTATGTGCGTTATGTATTCATAAAAGTTTTACACGTTCATTTTTAATTGGTGTTTGTTTAAAATGTAGAGATAAAATAATACCAGACCACATACCATCAAGACAACATAAGAAATATTTAGAATTTAAAAAGATAATATGAGAAAATGTTTACTTTGTTATAAAGATGTGTCAATATGTGATTTTCTACCTAATAGTAAAATATGTAGAACGTGTTTTTTTTGATATACACAAACTCGTACACAATCATATTCCAAAATAACAGTTTCTAAATATATAAAAGCAAAGATTAAGAAAAATGAAAGGATAAGAGATGAAAAGTCTAAATGAACAAATAGATGATTTTATTATGCCATTCGGCAAATTTAAAGATTGTAAATTAGAAGATGTAGATTTAGAATATCTTGATTGGTTTGCTATAAACTCCACAAATAGACTACATAGAATGATAGCAAATAAGTATATAGAAAGAGTAACTAAAAAGTTTAAAAATAATAATGTAGATTTAGATAGAGTAATTAATAAAGATGATGATTTAGAAAAAGAAATGAATGAACACTTTTAAGGGGAATTATGGATAACATAAATAAGATAGATCGTGTAGCAGTTAGTGGTGAAAAGAATGGTAGATGGTCAGGTGGTGTTAATTCTTATTATAAAAACCATTACCAATTAAAACTTAATAGAAAAGAAAAGATGAAACAAGTAGGTAGTTTATGTGAGAAATGTGGTAAGAAAGTTCCACTATTTGCAACACATAAAGATGGTGACAAAGATAATCATATTATAATTAATTTAGAAATGTTATGTAGTAGATGTAGACCAAGATCAAAAGACTATAATAGTAAATATGTTAAGAAGTTTGGTATGTCTATGGAAACTATGAAAAATAAATACAATCTTACAGAACATGACGTATATAAAAAATGTATTAAGACTTCTAGTAATGAGAAAGAAATAAAAATTAAATTAGAAAAACTTTCTGAAGAAAATAACAAATGAATATGTATATCTACTATTTTTTATATTACTATATATGTAGTACTCCAATAATATTTTTTATAATATATAACTCTTTGTTTGTATATGAACAAAATAATTGGGGTTTTAGTATGAGTAAATCTTTTTTTGAATCAAATAAAATTTACTCAATATATTTTGGAATTTTACTTACATTAGTAAATGTTATTGGTATTTTACTTACATATTTTTTCACTAAAAAATTTAAATATGGTATTGGTTTTCATAAAAATATTAAATTAATATGTAAAAAATGTAATAAAAAACTTACAATTTCAAAAAATGTAGATTTTGAAATTTTTAATGGTTTTAAATATGGTAATATTATAATTAATGGTTTGAAATATGGTAATATTACAAATAATGATGAAATATTTATTAAATGTGTAAAATGTTATGAAACTTTATGGTATAAAATACCATCACATATACCATTAAGCCAAAATAAAAACTATTTAAAATTATTTAAAAAGAAATATGTATTATAAATGTAAATGTTGTAAAGAAAATATAATTAATGAATGTAGCGAATCTTATATATGTGGTTGTGTTTGTGCTGTGTGTAGAGATAAGATTATACCTAAATACATTCCACTAAAACAACATAAAAAATATTTAAATTCTAAATATAAAATATTATGAAACATTGTACTATTATTTGTAAAATGTGTTATAAAATTTTATATTGTAAGTTATCAAAAAAAACTGGTATATGTTTTAATTGTAGAGAAGAATTAATTCCAAATCACATACCAAAAGAACAATTTAAAAAATATTGGAGTAATAAAAAGTGGATGATATAAAAGTTACATGTATAAATCCTTATTGTGATGATGATAAAGATCATCTTTGGATAAATGTACAGAAGATGATCTATCATTGCTGGAAATGTGGATACTCTGGTAGAATAGTAGAAAATAAAGGTATACTAAATATACTAAAAAATAGAAAAACTACTAAACCAGTTTCTAGAAACAAAAAATTTGTACAAGACAGTAAAGAATTGATTGATCCAAATGGATTTATACCTATAGAATCTTTGAAATCTAATCATTATACTATAGAGTATATTAAATCAAGATGTGTTTCTATTGAGTTATGTACTAAGTTAGGTGGTATGTACTCACAACAAGGACCTCTAAATGGTAGAATAGTGTTTCCTATTAAGAGTGGTAATAATATTGTAGGTTGGCAAGGTAGATCTGTATATAATAGGATTCCTAAATACCTTATATTTGGTAAAAAGAGTTTAGGTATATTTGCTATAAAGGATTTAAAATCATATAAAAACTTTGTTATTATTTTTGAAGGTGTGTTTGATATATTGAAAGTACCTGATTATGGTATATGTATATTAGGTAAGAAGTTAAGTAAAGAACAAAAGAGACTACTTACAGCATTTCTAAATGTTAAAACAGTATTTGTTATGTTGGATAGCGATGCAAACATACATTCTAAGAGAGATTACGAACAAGAGTTATGTGATGAATTATCAGAGTATTTTAATACTATTCCAGTTCAATTAAAATCTGGTGATCCTGGTGACCTTACTGAAAATGAGATATTGAAATTATGCCTAAACAAAATAAAGAAATAAAATGGAACTACAAAAAGCAATAAAAAAATCTACGTGTCAAAATCACGCATATAGAGTTAATGAAGATGGAAGTTTATTATTCTATAACGGTAATAATAAATATTCTGGTTTTGGTAATACTGGCGTACACCATACAGGTAAAATATTATCTACTAATGAATCAAACTATAATGATTGGATACCATACTTTGTAAAACCTGAACATATACCAGATGATCAATGGTTCACTTATTTTAAATCTTATTGGGAGAAACATAAAGATGAAACTTAGAAAGTTTAGTGAAGGTGACTTACATTATAGGAACATATGGATAGAACCAGTAGATAATATTAACTTATTTAAACATTGTTCATGTGGAAAGGAAAAGGTTAAAGAAGAGACTTTCAAAATAGATGTAGCACCACTTTTATTAATCCACGGAGTTGAGATTGTTAAATTTATAAAATAGGAGAAAATTATGAGTGTAATAGTATTTATATCTTATTTTTGTTTAGTAATGTTTATTGCAAATTTTATACTTAATATAGTAAACAAAAATTTACCAGCTACATTAGGATGGTTTTGTGCATCATTATGGGTATTTAATTGGTTAGTTAAATAATTTTAATTTATAGAATAAGGAGAAAATTATGAAAAAGATATTTAATTGTGAGGAAACAGGAGAAACATTAACACTTGAAAGTAGAAGAGACGAATTATATTCATATAATCGTATAAACAGTATGACTATTGAAGAAGTTGAGAAGTTTATTATGTTTGTTAATGAGAGTACATTCAGAGAAGCTTTTAGAAATATAATTAAAGATAAAGATAGAAGAAAGAAAATAATTGGTTTTGCACAAACTATTCATGGTAGGTTGTACGACATAGTAAGAGAAAAATCACACTATTAATCTTATAAGGAGGATGTTATGTTAGCTACACTAGAAAAAAAGAAGTTAAACTTTACTGATTTAAAAGCACCGATTCATGAGCAATTTAAATTAATGTCTAAGACTCAATTATTTAGAACAAATGTAGATAAAGACCTATTATGGGATACTTATCTTTCTTCATTTCCAGAAGGAACTAATCCTATATATAAAGAACGTACAGAACATGATTGTCAAAGTTGTAGACAATTTATAAGAGCTTCTGGTAATGTTGTTACTATTAAGGATAACAAGTTAGTTTCTATATGGGATGTTGAAGTAGGTGGTAGCTATCAAGTTGTAGTAGATGCCTTGTCTAAACTAGTTAAATCCAACCTCATTGCAGATGTATTCTTACATTATGAGCAACAGATAGGAACTGATTTTAATAATCAAATGTTAGAAGATGGTGAAATAATAAAATGGAATCATCTTCATTTTAAATTACCTACTAAATTTGTAATGAGTGGTGATAGAGTTGGTACAAAACTATCAGAATTAAGAAGTAATAAAGAAGTATTTAAACGTGGATTAGATGAAATAACATTAGAATCAGTAGAGACAGTTTTAGAACTAATAGAACAAAACTCCATCTACAGAGGTGCAGAACATAAAGGTATTGTAGAACTATTCTTAAAACATAAAGATATTTATGATAAGATCATTGATAGTAGTGAGAAAGATAACTATTGTTGGGATACATCTATAATACTTAAATCTGCATCTAAGATAAGAAATACTGTGATTGGTACTTTACTAGTTGATATTTCAGATGGTAAACCTTTAGATGCATCAGTGAAGTCTTTTGAAACTAAGGTTGCACCAGCAAACTATAAAAGACCTACAGCATTAGTTACAAAAAGTATGATAGATAATGCTCAGAAGAAAGTAGAAGAACTTGGTATTGGTGAGTCATTACAAAGACGTTATGCAGTCACTGATGACATAACCATCAATAATGTATTGTTTGCTAACAGAGAAGTAAAGAAGTCAATGAATGTTTTTGATGAATTGAAAAGTGAAGCACAAGATAAACTACCTAATCTAAAGAAAGTAGATGAAGTAGATATTAAAACATTCATTGAGGATGTAGTACCAAAGGCTGATAAGATTGAATTACTATTTGATAATAGTCATACTGGTAATCTTATGAGTTTGATAGCACCAGTAAATAAGGATTCAAAGAGAATCTTTAAATGGGATAATAACTTCTCTTGGTCATATAATGGTGAAGTTACAGATTCTATTAAGGAACGAGTAAAGAAAGCTGGTGGTAGTGTGACTGGTGATTTAAGGTGTTCTTTATCTTGGTTTAATTATGATGACTTAGATATTCATTTAATAGAACCAAAAGGTGGTATAACCATTTATTATGGTCGTAAGAGTTCACCTAAAGGTGGAAAGCTTGATGTTGATATGAATGCTGGTGGTGGAAGAAGTAGAAATGCTGTAGAGAACATAACTTATAAGAATAAGGCTAAAATGATTGAAGGAAAATATGTATTGAAAGTACGTCAATTTTCTAAACGTGAAACAGTTGATGTAGGATTTGATGTAGAGATAGAATTTGGTGGTGAAATACATTCATTCCATTATGATAAACCTGTATCTGGGTATGTTAAAGTTGCAGAGTTTGAGTACACACATGCATATGGTATTAAGATAATTAAATCTTTACCATCTACTAAAGCAACCAAAGAAGTGTGGGGAATTAATACACAAAAATTCCAGAATGTTTCTATGATAATGAACTCACCTAATAACTGGGATGATTATATTACAGGTAACAAACATTGGTTCTTTATATTAGAAGGATGTAGGAATCAAGAAAAAGGAAGAGGATTTTATAATGAATTTCTTAGTAACGATCTAACTAAACATAGAAAAGTGTTTGAAGTACTTGGATCTAAAATGAAAACAGAGAAGTCTAATGATCAGTTGAGTGGTCTTGGATTTAGCTCTACACAAAGAAACAGTGTTTACTGTAGAGTAACTGGTAGTTTCTCAAGAACTATAAAAATTAACTTTTAAAGGAGAATTATGTACAAATTAAGATTACATTATTCAGTAGAAAGTGGTGGTGATGGTAGTGCTTACCCAATCTTCATGGAATCAGAAGAATTAACACAGTGGCATCAAAATAACATGGATGAAGGTTGGGGTGAACCTTGTAATGGTTATATAGATTTAGAATCAGAATCACCTATTATTTGTAAAGAAACTATAACTACAATAGATGATATGATTGAAGATATAGAAAATAGTTTATCTTATTGTTGTGATACTAATAAAGAAAGTTATGAAAAACAACTTACAGAACTTAAAAAAATGAAAGGAAAACAAAATGGAGAACTTTGAAAAAGCTAGTAAAGATAAGTATCGTTTTAATACACCAGTAGGACAAATAACAGTAGAGGATTTGTGGGATATACCACTTATATCTAGAAAATCTAATATTTCTCTAGATAATATTGCTAAAGGCCTTAACAAACAAATAAATGAAAATGAGGAGGAAAGTTTCGTAGTAAAAAGTACAAGTAAGAATAATATTCTATTAACTAAATTTGATATTGTTAAGAAAGTTATAGAAGTTAGGTTGGCAGAAGCTAAAGCTGTAGACGACAGGAAAAAGAATAAAGAGAAGAAACAACGTATTATGTCTATACTTGCAGATAAGCAAGATGAAAGTTTGAAAGGTAAGTCTGAAGAAGAACTAACAAAACTACTAGGAGAACTTTAAATAATATTTTAATTTTATTAATATTTAAGGAGATAAAAATTGAATTTAGAATTATTAATTATTGACCCACAAAAAGATTTTTGTGATCCAAAAGGTTCTTTGTTTGTACCTGGTGCAGATAAAGATATACAAAGACTTTCTAGTATGATTTCTCGTTTAGGTGGTAAGATCAAAGATATTCACGTAACTTTAGATAGTCATCATTATGTAGATATAGCTCATCCAATATTTTGGATAGATAGTGATGGTAAACACCCAAACCCATTCACATTGATTAGTAAAGATGATGTGGAAAATGGAGTTTGGAGATCTACAAATCCTAATTTTCAAAAAAGAGCTTTAGAGTATGTAAAAACACTTGATATTAACAGTAGATATCTACTATGTATATGGCCTCCACATTGTTTGATAGGTTCAGAAGGATATCAAGTAGTTCCAGAATTGTTCAATGTACTTACAGAGTGGGAAAAGTCTTTCAAAATGGTAGATTATGTTACAAAAGGTAGTAATTTTTGGACAGAACATTATTCAGCAGTTCAAGCAGATGTACCTGATCCTGAAGATCCTGGTACTATGTTAAATACAAGACTTATTGAAACTCTTGAAAGGGCTGATATTGTAGTTATAGCAGGAGAAGCTTTGTCACATTGTGTAGCTAATACTGTAACAGATGTTGCTAATGCATTTGGAGATGATAGTATTAAGAAGTTGGTTTTACTAGAAGATGCTACTTCAAATGTTCCTTCTTTTGAGCAGCTTGGAATAGATTTTGTAAATGATTTAAAGAGTAGAGGTATGCAGGTTTCTAATTCAATAGACTTTTTAAAATAGAAAGGTTGTTAATATGCCAAATTTAATGGGAGATGACTTAGTAAAATCAACAATTCCTGGAACTGGTGCTTTTAATTTTTCAGGTATTAGACCTGAAGATTTAGGAGCAACAGAGTACACATTGGTAGTTATAGCTGTGGATAGATCATCAAGTGTTAGAGATTTTGATACAGAGTTGGTAAAAACTATTAAGAAAATTGTAGAAGCTTGTAAGAAGTCACCAAGAGCAGAGAATCTTATGATTAGACTTATTTCATTCAACCATGAGTTGGAAGAGATTCACGGATTTAAAACTTTGAATACTATAGACATAGATGATTATAAAAGTTTGAATCCATCAGGTATGACAGCATTATTTGATGCAGCTTACTCAGGAGTTGGATCTATAGTAACTTTTGCAAAAACACTTATAGATCAAGATTTTGATGTTAATGGTGCTTTGTACATTATTACAGATGGTATGGATAATAGATCAACTATGACACCTGAAGGAATATCTAACTGGATTAAGAAGGTTGGTCATGATGAAGAAATTGAATCCTTAATATCAGTTCTTGTAGGTGTTAATATTGAAGATAGTACTGTCAAACAATGTTTGGAATCTTTTAAACAGGACGCCAATCTTGATAAGTTTATTAATGTTGGTGATGCTACTGAAAGTAAGCTTGCTCAATTAGCTGACTTTGTTAGTCAAAGTATTTCAAGCCAAAGCCAGTCTATAGGAACAGGAGGTCCCAGCCAAATAGCTGGATTCTAATATGCAAGTAGATTCTTTTTTAACTAAAGGAACTGCTCATTCGATCTGTGAGGATTACATAAGGCATGGGACAAAACCATTTCCTTATGTAATTCTTTCAGACGGTTGTTCTAGTTCTCATAATACTGATATAGGCGCCAGAATACTTGTAAGTCAAGCTCATAGAACATTTCTTGATGATATGTTTGTAGAATTTAAAGCTGATAAAGGTTTGTCTTTGCCTAAATTCACAGTTTTACAACCTTCTTTAGATGTAGTGACTTTAATGGGATTAGATCATGCTTGTTTAGATGCTACTTTGATGTGTGCAATGGTTGTTGAAGATCAAATTTTAGTGAGAGTTTTCGGAGATGGTAGTATTATTCAGATTATGAAAGATGGTAGAGTACAAATTATGAATTACTCATATGCAGAGAATGCGCCTTTCTATTTATCTTATTTGAAGAGTTCAGAAGATGTGGAAAAATATCTTAAAAAGTTTAGTCCTTATGTGTTTGAGAAACGTTATTTTGCAGGTGTTAATATGTACAATAATAATATACCTGTTAATAAACCTTTTCAAATAAATATACCTAAAAAAGATGTTAAAGCTGTTTTAATTGCTTCTGATGGTATTGAATCTTTTTCAGGTGATTTTGCAGATAATATAGTAGAAGTAGTTAATGAATTTACATCCTTTAAAAATATTAAAGGAGAATTTGTTAAGCGTAGATCTAATAAAGCAATAAAAAAATTAGGAACACATTATGATGATATTTCCATAGGAGGTTTTTATTTTGATAGTGTATGAGAATGGTAAAAAAATAAGCCTTACTCAAAATGATTTTATAACTAAAGGAGGTGAGGGTGAAGTCTACGGAAAAGGTTCTAGTATTTATAAAATCTATCATGACCGTAGTAAAATGATTGCTAATGGGAAGATTTTAGAATTAAAAAATATTACTGATTCTAAAGTCATAGTACCTTTAAATATTCTCAGTAATAGTAGACAGGTTGATGTAGGTTTCACAATGGATTGGATCAAGAAAACTATTTCTATTTGTAAATTGTTTACTAATGATTTCAGAAATATGAACAATATATCTGATAAGATGGCTATAGATCTTATAAATGTTTTGAGAAATGTTATAAATAATATCCATTCTAAAAAGTGTCTTATTGTTGATCTTAATGAATTAAATATATTAGTAGATACAAAGTTTCAATGTCCTTATTTTATAGATGTTGATTCATACCAAACACCAAGTTATCCAGCAACAGCAATAATGCCTTATGTTAAAGACCACCAAACAAAAGGTTTTAATGAAAATACTGATTGGTTTTCATTCGCAATACTTACTTGTCAGTTATTGATTGGTATACATCCTTATAAGGGTAAGCATTCACAATATAATAAAAAAGAATTAATAAAACGAATGAAAGAAAATGCATCTATATTTGGTTCTAATATAAGATTACCATCTGCTGTTAGAGATTTTAATGTTATACCTGATACCTATTTAGAATGGTTTCAAAGGTTGTTTGAAAATGGTGTTCGTGAAGCACCTCCTGAAAATATGGGAAAGCTTATACCTATAGTTGGTGTAGTTAAAGTGATTAGTTCAGTAGAAAAATTTATTGTTAAAGAGATTATGAATCTTGATTTTTCAGAAAATATCTTATACTATAAAAGATATGAAAATAAAAACATAGTAAAAGGATCAAGTAAGATCCAAATTAATAAGAAAGAACATACTCTCTCTTCCACAAAGACTGAATTAGTAATTGAAGAAAATACACAAATGCCAATATTTGTTCACATAGATAAAGGTATTTTATCAATAACTAATGAGTTAAATTTACCTCAAGATAGTATTCAATTACGAGCAGATGATATGATGGTTGTAGGCAATAGTGTATTTTTACAATATAATAATATGTTGTCTGAGGTGAGATTCAAAATACTTAATAATACTTTAATTAAAACTGTTAGATCCTATTGGAATATAATGCCAAATTCTAGTGAGATGTTTTCTGGTTTAGTTTATCAAAGTATTTTAGGAAAACCTTATTTGATGATACCTGTACCTACAAAGAAGTCCACACAATGCCATGTAATACCTATATCTGAATTAGAGGATTATAAGATTATTGAAGCAAAGCATGATTCACAAGTTGTCCAGATAATATGTTTTAAAGATGGTATGTATGATAGAGTTACAATTGTATTTTCTGAAAAATATGATAATTACTCATTGAGAACCACTAAAGATGTAGATTATAAATATAATAATTTTATAGTTTTGGAGAACGGAGTTGTGGCATCTATAGTAGAAGATGGGCAGATGGAAATTTATTTTAATAATTTGAACAATACTAGAATTAGAGTTGTAGATAGTAAAGATATTCGCACATCAATGTTGTTGATGAAAGATGGTATAACAGTACTTTTTGCAGAAGGTACAAAGTTATATAGTATGAAATTAAAAACTTAGTAAGGACTTTAAATAATATTTTAATTTTAGAAATGGGGTGTAGCCATTGGGAAAGGCATCTGCCTTTGACGCAGATAATGTGAGTTCGAGTCTCACCACCCCTTTAACTTAATAGGAGAAAAATTATGGAAACATTTGTACTAGTATGTAGTATATTATTTGCAATCAAGTCTACTGTTATTTTGCAATCAAGTTTTAAACAAATTAAAATTACTAGAAATCAGAGAATATTTCAATTTGTTATTGCTACTGGTATAGCAACTTGGGGATTTTTAACATATTTTTAAATTTATTACTAATACTATGATAAAAAAAACTTTTAATGCTAGAATAAGGAATAGGAAAAGAAGAAAAACATGTTTTATGAAATTTGGTGGTAGAGAAGTAATATCTAATGTATGTGCAAAAATTGCACATACTAGAATACAAGCAAAGAAACTTGCCAGTAATATAGGTAAAAGACATTACAAGTGTAATATTTGTAGACATTATCATTTAACTAGTCAAAAGGATTTTAAATCAAAATGAAAAATATTAAAATATCTCAAGGTTTGGCTAGTATTGCAGTTTGTGGTTTAGGTGCATATTGTATGTATTTAACCAACGGTAATACTGGTGTTGGTTGGTCTATTTTAGGTTTAATATTTATATGGGAAGGTTATTAGTTTATGAACAATGATTTTGAAAACTTACAAAAATTTGTTGATGATATGAAGTCAACACCATCTTCAAATAAAAAGAAGGAAATATTAAAGAAGTATATATGTAATGAATTCATAATGAAAGTATTACTTTACACAAATGATGAAGATAAAACTTATGGTATAACAAGTGATAAAGTAAAAAAGTTTGATAAAAGTCCAGTTGGTGTATCTACAGGTAGTTTGTTTATTCTACTAGACGATCTTTGTAGTAGAAAATTGACAGGTCATGATGCTCTAAGATCAGTAAAAACTTTCATATTTAATAATCAGACACATAGAGATCTAATATATAATATTATAGATAAGGATCTTGAGACTAGAGCTAATGCATCTATTATTAATAAAGTAGTTCCAGGATTTATACCAGAGTTCAAAGTAGCACTTGCAAATAAATATGAAGAGAAGTTAGTAGACTATAAAGATGAGTGGTATGGTAGTAGAAAGTTAGATGGTGTAAGATGTATTTGTAAGATAGATGAATATGGTGAGATTAAGTTTCTATCAAGGACAGGGAAATTATTCACTACTTTAAGTGTATTGAAACTAAATCTTTATCAATTAGGTCTTAAAAATATTGTATTTGATGGTGAGGTATGTATAGTAGATAAGGATAATAAAGAAGATTTCCAAGGTGTTATGAAGGAAATAAAGAAGAAGAATCATAATATAAGAAATCCTAAGTTCTTTATATTCGATGCTTTAACTACAGAAGAATTTAATAGTAAATCATCTAGTGTTATATTTTCAGAAAGATTGAAAAGAATACCAATTTGTAATACCACAGAGAAACTTTCACAAACTATAGTTAGTAGTAAAGAAGAGTTAAAAGAATTAGAGGTAGAAGCAAAAGAAAAAGGTTATGAAGGTGTTATGCTTAGAAAGAATGTAGGTTATAAAGGTAAAAGATCTAATGACTTACTTAAAGTAAAATCATTTATTGATGCAGAGTATGAGGTTAAAGGTGTTATTAATGATGAAATTAGATTCTTTGAGAATGGTAAAGATGTAGGAAGAATGACATTATCTGCTGTAGAGATTAGTCATAAAGGAAATACAGTTAAAGTAGGTAGTGGGTTTACTAAAGAACAAAGAGAGTGTTATTATAAGAATCCTAATGAAATTATTGGTAAGGTAATAAAAGTTAGATATTTTGAAGAAACAGTTAATGAGAAAGGTGGAATATCTCTAAGATTCCCAGTATTTGTACATAATTATGGAAATAAAAGAACAGAATAACTATTACGTTTATGTTTATTGTGATGGTAGATCTTTATTTAATAATTCTAAATATAAAGAGTTAGTATTTTTACCGTTTTATGTTGGTAAAGGTAAAAATACTAGATATAAAGATACAATTATTAAAGTTTTAAGAAATAAACCAATACATAATAAATATTTAAAAAGAAAATAAGTGAATCATTAAAATTAAACTATAATAAAAAGAAAGGATAGTATGAATATTAACTGGTATGCTTTTACAAAAATAGTAATTATATCATTAGTAATTAATTCTATATGGGCAATTTGTATTACTTATATGCCCATTTCTTATGAAACAAAGTCTATATTTGCATTTGGTGGTATAATTGTTATTTGTTGTATAGTTTTTATATTATGTGTTGGAAAATTTAACCTATATAAATAATATTTTGAAGAAACAACTAATTCTAAAGATGGTTCTATATCTTTAAGATTTCCTACATTTAAATGTATACACGGTAAAGAAAGGAGTTTATAATGTTTGGTAAAAAGAAAGTAAAGAATATAAATAGAAAAGCAGTTTTAACTATTTACTTTAAAGATGGTACTACACCTATACAACTAATACAAGGTGATTATAAAGGTAAATCAAAAATAGGAAATTGTAAAAAATTCTATAAATGGTGGTATTCTAAAGAATCTGAATTGTATATGATACCATATGATTCAGGTGTTTTTAATATTATTAGAAGTAATATATCTCTTATTGAATCAAAAATTATGGAGGATTAATGGAACAACCATATTTAGAAAAGATAGTAACTACCATAGAAAAACTCTATAATATTAAATATGGTGACGATAGAGTATGTGAATGTGGTCATGTTTATTATAGACATTTTGATAGTTATGATGATAACTTTCCATGTGGATGTAAATATTGTTTTTGTTATATATTTATAGAAAAAGTTTAGGAGAATATTGTGAAAAAGAAACAAATTTTAGAAGATGTTATTTGTAATTTTGATATAATTGAATATTTTATGACCGGTCAAAAACAAAATTTATCAGAATTTTTCATATGTGAAGGTGTATTACAATATGATAGTTATAATAATTTTGATATAGCAATAAAATCAGGTAAGTTTATAGTTATTAATGGTGATGAATATGATGGTTATGAATCAGGATATGATATTAATGAAACTATTGAAGAATTACAAAATTGTAGTAAAGATGTAATAACCACAAGCTTTACTTGTTTAAAAAATGCAGGTGTAGTAGTATCTGACATGCAAGTAATTGATATTACCCAAGATAGATCTAATTACACAACACCAAAAAAGAAGAATTTTAAAAATTTTGAAAAGACAGTTCCTCAAGGTGCCACATATAAAGAGCGCAGAAACTTTATTAAAAAAACAGGAAAGCCTAGTGGTGCAATTTATGAAAAATCATATCATATTGCAGGAAGTATGTTAATTAAGTATAAAAATTCTAGTTATATATGTGGTATGGATGATGACAGTTATTTTATATCTAAGTTAAAGACCAATCCTAAAAGTGTTGATGCTGCATTCAAATCTCTTAAACCTAGAAGAGTTTTAAAGTATGAAAAGGATAGTGGTAAATTTGCACAAAGACAAGGTGAATGGTTCTTTATACCTAGTGATATTAAATTAGATCCAGATTCATTTTCTTTACATTTTGATTTACCCAAAGAAAAAGGTGGTAACAGTCACACAGTAAATAAATATATCTTGTATAAAGGTAAACACTATTGTGAATCTTATGTTTCACATAAGGAACATGGAACATTAACACTAAATAGTGTATGTGAAGCTATACAGAATACAGCTTTAGCCAGTTGGTCAGTGGTTGGTGTAGATTAATTTTTAATGAGATATTATTATGTTACATAAACTTATTCAATTTATGGAAAGTTTATCAAGTTTTGAACAGTCAGTAGTTTTTTAATAGTTGTTTTTATATTTATAATAATATTATAAAGGAGTTGTATTATGTTGTATAGATTTGTTAATCTTTTTTATGGTAGGTCAAGTGGTGAGTGGTTAGTTATTTTTTCAATAGTTGTTGTAGGAACTGTGGTTGCTTTTAATTGTTAATTTTTTTTTAATTTTATGGAGGATATTATGAACAAAGAACTTAAATCAGTAATAATTACCTTGTCTATAATTTTAGCTTTTATTATTGGTATTGTATCAGTATCTATGTATGTATTTCCAAAATATAGGATATACAAGCAGGACTTGAGAGGTCAAGCTGAGTTGAGAGAAAAGGAATGGACAAAGAAAGTTCTTGTAGAAGAAGCAAAAGCTGAACGAGATAGTGCATCTTTATATGCTGAAGCTAGTATTGTGAAAGCTACAGGTTGGGCTAATGCAGAAGTTGAAAGAGCAAAAGGTGTTGCAGAAGCCAATGAGATTATAGGTGAAAGCTTGAAAGAAAACGAAGAGTATTTAAAGTACCTATGGGTTAAAGGCCTACAAGATGGAAGTAGTGAGGTTATTTATATTCCTACAGAAGCTAATATGCCTATTTTAGAAGCTGGAAAGAGGTAACTTATTTTTATAATTGGATGCTGTTGGTATAATGCTAACAGCATCCATTCTTACAGGAGAATATAATATTTTTGTTCTAAAATCTGTATGAAAAGATTTAATGATTTAATGATTCTGAGTATACTGTAATAAAATAAGTGTGTACCTTTCCTAAATTAAATGATGACTTTTTAAAAAACTTATTTTAAAATTTAATTTTTTATGTTATAATATTTTTATTTTAAAAACTAAATTTTGATGTGATTTTTTTAGCTTCCATTCACTACGTTCATTCAAAAAAGCTAAAAAAATAAGAAACAAGTTTCTTAAAAGATTAATTATAACAAGTATCTTAAAATGTGTCAAGCATATTTTAGATAACACCTCATTTTACAGGACTTATGACAACTATATTTCACTTGACATACAGATTGAATTATGTCAACAACATTCTTAGTTTTGCAGGAGATGAAAAATGAATAAATATAAGGTAAATATTAGAAAAATAGGTGATAAAAAATGGGAAGAATTTACAGGTTCTTTCAGTGAGAAAAAAGGTTATACTATAGAAAAGGTTAAAGATCATATGGTTGAATTTTTCTCATCACCACAGTATAGTTGTTATGAATTTAGTATATTTCAGAAGAGGTTAGGAATAAAAACAATTAAATATGATTACTTGTATGTGTTAGATCTACCTACGATTACACCTTTTAGTAACTTAAATTGAGTGTGTATAAATGTGCGTGTTGTGGATCTATACATGATCCTAATATACATGATCCTAATATACATGATCCTAATATACATGATCCAGATCTTCTTCCACAATATTGTAATATTTGTTTTTATTCTATACCTAAACATATACCTTTAGAACAACATGAAAAATATTTAATATCTTTAAAAAAGGAAAATTATGATTGATAAATGTAAAGGTTGTGGTGAAAATCATATTATAAAAACTGGTATGTGGTTAGCTTTGTATTGTAATAAATGTTTTAATTTAATACCTATAGACCACATTCCACCAGAACAACATGAGAAATACATATTAAGCAAATTAAAAGCTAGGAGGATAAATGGCTATAAAGGGTAAATTTTTAACTAAAAGAATAAGAAAAACATACTGTAAATATGAAAATTGTGGTAGAGAGCTACTTACCAGATCATCCAATAAACAATATTGTCGTAAACATAGAGAAATCATATGTAAGGAAACCAGAAAACTAGCAAGTGAAAGCAGAAAAAGTTCATATATTCGTACTGAAAAATCTATATCTCCTAGAGATATAGTTAGAGAAAAAAGAAATTGTTTGAAGTGTGGTGAGAAATTTAGTAGCTTATCCACACATAATAGGGTATGCTATGATTGTTCTGTAGTAAATGAAAGATGTAAAGAAGGACATAGTATACATTTTGGTGATTTTGGTGTAGACTTTAGAGAATGTGAAGAAATAACACAAATATCTTTAAACTGTAGTGATTGGATTCCTTATATAAAATGAGAATATTAAAATGTAAATGTTGTGGAGAAGAAAAACAAGTCTATGAATATACTGAACAAATAGTAGGTTATTGTGTAGATTGTGTTAATAGTGTACCTAGTCATATAAATGTTTATCAATTAAGAAAGTATTTATTATTTTTAAGTGAGAAAAATGAAAACTAAAACTTGTACAGTATGTGGACTTAATTATGAGTACGATTCTTGGGAGTTTAATATAGAATCAGAGAAATTATGTTGGGGTTGTGTTAGTACAATACCTCTACATATACCAGATGTTCAAGTAAAAAAATACTTATTAATGAAAAAGGAGAGATATGAGAAAGTGTGATAAATGTCACTTAGGAAAGAATAGTAGAAATAAAAGAATGAATCATTGGATTATGGGTGAAGGTAATACTGATAATAAGATAATGTTTGTTGGTGATGTTATTGGTCAACAAGATGCTGTATATGGGTCACCCATATCTGGTGTAATAGGTATGTTATTGTCAGAGTGTGTAGAGAAGGCAGGTTATAAATTAAATGATGTATATAGGACTACACTTTTAAAGTGTATGCAATTATCTAAGGGTAATCCTAAACCACCTGAAGTATTGGCATGTAAGGATTATTTAGAAGATGAAATATTTGAAATTAAACCTAAAGTTATTGTCCCTTTAGGTGCAGTAGCTACAAAATATTTCTTAGGTAATAAGAAAATATCTGATGTGAGGGGGTATGTGTTTGATGATATTAGGGAAGGTATAAGAATAATGCCTACATATCATCCTAGTTCTTTGATTAAGAGACCAGCTAATTTGTTTGAGTTTCAATCAGATATATATAAGGCGTTTCGTGTACTAGAAGGTAAATATAAACCTATACCAAGAAAATACATATATACAGAAGATTTTCAAAAGGTGTATAATTTGGTAAGTAAATGTAATTCATATGCTTTTGATATAGAAACTACTGGTCTGAATACATATAATGATAATATAGTAACTTGTAGTTTCTCTTTTGCTGAAGGTTCATCTATATGTATACCTTTTAATCAAGAATGGTATAAGAAGATATTTGCATTAAATATAAGATCTGTATCACATACCAAGTTTGATGTTTTGTTTCTTAAAAATAGGTATGGTATAGAAGTACAGAATTGGTATTTTGATACTTATGCTGCAATAGGTATATTAAACGACAATGTAAGTCATGGTTTAAAGACGCTTGCATCAGTATATACAGATGTACCTTATTATAATTTAGAAAGTAAATTAGCTTTAGATAAAGAAGATATAAATAAGGTAGCATTGTATAATAACTTTGATACTGATGTAACATTTAGACTGTATAATATATTCAAGGATTGGATAGTGATAGATGGTTATGAAGATTTGTTCTTTAAAACTATTATGCCTGTTAATAGAATGCTTATAGATATAGAATCAACAGGAATAACTATAGATATAAATAGATTAAAGAATTTAAGTTTAAATAAAAATCTTGAATGTGTTAGAATAAAAAGAAAACTTAATGATATATCACCTATAAATTGGAACTCAACAAAACAAGTTGGTGAAGTATTATATAAAGATTTGAAATTAAAATGTCCATCTAAAACACCTACTGGTGCTCCTTGTACAAACGAGGCAGCATTAAAAATACTAGAAAATAAACATGAAGCACCTAAATTATTATTAGAACTGAGACATTTGGTTAAAGGTTTAGGAACATATCTTACAGGTGTGATTAATAAGAAGGAGTATTCTAAAGTTGAGTTAATTAAAACTGAGTTACAACTTTTAGAATACTCTGAAAACTTGAGTTCATATACACCGGATTATAATACAGATCTATTTAAGTTATTACAATATGATGGTAAAATTCATAATTCTAATAATATTAATGGAACAGTTAGTGGTAGATTAACATCACCTCTACATACAATACCAAGAGAAGGTGGTTATAGAGAACTGTTTACTACAGAACAAGGATTTATGTTTGTTGGTATGGATTATAAACAGTTTGAATTAAGGATCGCTGCGTACTTAGCAAAGGAAAATAAATTAATAGAGATTCTAGATTCACCAGATGTAAAGCAACAACTCACAAAGATGATAATTAACTTAGATTATACAGAAGATATATGGACACAGATTAAAGGTGTTATTTATGGTGTATTATATGGTAGAGGATCTGAAAGTATTGCGATAGAATTTGACATGGAAGCAGAGTTTGCAGAAGAGTTAAAGAAAGGATTCTTTAGGAATTTTAAAAATGTAAAGAAAATGTTAAATGGGTTTAGAGATGATGCATTATTTAATGGTGAAATAGTTGATATTGTAGGTAGGAAAAGAAGGTTCATAACTAAACAGTATAATATATTTGATATGGACGGTGATATATTTAGACAATCTGTTAATTTTCCTATTCAAGCTGGTAGTTCTGCAATATTTTGGCCAAAGGTATTAGATTGTCATAACTATCTTAAATATAAAAAGAGTAAAGTAATACATACTAAACATGATGCTGTGTATTTTAAAATACATCAAAGTGAAGAAGATTTAATAGAGAAATGTAAGAGTATATTAGAGAAAAATACATTAATAGGTGATGTATTAGTTGATGTAAAGGTTGGGAGAAACTGGGGTGAATGTTAATAAATGTCATTTCTGTGGAGAAGAGTTAGATCTTAATAATGCTATTACTTATTCATGTTGGGGTTATACTAATTTAAACTACGTAAGATGTAAGTTATTTGTTTGTTCTAAACATTGGAGAATGTTGTATGAAATATCATACTCACTAAATGTTGAATCATTTATTCCAGAACGTCAAAGAGAATATTTAGGTGTAAAAAGATTAGAGGAGGAATTAAATATAAAAGATAGAGTTTAGAATTTATTGTAAAAAGACCCTGCAACAGTTTAAATATTGTTGTGGGGTTTTTTTATGCCTACTACTAATTGTCAAGTGAATTTCTGTTGTTCAAATATATGTTTGACTTTTTACAGAAAATGTGTATAATATAGAAAACGATTAATTTTATTGGGGGTGTTAATGCTTAAAAAAGATTTTAATGATAGTGTTAGAAATTTGTATAACATTAATCCTGATAACCTAGAAGATGAATACATCAATGTAGTTAAAGCTTTTTATCTTTATTCACGCCTAACAACAGAAGCATACTCAGATCAATTAATAGCAAAAGACAAAGTTAAAAAAGTCTCTGCAAAGATATTTCTAAAATCAAAGATGTGTGGTGACACTGATAAGAAAGCTGAGAATGTAGTAAGTGCTGATGAAGGTGTAGTTCAAGAAGCTAAGAAAGATTATTTTGAGAAAGTTAGAATATGGGAGGGATATAAAAACAATAAAGAAAGTGCTGTAATGAAGCATGATGTATTGAAGTCTATTGGTTTTAATCGTAAAACCGATTCTAATATTGATAAAGATTAAGGAGGAAGCAATGGAATTATTTGATGAAAATAAAGATTATTACACAAAGAGTGATTCTTTTAAAAGAAAGAATTATAGGGAGTATTTATTGACTTTAGATCAAGATGCACTAACAAAAGAGTTGTCTGAAAAGATTGTTGGTTCTAAACTAAAGATAGGTAATTGGGAAATGAGACAGTTAGCAGATCATCTAGTTGATATTAAATATGGTAAAGAAGATGATTGACTAATAAGTACTAGAAGATTTAGTGGTTATCGTTATATTAATTTATAATTCATAAGGAGGTATTTTGGCTAAAAGAACAATATATAAGGTAAATTCAAGTAGAGCAAAAGAAACAAAGCAAAGGTTGCAGGAGGAAGCACAAAGGAATCTATTACCCATGTGGAAGATACCAGAAGGTAATAGTAAGATTAGAATACTTCCACCTTGGAGTGAAGCTGGTGATATAGCTTTTGAGTGTAGGTCACATTGGAATATACCACCTAATGATAGAATGGTTAATTGTCTTACTGTTATTAATAAAGAATGTCCTTTGTGTGAGCTTACTAAAGAGTTGAGAGGTCGTGGTAAAGATGCTTTAGCTAGTAAGTTTAGTGCTAAGAAGAGTATTTATTACAATATTATTGTAAGAGGTGAAGAAGAAAAAGGTGTGCAGATAATGCGTTCTGGTATTCAACTTTATGAAAACATTCTTAGTTATTTGTACGATGAAGATTACGGTGATATTACAGATGTTGATGAAGGTAGAGATGTAACTATTGAAAGAACTGGTCAGAAACTAGATACAAGTTATGTTGTAAAGGTATCACCTAATAATTCTACACTGTCTGATGATCCTAAACAGTCTGATGCTTGGATAGATGGTATGTTTGAACTAGATGGTATTATGGATTTCAAAGATGCTTTTGAATTGAAAGATGTCGTTAATAATATTACAGGTGAAAAAACTAATGAAGTTCCTAATGAAGTTCCTACACTAATTGATACATCTGCTAAAGAGGTAGATAATGTTGAAGAAAATAAAGAAGTTGATGTTAGTGCCGAAGATAGAAAAGCAAAATTGTTAAAAGAATTAGAATCACTTGTTTAAGGGGTTACAATGAACCAAGATAAAATATATGAAGATTTATTAGATACATTTGGAAAATCTGGTTCTATGTTAAAAGAGAAACCACTACCAGAACATAAATTAGGATTTCTTAGTACTGGTAGTGGTGCTCTTGACTATTCTTTAGGTGGTGGAATTCCTTATGGTAGATTAACAGAGATATTCGGGTGGCAAAGTACCGGAAAAGCACTACCAAATGATACACCAGTTATGACACCTGACGGATGGTCAAAAATATCAGATTTAAAGATAGGTGATTATGTATTTTCAAAAGATGGTAGTAAAACTAAGGTGACAGGTGTATTTAATAGAGGTAAAAGAAAGTGCTATAATTTTATATTTGATGATGGTTCTGAAATTGAATCATGTGAAGATCATTTGTGGTATGTAAAAGGTAGAAGAGAAAGATTAAAAGAGAAGTTAGGTACAGGTAAAGTTTCTAAAAAATATGGAACTTATAAAGTTATGTCTACTAATGATATAATTGATTATGGTGGTTTAATACCAAAAGAGAAATATCGTGTAGAAATACCACTAGTAGAACCTATTAAATTTAATAAACAAAAAGTTAGTATTGATCCTTATTTATTGGGATTGTTAATAGGTGGTGGTCATTTAGCTGATTACAAAAAGAAAGATAGTACAGGTAATCAGTGCGTTGTAAAACTAACAACTGCTGACGTAGAAATACCTAAGTTTCTTGGTAGTATATGTAGAAAGGATGCTTGTGGTAAGTACTCATATACTATTTCAGGTATGTGTGATAAACTTAGAAATGTTGGTTTGCTAGGTAAGAAATCATATGAAAAATTTGTTCCTAGAGAATACTTATTTAATAATATTAATGTTAGGTTAGAAATTCTTAGAGGATTAATGGATTCTGATGGTCATTGTTCTGTTAGTGGTTTTATGGAATATAGTACAACATCAAAGCAATTGTCAGAAAATGTAAAATTTATTGTTTTGTCTCTTGGTGGTAAGTGTAAAGTAACAAGTAGATACACTTTCTATACGCATAAAGGAGTTAAGAAACGTGGTAGATTAAGTTATCGTGTTATAATTAATTTCAATAATCTAGTACCATTCAGGTTAAAAAGAAAAGTTGACAGATATAAATTTTATAAAAGAGGTTCTAATGGTAGAAGGTTACAAAAAATTGTATCTATTAAGAACAAGAAAGAAGTAACTTGTATATCAGTAGCACATAAAAGTAAACTTTTTGTTACTAAAGATTTTATAGTAACACATAATAGTATATTTGCTGCAAATTTATTAGCATCTTGTCAGAAGAATGGTGGCGTTGGTATAATGCTAGATACTGAGAATTCTATGTTATCTGGTTGGTCTAAGAAATTAGGTATAGATGATTCTAAATTGTTAATACTTGATTCTGATTATCTTGAAGATGCTTTTGATAAAATAGAATTAGCTTGTGAATTTGCTAAAAGGAATAAAGTACCTGCTTGTTTAGTTGTAGACTCATTATCAGTATTAGGATGTAAGAAACAATTTGAAGCTGGAAAAACAGAAGATACAAAAGCATTAGCGTCAGAAGCAAGGATTGTCTCTACTGCATTAAGAAAAATTAATAAGTTAATATGGAATAGTAAAGTAGCATTGATATTAGTATCTCAAGTAAGAGAAAAAATAGGTATTGTATTTGGTAATCCTGAAACAACACCACATGGTAATGCTGTAAAGTTTTATTCTTCTGTTAGATTAAAGACAGCTAATACAGGCTTTATACATCCAGAAAATAAGAAATCTGAAGATCCTATTGGTATGAGTTGTAGAGTATCAATAGTAAAGAATAAGATGGATAGACCACGTAGTCCTGTAGAAGTAGAAATATCTTATTCACATGGTATTGATAAAGTTATGGATACTATAACTTTAGGTATTAAACTTGATAGTATAGTGTTTCATAAGGGTGGTTTTTTCGAGTACAAAGGTCAAAAGTTAAGAATTAAACAGTTTAAAGAATATTTTAACAAAGAGTTAGAAGACGGTTCTATGTTAAAAGATATAACAAAACCTAAAGTTGTAGAAGAAGAAAAGAAGTAGATTAGTATTTTTCATGGTTGTGCTTGTTAGATAATCGGGTCTAACAATTCCTCCTTACCCTGCAATGGTAAATAAAATTATCATTGTGGGGTTTTTTTATGCACTTTTCTAATTCTAAAAGATGTAATTAGATAATGTATATTGACAACATATTGAAAATATAGTATTATTAATAAAATAAATAAAAATGGAGGTTATATTATCGCTAGGCCTAAAGATACTGAAAGAAGAAAAGAAGCATTTAAATTATATAGAGGTAGGAATACTTTATCTAGTATAGCTGAAGAACTTGGTGTTACACAACCAACTCTTTCTAAATGGAAAGTTGAAGATGGTTGGGATGATAAAATAGAAAAGCTACAAGGTATGCTTAAAGCTAGATTAAGTATAAAAGAACAATCAAACAATACAATAATATTAGAAGAAGATGAAAAACAATTAGGTATATTAACTAGTCTAGAAGATATGATTCTAGAGAAGATATGTTCTGAAGAAATAGAACCTACATCTTGGAGTGATGTTGTTAGTACTATTAGATTAGTTAATGAACAAAGGAGATTGATACTTGGTAAACCTACAGTTAAAACAGAAACAACAATAAGTGTAGATTTAAAGGGGTTGGATGATGGAGAACTTGACACAAAACTCAAGGAAACTCAAAGAGCACTTACTCTCATTGAACTTGGAGAAGATAAGACAACGAGCTAGGAGAGATCCTTTTGCTTTTTCTCAGTATATGGCAACTGATTTTGAATGTCCTCTGTCTAATATGCATCAAGAGTGGCATAGTCATATAACTGATAACATATATACTGTTATTACTTCTCCTAAAGATCATCGTAAAACAACTACAATAAGTGTAGAGAGATGTTTATGGGAGTTAGGAAACAATCCAGATATACGAATTAAGATTATAAGTCATTCTGATGACTTATCTTGCAAGATATTACAGGAAATAAAAGGTCATATATCAAAAGAGGGTGGTAAGTTTCATGATATATTTCCAGACATAACAGATGAAGGCGCACCTCTTTGGTCTGCATCTAAAGTTAGATTAGCTGGTACTCATGTTAGAAAGGATTCATCTATAGAAGCTTGTGGAGTATTAGCTTCTGCTACTGGAGGTAAAGCTGATTTAGTTTTATTTGATGATGTTGTTTCTTTTAAGAATGCTATTCTTAACCCTAGTATGAGACAACAAGTTATAGATGCATTCTTTGGTAACTGGATGGATATTAAATCTGGTCCAAAAGCTAGAATTATATATGTTGCAACACCTTGGCACAAAGATGATTTAACTGCAAAGTTATTAAAGACACCAAAGTTTCAATCTTATAAGTATTTTATAGATGAGGACTTTACACCAGTTTGGGAAGAACGGTGGCCTAAGGAAGCACTTATAGAAGAATTTAAATTTAGAGGTGCAATATACTTTAATCCAGCCTTTCGTGGATTAATGATGTCTGATTTTGATAAAGTATTTAATAAGGATAATATTAAAGCTTGTTGTGTTTCAAGACAAGATATGCCTTATATAGATAATCTAGAAAAATTTATAGGTGTTGATTTAGCAATAGGTCAAGGTAAATCCTCTAAGTATACTGTACTATTTGGTTTAGCTTTTGATGAAGAGAAGAAAATTAGATATCCTATTGAAATACGTAGAGGTAAGTTTTCTTCACCTGATACTGCAAGAGAATTAATAGATATGTATAATGAGGTAGCACCTGTAGCTGCTGTAGTTGAGAATAACTTTTATCAACAAGCTATAATAGATTGGTTAGATGATCTACAAGGTGTAGAAATGAACATAGAACCTTTTACTACAGGATCTCAACAGAAGAAAAGTTTAGATTTTGGTGTTCCTGCTATGGCAACTGATTTTCAAAATGGTAGGTGGGTTATACCAATGGAAGAAGATGAGTATGATTGGGAATTAGAAAAAGGATGTGGTTGTAATATTTGTCATTGGATAACAGAACTTCTACAATATCCTTATGGAACATATAGTGATGCTGTAATGGCTTGTTATTTAGCTGTTCAAGGAAGTAAAAAATATTCTAATGAAGGAGTTGGTAAAGGTGGATTTGCTAGTTGGCAGATGGGATAATATATGAGTGAAAAAAATGGTAATGGGTTTCGTGTTTTAGATCATGATGGTTCAGAGATATCAATGGACTTTTCAAAAGCATTAAATCTAGTTGGAACTTATTCTGCAAAAGTTGTTGGTGATAAAACTATTCAATTAAGTTCCGATTTAAAAGATGGTGACGGATTCAGTATTAATCGTGGTTGGAGAGATGACCACAATACAAATTCTCAGGCTTGGTCGTATTCTTCTCAGAATATGGAGAGAGATTCTCTTTTATCTTTTGATACATTAAGAGAGATTTATAGAAGAAGTTCTCATGTTAGACCAGCAATAGATTCAATAGTTAAAGAAGTAGCACATTTACCTATAAGGGTAGATGGTAAAAAGAGTAGTGTTAAAGCTGTAGAAGAATTTATAAATAGACCTAATATATCAAAAGAGACATGGCCTAGTATTATACAGAAATTTCTTACTGATTTGTTAGTATTAGATCAAGCTGTTATTGAAAAAGTAAGAAGTATAAATGGTAATATTGTAGAAATATATGCTCGTGATGCTACACAGTTTAGACCAGTTCTTGACTCTTCACGTTCATACATAACATATTTTAAACAGATA
>Ga0257127_1000682_pt1 | contig 28279 bp, 31 predicted proteins | sample SI060_135mmetaG_FD_190152 | JGI IMG/M metagenome (GOLD analysis project Ga0257127, IMG submission 190152) | Marine microbial communities from Saanich Inlet, British Columbia, Canada - SI060_135m | ecosystem: Environmental > Aquatic > Marine > Inlet | place: Canada: British Columbia | collected... | reverse complement strand
CTTTTGTAAGTAATATTGCAGAAAATTCAGAAACATTTAGATATACTGAAAATAACTCTTATAGTGCGTCCCACGGTATAGCTTTCATTGGCGCCACATTTAAATTCATTGAAAGTCTCAACTAAACATTTTTATATACATAATATACATAATGACAACGAAACTTTCTGGAGATATTATAAGATTTTTTACTAAAAGTGTCCCGAAATCCACTACAGAACCAGAACTTGGAGCAGAACAAACAAATACATCGGTTGATGATGAACCTCTCCCAGAAAATATTTATACTAACAACGGATCGTGGGTAATTGATAATCCGAATAACTATACTCCAATTATAACAGCATGTTCTTCTGGAGGTAATTCTGGTGATAGTGGAGATTCGCGTTATCGACCTTCAGGAGGTGGTGGTGGGGGTGCATCACTTACTAAATTATCATTAGTGTATGCTCCCAATAGATTCAAAATAATAACAGTAACTATTAATGATGAAAAAGTGATAATAAGTACAAAATCTACCTCTAGCGCAATTCCTAATATGACAATCACATTAAATAAGGGAGGTATTTCGGAAAATGGGGGCGGCTACTACGCCAGTGGTGGTAGTGGTGGTGTTGGTGATAAACTCAGTACTAAATATCACGGGGATAGCGCGACCACTGTGCCAGGAACAAAAGGAGATGATGTTACTTCAAGTTATACACCTTGGACCCCATCTGGAGGAAAAGCAGCATTACATATTGGTAATTATGGCAATGGAGCGGATGGAGTATTACCGGGGATACAAAATAGTACTAACACTCCTGGAAATACAATCAATAATCCATATGTTAAAATTGTATTAGATAAAAATGAATAAATATAAAAATGAATAGCAATGTTTATATAGTCATCTTATTAAACACAGTATTTAATGGAAACATATAATTTCAATGACCAGCAATTACTTGCATTTAATAAATATATTTCAGGTGAAAATGTATTTATTACGGGACCAGGAGGATCGGGGAAGTCTTATTTTATTCAACAAGTTTATAAACACGCAATAGACAATCATAAACGTATACAAATTACGGCCATGACGGGGTGCGCAGCGATCCTACTTGAATCAGCAGCCAAAACAGTTCATTCATGGGCCAATATAGGACTTGCGTCTGGCAATCCCGAAGAAATATCCAACAAGATCCGTAAAAGCATATTGAAACGCGCGAATTGGACGAATACTGAAATTCTGGTTGTAGACGAAGTAAGTATGATGTCGCAAAAAATCTTGGAACTGTTAGATTTAATTGGTAAAAAAACACGTCGCAACGATAAACTATTCGGTGGTATACAGGTTATTTTCAGTGGCGATTTTTACCAACTTCCTCCCGTTGGAAATAATGAAGACTCGGCCAGCAGCAATTTCTGTTTCGAATCACCCTTATGGAATACCGTTTTCCCCATCGAAAATCAGATTGAACTCGAGTTTATTTTTAGGCAAGAGGACGAAGTCTTCAAAAAGATCTTAAATGAAATAAGGCATGGGAAGTTATTTAAATCAAGTCTGAAAATATTGCAAGAATGCATTGATAAGCCCAGACCCAACGGCACGGATATAAAACCAACCATTCTTTACCCAACAAAAAAGATGGTTGATAAGCTCAATCAAGAAGAAATGGAGAAACTCGGTGGGGACGACTATACGTTTTCAAGTACGATTCATCAAGAAACTTCTTCCGGCGAATTGGATCAATCAAAACTGCGATATACACCCCAAGAGCTTTCTTATGAAATTAATGCCCTCAATAATAATTCTCTTTGCGAGAAAACTCTTTGCATAAAGGTGGGGGCACAAGTCATGTGTGTCGCGAACTTGGACATGTCTTCCAGATTTCCAATTGTAAATGGAAGTCAAGGTAAGATTACCAGCATTACCGAAAAGGGTTTTCCGGTAGTCAAGTTCTTAAATGGTGTGGAAATGACAATTACTCAACATACATGGCGCAGTGAGAAATTTCCATCCATTGGTCTTAAGCAGTTGCCGTTAATTCTTGCGTGGGCAATTACAATCCACAAGTCGCAGGGTATTACTTTAGCGCAGGCGGAAATAGATGCCGGGAGCCGAATCTTCGAATGTGGTCAAACATATGTCGCGCTATCCCGTGTCAAAAATCTCGACGGACTATATCTTACCGCCTTTGAGCCTCAACAAATAAGAGTTAAAAAGAAGGTTCGAGATTATTATAATAATATTAGTGTCTTACAATAATGGAAGGCGTATTTATAATTGAAACGTCTGATGGCGAGAAGATATATAGTGAATGTGTATTTCAACACATAAAGTCTCGTAAAAGAGAAAGGCATCTCATCAAATATAGAACAGAAATTAATGTCGATAATATTTATCTTTACAAAAATGTTCGCCTGATTGTAAATTACGATTCTATTAAAAGTTTTTTTAATTTTGTTTATTTATCAGAAGGTAAAATGCCATATGTTATAGAGACTTTGAAAAAATACACGAATAGAACAATTGGTGCGGCATATTATGTAGATAACGGAACTCTCGAATATATCATTATAACAATAAATCAATGAAATATATTTAAAGGACTGGTACTATGGTATGATATATAATGCCAGTCATTCAGCCAACTACACGTGAAATTAGATATGAACAAAGATGTTCGAAGAAGATGATTGAAAACCAAAAGGGTCAGCGACTGGATCGTTATGAGAAGAGGTGTGCTTTGCGAGATGAAGCAAAGGCATGTGTGTCGCTTGAATTAAATGATAGAATTCAGAATCAGGATAGAAATCAGAACAAGGTGAAGATTCAGAATACTGTGAGAAGTTCAACCAGAAACCCGACTGCGTATGGATTTTTCGGAACCTTTTTTTAGTCTCATTACACCATTGACCATCGCTCTTACAAAAAAAATTGAAGTATTTTTTTTTGTATGTATTTACCGTATCAATTCAAACAAGCACAGTTAGTTTCAAACAATGTCTTTCGCATATTCTCTTTATATTCCCCGTGTCTTCAAGGGTGTCACCCAGGAGCAGATTCGTGGAACATTTTACGGCAAGTCAATCGGTAAGGTTAGTCGAGTCGATCTTCTCAAGGTTTACAGTGAGAAGAACATGTGGGTCTACAACAAGGCCTTTGTTCATTTCGACGAGTGGTTCGCCAATGATACGTCCATTCAGCTAAAATCGGATATTGATGTGGGATCCGGTGGAGCAAAGCTCAACTACGACGGCGAGCGCTTCTGGATGCTTCTATCTCACCTGAGTGATAGTGTTCCTTCTGAGGAGCAGAACAATACTGCTGGGGAGAGCATCAGCCCCGAGCAAACGCAAATGCAAGCACAGCAGCAAGAACATCAACTGCACATGCAAGCACAGCAGCAGCAACAGCCAATGATGTATCATTCTCCTTATAATCATATTGGTCAGCCAATTATCCCTCATTATATTGTGGCAAACCCATATGGCTATCTTGAGCCTCCGGCTGACATTGGAAATCGCAATAGATACTACACCAATTATACTGCTCACCATCATGCCTACTTTTCTCCTCAGTTTTCCCAGCAACAACCAGGCGATCAGTTCCAAGCACCTCGCATTGGCGCTCCCACTACAACCCCAACCGACCCCAATTAATCGCCCCTACCCTTCTCCATAAAAAATAAAAACCATAAAAAATAAAAAACATAGTGTACATGTTTTTTATTTTATTCTACGTTTTTTGATACTACGTTTTTCATTCTACCAAGCCTATAAGATAAAAAACATGTATACAACAAGGTTGATATTGTTGTTATTTTTCCAAATCCAAAATTGGAACTTATATTTTGCTCATCGCTATTTAAAATGCATTTATTAATACATGTCCACTGTACCTGCAACCCTATACAGAATGAGATGATAAGTACTAATAAGAAAGCGCTATTTACAAAGAATCCAAACAGAGTGGATAAAAATACTGTAAAATGCAATATATCCAGAACTCTTCTATTTTCAAAGAACAGTGCAAAATAAAAGGGTATATGGCAGCAAAAAACAAATATACAAAATCCCTTGTCCCACATATTCCAGTTATCCCCTTCCAGCTTCCATGCATAAACAATAATTATTTCCAATAATATGGTGATGAAATATAAAGTTGCTTTATGTATTCTATCCATTACCTAATATATAGAAAAAAGAATAAATATAAATGCGAATAAATATAAATGCGAATAAATACATATTTTAGTATAAAATAGTAAAATATATATGATATCAGATTATTCAAAATATAATGAATTAAATGAAAATCTCTCTATAGATCCAACCCGAAAGGAAATTTACGGAGAGATCAACACACCCTTTTCTTTTATAGAAGAGATGTACGACGCCCTCCCTCAACATTTATTCGAAAACCCAGAATTGCGCTGGTTAGACGCCGGTTCAGGTTCAGGCAATTTTTCAATTGTCCTCTATTTCCGCCTTATGAAAGGCCTCACCACATCCATCGAAACCCCATCCAATCGCTCAAAACACATCATAAAAAATATGCTTTTCATGGCTGAAATCAATGAAATAAATGTAAAAAACCTCAAACAATTGTTCGGAAAAGAGGCCAATATTTATTATGGTGATTTTTTGCAAATGTCACTACAACAAAGTATTCCAACTCCAAATGTCATTGTTGGTAATCCTCCATTTAATGTAAATGGATTAGCCAAGGTCCCTACGAATTCAAAACGTTCCAAAAAAAACGATGGTCAAACTTCATGGACTCATTTTGTGCGCGCCAGCATTTCCTTATTGGCACCAGGCGGCTTCTTAAACATAATCATACCGTCCATCTGGATGAAACCAGACAAGGAAAAAATCTATAATCTTCTTACATCCTATAAAATCCATAAAATCAAATGCTTATCCAATAGTGAGACCAACAAGTTATTTTCCTATGGCGCCCAGACGCCAACATGCTATTTCGCATTGCAGAAAGTAGCAACGGACAGCACTTTAAACATTTATGATTCAATCAAGAGAGATTTTCTTAAAATAAAAATAAACAAGAATATGCCTATTGCATTAAATGGGTGGTCTATCTTACAAAAAATCCTGCCTTTTTGCGAAAAATATGGTAGACTTTCCGAAATAGTTCAAAAAACGAATATGCCCCCATTAAAAACAAATCTCTCTATAGACCATCATCCAATCTCTTTTCCTTATTCCAATATACATTCGTGTCATATAAAAAACCAGACCACACCTGAGCTCCTACTCCGTTATTCCAATATTCCACTTCCTTTTGCTCATTTACCAAAAATAATCATGGCCCATAAAATGTATGGATTCCCATTTGTGGATTTTGAAGGAAAATATGGAATAAGCAATCGCGATAATTATGTAATAACCTATAAAAGCCATGATGAAATGCGGAAATTGCAACAAGGCTTGAATAATAAAATAATACTTTTCGTCATGACTACAACGCGTTATAGGATGAAATACTTGGAAAAGTATGCATTTTATTATATGCCAGATTTTTCGAAAATGGAAGATGTAGTGCTTGATTTTAATAACGAATTAAAATTAACACCCGAAGAGATGCATATTATCGAACATGAAATAAAAAAGGATTATGCGTTTTTTGATTAATATGAATTACTGTCGAGCGAATTTTTTGACTGTATTTACGAGTTTTTTGGGTCGAATAAATGAGAAATACAAGATAACAATATTCGCGATAATCATAAGTATCTGTTGAATACATACAATAAATTTCGACAAGTTGGTAGTAGGTTGTAAGGATGTTAATCCGACACCAGCTTCTACTGTGGTTGCAAAATAAAAACAATCCATGAATTTTATATCAATGGATATTTCGTCCAGTGGATCTTCTATAATGTTTTCAAAATCTGTTTCATATAGTATAAAATAAATATAGGTAAAAATAGCTAAACTCACAATATGAAATAGCACACCTCTTATTAGAACTTTCATAAGTATATGATATAAGCATAAAATTAAATAAGCATAAAATTAAATAAGCATAAAATTAAATAAGCATAAAATTAAAAAATGAATAAACCTTGATTACATGTATGAGAAGCACTACTATGAAGATAATTTTGGCAACAACGCGTTTTAATAATCAAACCTTGAGTGAAAATGCACACTATTATAGGCGGGAAATAAACGAAAATGGATGTTTATATGGATCACCAATTCGTATGAAGGGACATATACATGTGAAAGCAGACGTCATGGTTTTAGAAATGAACAATAGTGAAAATAAGATAGTCGGTATAGGTTGGATAAAAAATTATGTATACATGGACAAGTACTACAAAATATATAGCGATGGAAATTACAATCGATATATATACAAGGGAAAGTGTCGTATACAGCGACACGAGTTTCGCGAAGATGAGATGAAAATAATAGAGGTGCTGGAATATTTATTGTTTTATGGTTCGAAACATTCAAAAAGAGGACAAGGTATATGCGAAATTCCATCATGGATAAAGGAAAACAAGCATAAATATGATTTTGTTGCCGCAATAAAAACAATGTTTACAAAAAGAAACTTAATAAAAAAACCTCTATTGAATATATGAGTATGGATACAAATGTGGATAATTATAGCACAGATGACTTGTTGACGATATTGGATTTAGATGATGAACCCACTGAGCAAGATATAATTCGCAATTCGAATCAACTTATAGACAAGTATAATAAAGCGGATAACGAAGACTTGGGAAACTTTTTTATTGATGTGCAAAATACATTATTGGACGAGTTTTTCCCTGATAGTATACCTCCTAAAAATGAACAAAATCCACCCATACAACAATCGTGGTATCAAAACGAGCAAGCGCCTCAGCCGGACGCACAGCAAGAAGATAAAACAACGGATCGAAAACAACAAGTGGGATTTATCAATACACCGAGTTCGTCCGTGATGAATAGACAACAATTGGGCGTAAATAATGATTTTCAAGTGCCGGTTGCGCAAGGTACACTCAACCCCAATTTAAAAAATACCACCACCAGAACGGTAATGATTAATAGTTCATATAGGCAAACAATATTGCCATATACCAATAATCCCAATGGCCCAGATTCATCGACAAATTTTACATGCAATTTAACGGATAACTTAAATGATGTTATTGAAATACAATTGTATAGTATTCATTTACCGTTAAATTGGTATGTAATTGATGAAAATAATGGTACCAATTGTTTTTTAATAGATATAATAGATACAGTATCAGGAACCAGCGATTCTATACATATATACGTTCCAAGTGGAAATTATACAATCGGCGATTTAATGGCAAAAATTAATATAGAAATTACTGCAGCAACAACGACTCCCAGTATAAGTGGGTTAACAATACAAAGTGATCCAAATAATGGAAAAGTATATTTTACTTATCCAACGGGAAGTCCAACCAATATATTAACTTTAACATTTTATGACGAAACCAAAAATATATGCTTATCTTCGGATGATAAACCATGTCCAAAATCCATGATGAGGAACAGCAATCTTGGCTGGTTTCTGGGTTTTCGCGAAGAATCGTATAAATTAGATAGCCCATCACCCCTTTATGCAGAAGCAATCTATGATTTATATGGCACACGTAATATTTATTTAGTATTGGATGATTATAATCAAAACCGATTAAATAAAGGTCTTGTAAGTATTTCACAAAATGAATCAGCCTTATCAATACCGTCTTATTTTAGTAATGATTTAAACTGTTCGGTAGGCGACGACCCGAATCAACCAGTCCAATATGTTCGAGATGCTCCCAGGCGTGTTACACAGGCCCAATTATATACAATAAATGAAATCATACGTAATCGAGACAATCGCACAAAAACGCGAAATCATGCTCCTACAACAACGGATATTTTCGCAGTTATACCGATTGAGCGCGAAGAAGGCAAATATTTTGGAACATCATTCGTTGAGTATGGCGGTTCACTGAGTCAAAATCAACGTACATATTTTGGACCTGTAAATATAGACCGTTTTGGAGTGCGTCTTGTAGACGACAATGGTAATACTCTTAATTTAAATGGTAGTGATTGGTCATTTTCCATCACTGTGGAAAGCTTGTATCAGTATTAATACAAGTATCAGTATTAATACAAGTATCAGTATTAATCGACCAGGCATTTATTTTTTCCTCGGAATAAAATGATTAATAGCAAAATAAGACAATACAGCCCATATAGCAAGTGCTATACCAGAAATAGTATCCACATTCCAGTGTTTATAGAACATGGATGTAAAATGAATAAACATGATTGCAATGGCGAGCAAAATGGAACTATAAAAATAGCCAGCAAAATATTCGCGCTTAGCGTTTTGTGATTTCAAAAAGAAAGAGGCAATAATGCCTGTGGGCATACCACCAACAATGGGTGCTAATGCAGGTCCGGCCATATTCGCTGCAATTTTCGATCCAGCAATGACGCTACCGCCAATTAAGAAGGGATTCACGTATTCCATATTTTATAATATAATGACAAAATTATTATTATAAAATCATTATTTTACAAAACGATAGTTTACAAAACGATATACTCAATTTAAGTGTTCCCTACAAAATCATGAATACAAGAAGCCAAGTTTTTGCTAATCTTGCTATATTCGGCAATAGGCAAGTTGGCAAGGCAAGCGCGCAAGATCCAGTTGTTGGTTGTTCCGAAACCTTTACCTGGAAGCATTATTGTCTGGTATTTATTCGCTAAATGAAACATGAATTCTAAATAGCTATACTTGTTTTCAAGCGTATCGCGAGCCGACTTACCATATAAGTTCTCGGCAATCGCGGGAATATCAAGCAATGTATAATAATCAGTCGATTCAGGAACAATACGTGGCTGCGTTTTCAAGTCCTCATATAATACTCGCATGCGCTTTTCAAGAAGATCCTGAATATGGCGTTGATAATTGTGTGAACTATCGTGCATGTGGTAAAAGAGGAAAAGTCCAATGAGCACTTGCTGGGGTGTGGAAAGACCTCCTACATGTGCCTCGGCGACTTGGCGACTATCGAATACAATGCGATCCATGAATGACAATTTTTCAGGATCAGTCGTGGCAAGAGAATATCGCTTATGAAGTGCCTTGGTCTCTGTTGCACTGAGATTTTTAATCATCTTATTTAAGTTGGTATCTTTGGGCATCATGACGAGTCCAAGACGCCACCCTGTTGTGCCGAAATACTTGGAAAGTGAATATACTTCAATGGTATTCTTGGGGCAGGAAAGCATAAAAGAGTTATACTTACGCGCAAAAGGTGCGTATACACTGTCGGAAAGAACGAATATATCAGGGCGCTCAGTATTAATGAGATGTCCAATCGTATCAATATTTTCTTTAGGGAGAGAATATGCGCCCGGATTGGAAGGATTCACCATGAAAAGTCCCTTGACCTTTTTATCACGAAGTTTATCAATCTGATCGTCATCGAGGGCGTAATTCTTTTCCGGATTGCCCTTGAGTTCTACAATATTCAAGTCATAGTCGGCTAATCGCGGCATTTCCAAGTAAGGGCTGAAAATGGGTGTAATTATGGCAATTGTATCGCCGGGTTTAAGAAGATAGTTTTCCTTGAGCGTATTGAAAACATATAATATACCGGCGGCGGCGCCTTCTGTGGCGAAGAATTCGAAATCAGTAGGCTTCAATTTATATCCTTCTTCTTTCCCATGACCAGTGGGTGAACCAATGACCATGTCATACATGAATTCCTGTGATGCAAAATTGAGATGAGGTTGCATCTGTGGTGGAACAGGATAAAAGCAACCGATTGTGCTCAAAAGAAGATCATGAAGCATGTGATTATAATTCTTCTTTTGTTCTTTGCATTTATCCTTTATGAAAGTCATGTAATCGACGAAAAAGTCGCGATGACGTTTATTCCATTTTTTGACTCCTTTGCGGAATAGATTATCGTAATTGAATTCATCGGGTCCTGGGTACACATCCAAGTCGTGAAGTAGGTGTTTCTTCGTTTCCGTAATCTTCATAACAAGAACTTGCAACTTGGCGAAAATCTCGCGGACAAAAACATTGAAGAAATTGGGATTTCCACGACCAGCATTAAGCATGGGTTTTTTCGAAGATGCGGCCAAGCTCATGAGCTTATCTTTCAATTCGAATGGGGATAGTTCGTCGTATTTTTTCACCATGGCAGGAGGGATGATATATAATGATTTTTTTGCAGATGGAGACCGTCTTTTAGTTTTACGATTCGATATAATTGGATTCATTCTTTTCGAAAATCGCTTATTATCACTAACCATTTATAATATCGTTTTAAAAAAAAACACTAAATCAATTGATTAGTATGTATCTGCCGATGACACTAAATTCGTAGAAAATGGTGCTAAATTCTACATATTATTGGGATATATTGGCTGGCGCTTAGAAGCTAAAAATGTTCGCACCTCGGGATCTTTCCAAAGCACAATACATATAGTAATGGCCATGAGAATAACCATGATTTTTACAAATTTATACAAGTAATAATTGTCTGGAACCTCGTGAGCAATATTTTTATCAACGATAACAAAATGATTAAATGGTTTCCTAACCCCGGTTTTCGTCTCTGATAAAAAGACACGTGGTCGATTTTCGTAGGAGACTACATATCCGGATTTCATTTCGGGAGGAATATCAGTAAGACACGATTTATATTGAAAGTCATTTTTCACCGAACAATATTGGATAAAATGCATCCAATGATAAATATAATGCAATTTATTTTTATAGCATAAACCAAGGCGCTTACAAAACCTCTGTATAAGTGTGTTTTTATTGACTTCCACTGTTTTCAATTTACTTATAAATGCGGCGCGGTCTGTTTTCGCAACAATATCGTAAAACTGCAAAACGTGTCCTTCTACATTGTCAAAGCAATAATGGGTATTGGATGGTATGCATAATATGGACCCCTTAAGACATTGGTACGCCGTTTTATTTCTGTATGCTTTTAATGCAGATACCTTGCGCTCTATTTTGAAGGTATGACTATTGGGAATAATATGGACAGTAGTATCATTTAAAAAGTATAGGCAAGAATAAGACTGTGTATTATTGCAGTGGTAATAGGAATCAGTATGGTAGAATTGTGTTTCTCCACCGAGAGAGATTAGTTGCATACGAGAGAATGTAGGTTTTTTAATGGAGCATTGCTTTTCTAAAAGGGGCATGATATATTTCTTGGCCTGTTTTTGAATAGACCCGAAATCGGCTTCTTGCTTTTCGAAATCAATGTAGGAATCTATTTTTTTGGATTTTTTTTCATTCATTGTTATACTAAATATAGAATCGTCTTTTTCATTATCATTATTATTCATAGCTAATATATAATGAAAAAATATTTTATGATTATCTAAATAACTAATTTAGGTATATAAATGTTATGTAGAGTAATATGATGGATGAAGAAGAAGAAGTATTACATCAGCGATTAGTAGATGTATGTGGTGGAAATAAAGAAGAACCAAAACAAAGCTTTTGTGCTCAATTATATTACTGTATTTTCGGAAAAAAATAAACTGTATAAATAATAAGAATGGCTCAGAATCCTTGTTATAAATATAGGCTTGCACCTGGATTTGCAGGTGCAACGGATACCCCTCAAGTTATATTAGAAAAAATAGATACGGCTCACGATTATTGGCGAGCAGAAAGAGGTGATCTAATTCAAGATGTATTATTCAGAATATATGACCCCGAAAAATATGTTCAAGTCCAAGGTGGCTATAACAAATCATTGTCTGGACAATTCGAACCAGAGCTCGAAAGTTTTTTTGATGTAAATTACGGTTATCCTTCATTGTGCGAAAGTCAAAAATATGGAAAAGTGTATTGGACAATATATGAATTGATGGCTGATTATGGTGTTGGTGGTACTGGTCCTCAAGATTTTCTGAACACCATTGTTCCGAATCCAATGATAAAAGCAATTCAATTACAAATACCAACAGGTTCTGAGAAAAGAACATTATTTAATGATCCAGCGAAAAGTAGTGAATTGAACTATGTAGCGAATTGTATTATACAATTTTATGCTCTAAAACCTTTAACCGATCAAGAACTAAGTCTTGTTGCAATTGATGCAAATTCTGGCGCATTACCTTGCATTTTTCAGAATTTTAGACAAAATATCAATACAAGTGCGAATGCATTAACTATATGTGACTCTGCGTCTGGTGGCGTGGAAGAATCAGGAAGTAGTAAGTGTGGTAAATCGAATTTTACAAGAAAATATCAGCCATTGCTATTTCCGTTTAATATGGAATATGTTATAGCCGCAGAGGATGCTGCACAGAAAGCTGCAACGACAGCTGCACAGGTACAGGCACATGCATCCCGTCTTGCTACATTAAATGAAATAAAAACACAATACAAAGACTCTACTGAAATTGGTAGAGCATATGTCATGCAAAGTAATTTTTTTACGCGACTCACACACGTGTTATATTATACGGAAAAAAAAGATTCTATGGGAAAATCAGTACCATTTAGTGTATCTAATCCATGTTCTATCGTATTTCATGTCAAAGTTATCCAAGCCGATGGCAAAGGAAAAGATTATTCCGCTCCATTCGGATATACATCCACGGGTAAGGTACAAAGTGGGACACCTGTACCCGTATTACGCGAATTAATTAGAACAATAGAAGATTTATGGACTAATAGAGCAAGATTAATAACTGAATTAACGAGAATAGGTAATGAATCAGATAGATTCAATATTGTTCCCGTTATATTGGCTATGATTAATGATGGTGTATCCCGAGATACAATAATAAAAGTACTTTTAGATTATAAACGTGGTGGTGATCATGAACAAATCAATGCTATGAAGGAAACTAAGAATAAAACTGGTTGCACACTACAATTTCTTGCAACAGGAGATAACTTATGTAAGACAAAAGCGAATCAAGAAGGAGAAAATTCTTCTTATACTCATGGAGATAAATTGGATTTATGTCGCTTTCCATCAGATACATTGACTCCTGTTCAAATAGCTGCCCAAAAAATAGCTATTGCCAACGCTGAAACTACCAGACTGAAACTTGCGTTAACAGCAAGAATTGCTCAAATACAAGGCATTACCATAACCACACTCGAATTACAAACTTATAAAACAGAATTGGATACTTGGATGCTGCAATATGATGAACAACCACTAACATTATTAACATTGAAAGGTTTACAATATAAAATAGATACGTACTTGGCTCCAGGAATAACACAAGTACCAGGTGTTCCTCCAGGATTATTTGAATCATATATCGACAAAATACAGGCTGTAGATGCTGCTACCGATCAAAAGGTATTATTAGATCTTAATGATGAGTTGAGATTATTTTATGATAACGTTGATACTATGAGTAGAGTTGGTTATGATATGCCAAAAAATCAATTGGGCCCAGCCACAGCCATATTAGCCCCAGGTACACCAGCCCCAGGTACACCAAGAAGTAGTCCCAATTCAATAAGTAATAAATTTCGCAAAGCTCCTTTTTTTGGTATAGACCTTACACCAAATGTTGAACTTATAAAAAACGTAGAAACTATGATTGAATTTAATAAATCAAATAGTAGAAGACGTGGAAATAAGGTAATGAAAGCAAACATTGAAGAAACAATTTTACGATTCCAAGAATTAACATTGCAAATATTGGATAATTATAAAAGTAATATGTCTATATCTATATTACCACCATCCACACAAGACGATCAAGACGCACTAATAAAAAAAATAGAAGAAATAGAAGAAAGAGTGAAAAGTTTCAGACTTTCAGATTCATTATTTGATAAAACTATGGATGATGATTTGATAATTTATAACATAGTGGACGATTCGGCAATGGATCCACTAACAAAAAAATCAATACAATTTGATGATGAAGATCCCATTCAAAAACTATTAGGGCCATTGCATGAAACAGAAACAGAAGGAGATGTGTATGATATTAGCGATGATGAAAGTGTTGATATGGGTGCTCAAGGTGCTGATGATGATGATACAGGTGCTCAAGATGCTGATGGTATGGATATGGGTGCTACTACTATGGGCGTTGCTACTATGGGCGCTGCTACTATGGATGCTAATACTATGGGTGCTACTATGGATGCTACTATGCGTCCTGCTTATTTAAGCACAGGTAAAGAACAACAAGATTTTATAGAGAGGAGGTCTCTTCGAAATCAAGGTTTGCCTGCGCCAAGTACTGGTACTGGTACTGATACTGGTACTGATACTGATACTGATAGAAAAAAGAGTAGACGAGGAGGTGGAATTACTCAACCAGAATGTGATGATATTACGAATATGAATATCAACGAAGCAATGATTGTTGGAAGTGATGAAGTAATACCTTTTATCACATCAGTTGTATCAGAATATGACCCAGTTTATTATTACCAAGCCATTGAAAAGCAAGAAGACTATTTAAATAAAATATATGATGATGCCATGAATAAAACTTTGGAAGGTCAGTGGGACAAAAAATTAAGTATACAACAAAGTATAATAGATGGTTTTGATAAATCAATTGTCGCAGCAGCAGCAGCAGCTGGCCCTATCACAATAGATTATAATAAATTTATAACATATCTAACAACCACAATAGATAAAATAGCAATAGAAAATGTATATGCAGGATTAAGTGTAGGATTCAACGCTTATATGTATTCATATTTGCAAGATAAGTGCGATGCATCTACAATGAATATGACAATATTAGAAGCATTAGATTGTTTACCGAACGCAATGAAATTGCTTATTTTCATAACCAATTTAGTAGAAGATGAAACAGGATTATTTTTTTACGGTGAAAAATATGGAAATCAAGAAGAAGTATCTGATGTTATTTTCAAGTTGCATACTCCTACAGCATCACCTGGACCAATAGCGGATATTTCCAATACAATAGATTATATATACACATTAGACGACCTACACGAGGTATATTGTTATGTAATACAATTTTTTGGAATCGCAAAAAAGTATTTTATTGATAGATCAGATGCAGAAGAATTAGCAATAACCGAATATTTCAGTGTATCAAAGGAGTCAAATACTTTAATTGCAGCTGCTGTTACCCGTAATGTTGATGCTAATTTAGCTACTAAAAAGGCTGAGAAAGCTACTAAACGGGCTGAGGCAGCTGAGGAAGGTAATGACATGACTAATGCGGATAAAGCAAAGGCTAATGCAGCTACATATAGGAGACGGGCAAGTATTATTAATATAGGTATATTAAACATTATTATATCCAATTTTTTGGTAGCTGTAATGAAAGAAAAAGTTACTGGAAGTGATTTTTTGCCTACTCATGACCCTATAACAATGGGGAAGAAGAGGCTAAGCAGGGGAGGCGGAAGTAAAACACGTCGCAAAAAACGCCCATCGAAGAAGCGCAATATGAAAACCAAGCGAAGCAATGCCAATACAAAAAAAAACAAAAAACGCAACTCCCGAAAACTGAAAAAAAGGAACCGAAAAAAGCGAACTACACGTAGAAAAAAATAAAACACTATAATAATTAAAACAATAATGAGTAAATCATTGGAATTATTTTACGACGATGAAGTCGAACGATGTATATACGAAGAATTAAATCTATCCAATAATCATGATATTGTAGATTGCATCATATGCTTGCAATTAATATTGCCATCCGAATTTATAACAGCGAATCATGAAGATAAAAACCATCCACGTAAAACGATAATGCATCCCAGTGGATATCATAAAGAATGTTGGGAGCACTATATAACGAAATTCGACACGTGTCCATTATGTAGGATGATAATAATTACAAAAGAAGACCCATTAAGTGATCATATAAGACCTCATATAAGACCCCATGTAAGACCCCATGTAGAGCCTCAAGTTATAGAACAATATACACGGGAGCAAATGCAAATATTAGAAGCATTATTATTTTTATCAACTTTAGGTCATTCTATATATATATCGCCTCATAGCAATTATTATTTAAATGGATTAAAATCGACAGTTTCTTTTTTTATAACTTGTCGCACCATGGCAACATATTTACGACAATTCGCAACAAGTCGAGTCAGGTTTTTATTCTGTTTTTGGATATGTTATGGATTAATAAGTAATTTCATAGACAGCTATATAATTGTGGTAGAAACAATAACAAATAACAACTATGAATAAAAACTATGAATAAAAACAATACTGAAAAAAACGCAAAAAATAATATAGTATCAACATAAATGAAGTATTTTGATACAATATTCCACTTACTTACAGGTGGTCTCGAGTTTTTAGAAATCAGCGCCAAATTAAAACCGGATTTCAAAATAGAACAAATAGACTCTGCATTAAAAGAGTTCGCCAAAAAAAATGGTATTCATATTTTTATTGTCAAAGAAATGCCGAAAATTGTTATAGGGAAGGATATTTATATTAAATATAATGAAAAAACACATTGTATATTATTAAAAGCCCTGCATAGTTATTATGATGGTATATCGATAACCAAGTTTTTTCTTGAAATAGATAAAATTTACCTTGGAGAAGAGCAAAATACTATTTTTAAGTTTAAAAGTCCGATTGAAAGTTATTATGGCAATAAAATAGTAGAAGTAGGAGCCAATATATTAATGAATAAGATAAGTGAAGAATATGATGAAAATAAAGAGGCGACACCATATAAAATGTATAGCGATATTACTTCAGGTGATTTAATTCGAGCAGTTCACAAAGAGGCAGACATGGATATGATATTATTGCTTAGTAAAACGAAAATGGATAAAAACGACGATGCAACTGAACTAAAAAACAATCTAACTTTTCGATACGTAAAAAAGGGCGAAGAATTTACAAAAGTCTTGCGCGAATCGAGTAATTTCGATCAAGGATTGCGTTTTGCTGCGTGGTTGGCAAAAAAGAATCGTATAGTCTTTTTCAATAATCTCTCTAACATGAAACTTCCATCCTTTATTGAGAAGCTTGTATGCAATGAGAGTGTAAATAAGAAGGCGCATAGTTCGAGACTACTTTCATTGGTTGCTTATCCAAGAACTTCGGGTGGGTTAGTAGACGTATATCAGGCATAATAACACAAGCCTTAATATCGTACGTGTTAATAACACAAGCCTTAATAATATAAAGCTAAAAGGATACAACAGTATAAATAGCATGTCAAAGCCGATAATAAATAAATTTATAAAACGCGTCTATAAAGAAATAGAATGTTGTTCCGAATTCTCAGAATCTGAAATTACTTATAATGTAAAAACGGGTGGTTTCGTAATAAATTGCATGTATAATAATAAATATGCAATATACGTGGAATTGGACAATAAGTATCCTTTTCGTCCACCAGCACTTGTGAAAATCAATAATAAAATATATGATCATACTACCTGGCTCTTATCAGATAATATTAAGAACCGTCTTTTTACTGATTATAAAATCAGCTGCTTATACTGTCATTCCATGTTATGTTCGAATAATTGGAAACCTGGGCTAACCATTCTTCATATAATACAAGAATATGAAAATAATAAAAACATGATACAGGCATTGTCCGCAGTGGAAATATTGAAAAACAATCATATCGAGTTTTCATCTGAAATAGAAAAAAGAATATTATCCTTTTGTTTTTCATAAAAAATAACATAAAAATAACATAAAAATAAAATAAAATAATATATATAGAATGACATTGGAGGAGAGATTTAATATAGCAGCAGACTTAGTACGAGGGATTGTATCCCAAATAAACGATCAATTATTAGCACAATTATATGGATACTTCAAGCAAGCGCGTGAAGGAAATATAGCATTTTCGAGACCATCTATTTTAAATATGCGAGGTCGTAAAATGTGGGATGCTTGGAAATCAAAGGAAAACATGTCAAAAGAGAATGCTATGGAAAAATATGTAGAGATTGTATATGGCCTTACTAATAAATCCGAACTTTTAGATAAATAATACTTTTCATTTTCACAGTATGAAAAAAATAATATGTTTATATTTTATTATGAAATCAATAAAATATAATAACAAATATAATAAAAAAAATAAGAGACGTACAAGAAAGGGAGGTGCAAGAAAGGGTGCAAGAAAGGGTGGCGGTATAGGTACAAGTAAACCAAAACGTGCTTCACCGAAATCTGAAAAAAAAACAAAAAAGCGTGTTTCCTTTTCGAAAAAGGATGAAATTAGACACCAAAGTCCGAGATCAGATGACGCTTTTTATTACCCAGCAAAGGTCAATCATGAAGCAAAAAAAACATCTACTCGAAAAGAAAAATTAAAAAAGCAATCTACTCGTAGAAGAGCAATAACCGCATATCAGAATAGACGAGCAAACGAAGATTTATTAGATATGGCATTGGGAAGAATACCGCTAAAATAATGTAGGTTATTATATATAAATAATGAATTTCGTAAAACCACTGTTAAATTTTGGACAATTATTATCTATAAAAACGATGATTAAGGCAAATATAACGGAAGAATACTATTATGAAATAATATTGCCGGCATTAAATAAAATAGCCGATCATAATAAGATAAAAATTCGTAATTCAAAAATTAAACCCTTCATAATTGGTAATGAAATTGTAGTACGTTTTCAAACACCCTATTTTACCATATTATGTGATCATAAATATTATGATGGAAAAGTAATATCCAATTTATGTCATCAATTAAATACTTATATAGAAACGAATAAATTAATGAGTCCAATAAAAACAATCAGTTATAAAAATACCTTTGTGAAAAAATGTTTTAATGGAGTTGCATCCAACTTAATAAATAATAAATTATTAGGAGAAACTGAAACAACGTTAATACGCAGTTTCGAACACCCAATCAAAGCGAGTAATATAGTAGATTTTGTTCAAAAACGTGAACAAAAACCAATACTATATGTTCGTGGCAGTAAATCGGAAACGGTTGAGCAAGGGAATACATTTAACCTTTATATTATACGGGAGAACCAAACATTAAAAGAAGCAATAAGTAAAGAACAAATAATAAAAAAACAAAATTATCCAGAATTATTAATAAATAGAAATTACATTTTATTGAATTTATACCCACATTTTAAATTACCATGTTTCTGTGAAAAAATGGTCGTTGAAAAAAACCAACCATTACACATTATTGATAAATTATTTGGTTTCATTAAAAGCGATACATATGTACTTACGCCAAGATCAAGTAATAACACACATGATCTATATATAAGCCGAGATAATCAATAGGAAAAGAGTTTTAGGGCATGGTCAACTTTGCAGCGCTTGCGATGTTGTTTATTGTTTTGTTCATCCCTTTTTCGTCTTCATTTACCTCTTTACTAACCGCGCCCATAATATTAACGAATTTATCATCATCTCCGACTAATTCATTGTCATTATCGTATTCATTGGCAAAACAAGCCATATGATTATCGGCCAGTTTAGAAATGGAAGCCTTTATTTTATTATGATTTTCATCTTTACCCCAACCTTCGTGATCTTTAACATATAGAGTCTTGCGTTTTGTATCGGTGCAATGTATTGGTCTCAATGTTTCATCTGTTTCATTGAGTCTATGAATAAGTAGATTTTGCACATTAGCCAATAATCCACAATCAGATGCATTGCATAAATCACCCAGAGTAATTTTAATGCTCTCCGTCATATCTTCCAAAGTGATTGCGTCTTTACAATGTTCATTCAAATATACATTAATATTAATTTTGTTATTATTATTATTGCCCATGTTAGGCACCATGCTTTGAATGGTTTTTTGTTGATGACATATGGTACTGACTAACTCTTTATTTTCAGAAAGTACTTTTAAAACGAGCTCTTTCATGTCTACTTCTGGTTCATCTTGTTCTTCTTGTTCTGAGAAACTTTTTGGAACATTTTTGGCAACTTTTTCACATTTGCGTTTGTGATTGTATAAGGAGGCACGATAAGAATATGTTTTTCCACATTCGCATGAATAGTCGTGTTGTTGTAATTTGTTGTAAATTGTTGTATTATGTTTTTTGGTAAGTAAATGTTTATCAAAGCTGCTTTTTTTACTGCATGTATAATCACATTTTCCACAGAAATAATCCGGAGCAACTTTTAGCAACTTTTCGGTTGTATTTGTAGGCATATTTATACAACGGAAAAAGTTGCTAAATCAATTACGCAAAACATAAAAAAAGCTTATGCTAACAAAGTTTTCACTTGCGATTATCGAATCGCGACATAATGGTCTAAGTGGTATTTTGACGTTTTTTTCCAAATTGAAATTTAGGATTTCAAAAATGGACATAAAAAGAATGTCCAAAAACGATTTCCCCAGAATAGAATTGAAAAAAAAGGCAAAACGCGATTTGTTTACATAAATGTAATAGAAAAACTATCAGAATTAGTTAAAAAGTCCCCTACACATGTAAGGGCACATATTTTACGCTACTACATGGCATGTAGTATATAATAAGCATATATATGTAATAAATTTCATTACATATGTAAGAACAATGAATAAAGTAGTAATATAACCGGAAGGTGCGTGCCATTGTAAATCAACAATGGTTTAAAGGTTATGATTGTCTATAAGACATATGAAAAAAATAGCATTTTGTTTTTTAATTTATGATATCATAAATCACGAGGAGTTGTGGAATATTTTCTTCAAAAATGTTGATGTGAATAAATATACGATTTATATACATTATAAATCGAATGAACCATTAAAATATTTTGAAAAATATAAACTGATTAATTGTATTGAAACGGAATATGCTGATATCACATTAGTAAAAGCACAAAACTTATTATTACAAGAAGCAATTGCAGATAAGGAGAATAAACATTTTATTTTTGTTTCGAATTCGTGTATACCTCTGAAATCATTTGAACATGTTTATGATAATTTAAATGAGGAAAAGTCATATTTTAATATTACACAACAATCACAATGTTTTCCAAGATGTGATACTACATTAAATTATATCGATAAAAAATATATTCAAAAAGCAGGACAATGGTGTATTCTTAATCGAAAACACACAGAATTAATGCTTAATCATAATGATTACCTTAAATGGTTCGATTATTCTTCTACTGTTCCAGACGAACATTGTTATATTACAAATATTTTCTATAATAATTTACAAGATGAAATAATTACAACGCCAAATGTAGCAAACGATGCTACAACATTCGTAAATTGGGAAGGAATGGATTATAAATATCCATCAGATAATGAATTGAAAAATTATAGTTTTATTACAGAGGACGAGTTATTATATTTATTGGGCAGTAAATGTTTATTTGGACGAAAATTTAATAAGGAATGTATAATTCCTAATACACATTTGAACAATTAAAACCGCACAAAGTGCGGTTCAAGTTCAAAGGAAACGTTGCCGATAAATCAATTAAGACGCACACAAAGTGTGCGAACTTAAATGTTCATCGGTGTAAATATATAGATTTTATAACATCAAAATAATATATACATAGTATATAATGACAATTACGTGTGGAAAGTTGATAGCATTTTTAAATAATGACTATAATACTTGTTCTCGTTCTCACGTAGCAAATAAAAAACGCATATTTAGGAGAAAATCTACGCGCTTTGAGGGGTGTAGAATTTATGTGAGACATAAGAAATGGTTATCCAATTGTCAAGTATATTATGGGGAATATGAAATATATGGTGATTGTAAGTTCAAAGGAACCATAAATAGTTATTCTGATTCAACATCTGCCATTTCAAAACAGACTCAAATAGGAGTGGATGCATATGGTACATTAAAGCGCCAATCATATGGAAATGATTATCAAGTTAGATCTGAACTTATAAAAAAAACGTCAGCTGGAGATTGTGGAGATAGTTCAACACATTATGTTATTGAAAAAAGGTCAGTACTTGAAAATTTTAATGAAAGAAAAAATTTATCATTATATGTCTTATCGTATAGAAATGGAGATATTAAAGTAATATATGATAAAGATTATAATATTGAGTCAATAGCTATGTTTATTGATCCATTGAGTAATAGCACACAGACTTTTGATATCGAATTAAATCAGTTAGTGGAAAACATTTTAAATAAAGTATCTACTTGGGACTCTGATAAAAATAGATTTGTAAACAAAAACAACTATGATGATATAGATGCTGAAGTAGAAATAGCCGAGCTAACAAAATTTCTTAAAAAATACAATTAATAATAAAATTGAGTTTAATAAACATATTAAACTCAATACATACTATAAAAATATAGAATGAGCGCAATTTCAGACACGTATCAGGCAGCAGAGTCATCAATGCTCCTCCTCCACAAGGACATGAATACACATATTTATGGAGGTGGGAATGTTAGTCATATATTGAATGTTAATATTTATCAACAGACTACTGGCGATAATGCGAACCAATTTCGTCAACAAGTATTTCATAAAATTAATAACGTTCCCATTAAGTTTACCATTAATAATATAGATGTTGTTATTACGTGGCGTAGTAATGCCGTTTCAGATCATTATCATACGGATGTTATGGGAATGTATGGAGACGTTGCGGTTAAATTACATACTGAAATGTTATTGAAAATGTTTGACAATGGAGACAGCTTAGGGGGTGATTTTATGATAACTAAGCCTTTGGTTCGTACTATTCCCCTCATGCCACAACATTAAGATGTGTTGGATATAGGAATGCATAGTTTCAATGCGCGGCGCCAGCTAATAGTAGGTCAGCAAATAAAGTATTTTTTTCATAAATCAAAATCTATTTAGCAGTTTATAACGGGCGTATATATTTAATTCCTCAAGGATATATATACATTATGGCCGAAATTGGGAAAAATCTTCAAGAAAATTTAACAAAAACTGCAGCCAACACAGCAAGTGCCGTTGGCGAGACAATGAGTGGTACAACAAAATTAGCAGATACGACAGTGAAAGGCTCTTTAAAGGCGGCCGATCAGATTACAGAAGCAGGCCTCGACGCAACAGGTAGGATTGGAGTCGCGAGTGCCGATGCAGCGGCTACTGTGGGTGAGGAAGGTGCGAAGGTTGCAAGTACAGCTGCCAAATCTGTTTCGGGGACTGCTAATACCATATACAAGACTGCTTCGAGGATAACCGAAGTCGCTGCAGCAAAAGGAGATGCAATCGCTGCGAAAAGTATTGCCAGGGATGAAGCAAAGACTAAGGCATTAAACGAACCAGAAAATAAAGAAAAAATGCAGGAGGTAGCTAAGAAAGAACAGGAGCTGGAATTTACTAAACAGAAATATGAGGCAGAGCAAGCTTCCCTGAGAGCAGAAGCTAAAAATGAGACGGATCTAATTAACCTGCAGATAAAAGCGGTAGAAAGCAAGGTAAAGAAAACTGGAGAATTAACCAACGCACAAAATAATGCGCTTATTATGGCATCCGAAGCCAAGAGAGAGGTAATGAACGCACAGAAAACTGCAGAAAGTATTGAGAAAGAAGCGATGAATGAAATAAAATGTAGAAATATACTGGAAAAAGCTGCGGACCACGTTTCAGCTAAAGATCACAGTGTACTTGATAATACGCTCGGACATAATACCTTTTGCACTAATAAAAAGGTCTGCGAAAGTACCGGAAGGGTCCATTCCTGGTATAACATTTTGGGGAACAACAGAACAACTTGTTCCCTAATTAAAGAAAAATATAATACATTTACGGATATGAGTAGCAATGCTGCTGCTGCCAGTGGAGGGAGAAAGACGTCTCGGAAAAAGAACACACGCAGACCTAAAAAGAATACACGTAGACCTAAAAAGAACACACGTAGACCTAAAAAGAACACACGTAGACCTAAAAAGAACACACGTAGACCTAAAAAGAACACACGTAGACCTAAAAAGAAGACACGTAGAACTAAAAGACGTAGAACTAAAAGACGTTCTATTTAGCTATTTTATCGATAAATAATAAAAAAAGTAAGAATATATGAGTGAAAACATATACCCAATATCCGCAGGTATTTTAATTATAGTCATTGCGATATATTGTGTTATAAAAATAGAGCGTGATGCAGGAGATGATGATAATAATTCTATAACAGATTTGTTGATGCCATAAATAAAACAAGTTTAATCATTTTGTATGCGTAATATATTTTGATATTTTCAAAATAATCGAAACAAGTTTTGGAAAATTTATTATATATATTGTATAAAATGACATCGAGTGGATTGGGTTTACAAAAAGTGATAAACTGGTTTTCTAATGACAAAAAAGTTTCTAATGACGAAGACATTGATTTGGGTGATAATGATGTTTATACATTAAAGTTTATTGATACAAAATTAAAAAGTTTATGGAAACAGCGCGACGAATTTGTTAAAAAAAAGAATAAAGTAAAAATTGATAATATAGATAAAGAAATTAAGACCTGGCGGTTAAATAAACTAATAGCTCTTAATCGTGATGATAAATCTATCCCATATGGGTTGCGTAGTGAGAAAAAGTGTGATACTGTAGCATCAAGAAAAGCTTTGTTGCAAGAGTTTACCTCGAAAGCCTATCAAGTAGAAGTCGTTTATGTAGACAATGAAGGGAAAACAACAGAAGAAGAATATACTATTAAGTTTCAATTATCCGAAACCCAAAAGGATAGTGAAATGATAAGAGTTCATGGTAATGCGTTGATGCAATTCGGTGAAGATACTCCCATTAAAGCTTCTTGGAGTGGAATATATTTAGCCAAAAAACGTGGATATAAAATGAAATTAGTTGGAGATAATATTGAAAAGGACTTTTATTTATACTGTGATGGAAACGAAACAATAAACTTTTTGATTAAGAAAACTGATCCTAAATTGGGTAGTGGGACAAGGTTAGGGTCAGGGTTAATGAATGCCCATCCGTGTTCTACATGTATTGATACAGTAATAGCTGCTTGTAGAAACATATTCGATCCAGCCACTGGTTGGAGAGGTTTTCAAGCTTGTATGTATGATTCAAAAATTGACATAAATAGTAAATGCCCGACTTGTCGTAAATACAATTATAGAAACTGAAAAAAAATTAGAAAATACTATTCTTAATTTTCCTACATTATCTATAAAACCTGGTGTTTATTAGTAGCTGATTGCGTTAAGAAGTGCAACAACGAATGTAAACAAACCTTCTGGCAGAAGATTGCTGGGATATTTACAGGTGGAGCCGAAAATCACGGTGCTTGCATGTATACGTGTGAGAAGGACGGGTGTTGAATGTCATAAAATTTTGCTGAATTCAGCAGCATTACATACAGCCGCATATTTAATTTCTTTATTATTAATCAAACAATAATCATTTTTTTTCGTGAAGAAAGTATTATTGAACATGGTATAAGAATGAGATGGAACTTGTTCTTTTAACGCAGTAGAAATAGAAGTAAGTTGTTCTTCATCAAGCCTACCTTTATATCCTCGAGCGCCGTGAACGCGTATATAATTAAATGAGGCAGTTTTTGGTGGTAAATTGAGTCCAGGAGGCATAGTTCCCATCCATTTTCCTCCCTCTTTTTTTTGAATAAAAGTTCCAGAAATGCACCAATTTAATTTTTTGAATCTCTCGTAAACTTCTTCGCGAAACCAAGAAATATCTCTGAATTCAAAAACAACATTAATATTTTTTGGCAAGTAAGAATGCATAGTTTCAATGCGTTGCATATATTTTTCTTTAAAAGCGAAGGAAGGAGGAAGTTGAAATAAAAGGGCAGAGAGATTTTTTAATGGAGAGATTTTTTCCCAAAATAAATCCCAACCTTCTTTTGCATTTTTTAATCGTTTTGTATGTGTTATATATTTTGATACTTTCAACACAATAGAAACATTTTCCGGAAAATTATTCCAGTTTTCAATAGATTTTTCTGAAGGGAGTCTATAAAAGGTGCTGTTGATCTCAATGCAATTTAAGCAGAGAAAACTAAACCATACCTTTTGAGAGATCATGAATCCAGAAGTTCCAATATTCATTGTTGTCATAATTGATAAATTTTGTATTTAACTGGATGCACAATTAACCAATCATTTTTATAATATATATATATAGTATAAAAATGTCGAGTGGATGCGTATTTAGAAACTTGTTTAAGTGTGATAAAAAGTGTGATAGTGTAGCATCAAGAAAAGCTTTGTTGCAAGAGTTTACGTCAAAAGTCTATCAAGTAGAAGTCGTTTATGTAGACAATGAAGGGAAAACAACAGAAGAAGAATACACTATTTCATTTCAATTATCCGAAACCCAAAAGGATAGTGAAATGATAAGAGTTCATGGTAATGCGTTTTTGCAATTCGGTGAAGATACTCCCATTAAAGCTTCTTGGAGTGGAATATATTTAGCCAAAAAGAATGGATATAAAATGAAATTAAGTGGAGATAATATTGAAAAAGACTTTTATTTATATTGTGATGGAAATGAAACAATAAACTTTTTGATTAAGAAAACTGCTTCTGAATTAGGTAGTGGGTCAATGCAATATGGTATTGGTAATAACACATGTGAAGATTACTGTATAAAAAACAATCGAATTAACGGTAATGAAATTGATTTGTCAAATTGTATTGATAATTGTTATAATGGAATAAATTAATACATAAGTAAATCATTCTTTTTTGTCAGAGCACATAGAGTCAATCTTTTTTTTACAAGCCCTTTTATGTGCTGACAATGATTGTTTGCTTTTCCCACCAAAGTCATTACATAAATCACAATAATAAATTCTATCTTTCACGTAGGCGTATTTCGATTCCAGGTATTTATCGAGATTCGGCATATTGAGTTCATCGATTTGAGAGTTCATTCTTTTAGTGAAATCTCTCAAGATAGTATGTAAGGATCCTTTATGTGCAATGAATAAACGATAGTCATCATTAATAGAATCAAGATCCTCCTTTGAAATGTTATTGTCGTCTTCGTTGATATCAAGTTCAGACAGTTTATGAGTGATGCTTTCAATAATATCAACAGCCAATCGAATTTTCTCTGGATCATAATCGCAATGTTGGATATAAATCAACACATTCCCATTATTGATATCAATCTGATAATTTTGTTTAAATGCGATTCCACTATGTTGTGAAATGAAAATTCCAGATACATTCAGTGCTTCGACGTCTCGAATAAACTTTGAAATTTCCTCCTTTGGAATATTATAATTGTATTCTTTGTTTTCAATCATAATGTCTGGTTTATCATGTCGTTTCATAATAAAATCCCCGGCTGCTTTTTGTCCGGTCGTGTTGATGATTTCCGCATTGTTGTACATGCTATTTAATACAGAAGCTAATTGTTCTTCTCCGAACTTTCCTTTATGAGTAGATGATTTATATTTTCCTAAGAATCCCTCGAGTTCTCCAAAAAGTTTATTTTGTGAAACCGCAGCATTTTGAGTGTGTTCTTTGATTGTATTAATATTAGATGTGATGCGTTCTTCGGATGCAGTTAGAGTTGAATGTATTGGGTTCTGTATATTTTGTATAGCAATTGCGAGTTTATTTTCAATATTAAGAATAATTTCATTATGTAATTCTTTGTTATCTATATTGTCAGTTAACTTATTAGTCTCGCTTGCAATGTTAGTATGCAATTCCTTCAAACTCTCTCTGATGTGAGTATGTAGAGAATCATTATTCTTTGGAATCACTTCATTCATGATAATAGATGTCTTATCAACTAACATAGAATTTCCTTTATCGATAAGGGAGCTGATTTTTTCATTCGTAGATAGAGAATTAGTATTGATAATCTGTGAAATCTGATTTATATATTCAGTTTTCACATTATTCATCTGCGCAGTAACATCAGACGTGATAATGGAAACGTTTTGATTCATTTTATTCATAGAGTTTGAAATAGATGTGAACTGTTTCTTATTATCTTTCATAAACGCTAATAGCTGAGAGTTAATATTAACATCATTGGTTGTCTTATTGAATATGGTCTCCATGAAATCAACAAGCAACATATTAGCAGTTTCAAAGTTCACGTTCTTATTGGTGTTATAAAAATCGAATACTTTTTTATTATTCAGAGAGAGTGTGCAGTCAATTTCTTCATTCATAATTTATATACAAGGTATAAGTATGTCTTTAAGTATATATGATTTTTTTTACTTTAAAAACTTAGTAAAATTTTAAAGTAAAAAAGTAAAAAAAGTAAAAACTTAGTAAAATTTTAAAGTAAAAAAGTAAAAAAAGTAAAAACTTAGTAAATTTTTAAAGTAAGTTATC
>Ga0257127_1000681_pt1 | contig 28315 bp, 31 predicted proteins | sample SI060_135mmetaG_FD_190152 | JGI IMG/M metagenome (GOLD analysis project Ga0257127, IMG submission 190152) | Marine microbial communities from Saanich Inlet, British Columbia, Canada - SI060_135m | ecosystem: Environmental > Aquatic > Marine > Inlet | place: Canada: British Columbia | collected... | reverse complement strand
TATCCATGACGAGGCACCAAACCTGCCTTCTTCTCTCCTCCACAAGTTGCACGATTTATCATTCTATTGCTTCGAATTCCTTGAACTCCCATTTTATATTACGCTTAGATTTTTTTTTCATAATTCTGTCAAAATAGCAGGATTTTTCTTTCCCATCATTACATCATCTGTATTATAATATTTCCCATCCTTATCCTTAAAGTAAATGACACCATTTATTTCTTCAGTATAAACATCTACCTTAATTTCATCATTCGTATCAGTATTATTTTGCAAAAGTAGTTCGGATTTATCTTCATCGTTCAATAAACCATCTATTACCCCGTGTGGTTGCCCCTTTTCGTGTGTTCCGCAATAATTACAATCTTTACGCTTACGCCTGCTACATTGCTCACCAATTGCTCGTTTCGCGCGACAACGTTCGCTACTACATATCGTGGTTTTATTTCGTTGTCTCTTATTAATATCTTCGGTTGATAATTTAAAATTCTCATAATCATAAATATACTTGATTAAATCATTTTTACTCGTAAATTCGTCACCATTTATTTTTGAACATACATCCTTCTTAAAATTCTGTATGTAATCATTCATCTTCTTATTAACTCTATTCTCCATTTTCATTATATCTATTAATCCAAATACATATAATAATTCAATTTTTATTTTAATAATAAAATTATCTTTTTAAACACGCGTTCATAGTATTAAATATATTTCCAGATAAACATTTTTCACTTTCCTCCACTGTCGTGCAATATCCTCTATCAATCCTGCAAAACTTTCTTCCCGTAACATTGGCATCTTCATTCGCACTAACTGCACTTGTTGTTTGATTTTTATATCTCATATTATTTATCAAATTTGTATCCTTTACTCTATTCCTTTCCTCATTGCCTTTATAATAATCGTCCATTGAATTATTCGCCACCTTTTGTAAAGCAGTTGCTCCTGATTTAATAGTACCAGATGCAACATCTACACCAACTTTCGCACCCGTAGCAGTTACATGTGTAGTTTGAGATGCCGTATTACCTACGGTATAACCAAAAAAACGATATATCTCACGCATTACCGGTCCAGCGTTTTCGATTGTTTCATCTGTAACACGACCAAATATATAAAATATATTAAACCCCACTAACGCCAATAGCAATATTACTATTATTACATACAACCAATAAACAGTTGCTTCATTTGATGTTGCTAATGGTGTTTCCTTAACCATATTCTTCAAAGTATTATTTACATTTTCAACCGTATTCTCAATTGCTTCATTAAATGCATTCACAGTATTATCCATTATATTTGACGGTGTATTTGATACATTATTTAATCCATTTGGTAACTTATATGAAGGGGCAGACATAGACATTGAACTCATCTTTTACCTATTTGTATATATATATTCCATATAAAAATATATATATTTACTATAATTTAACAAAAAATATTATTAATAATTTATTAATTTTTTCTACGACTTTTTCTTGTTTTTCTTTGTCTTTTTTTAATTTTCTTGGATTTTTTGGATTTGAGTTTCTTGGTTTTTCTCTTTCCACCAACGGAGGGACCATTATTATTATTATTATTATTATTATTATTATTACTGTTAAACATACCTCTTCTTATTTTTTCAGGGGAACGTGGAGATAGAACTGGCGTTGTGGGAGGTGTTTTATTAAACCCAAATAAAGATTTGGGGGGTGTAGATGGAGGTGTAACAATAGAATTATTAAAAACTCTTGGTTTTTTTGGTTTTCTTACAATCCTGGGTGGTTCTCCAGAGTTCGTCTCATCAATTTTAAAAATTTCTTCTAATTTAATATTATAACTGGTTGGGTGACATAAAGCCATTTCAGGATCAAAATAACCTCCAACATACTTATCTCCTGTGTAATGTCCACTCATTGCATAACCATCATAACCTTGTGTACATACATAATCAACAATTTGGTGGTCTTGTTTATTATCAGAATTTCTTTCTTTTTGCTCTTTGCCAACAGAAAAGCGACTTTCTAATTTTTTTTTCATAGTGTCTATTGCATTTATATATAATGGGTCTTCTAATGTTAATTCCATTAATGCAACTAAATTAAGGGTTCTGTTCGTTTTATAACTAGATACATTTCCGTATTTGTCAGCAGCCTCTTTTTTAAACGCAAAAAAAGTCGATCTATCTTCAAACCCAGCATTCGTTTTACTTCCATTATATATGGTTGTTCCTTTTGGTAACACATATATTGGATTTCCGCCTTCTTGTTTTGTTATCTTTATTTCATCTAAAACAGTTTCTATACCAGACATTATATATATATTCTATATAAAATTATAATTTAACTTTTATAACATAGAATAAACATCTAATTTATGGTCTAATTTACTTTTTGGTTTTACATATATTTCATTTTTCTTTATTTCAATAAACATTAAATCCAATTGTTTAGTAATATTATCTACACTTTTACTATCCTTAACTAACGGGATTGAAAAATCAACTTTATCCACTACCAACGAAATTGCATAATAAATAATATATCTTTTATGAGACCAACTTTTAGTTGTATATTTAAAAGTAAATAATTCAAACAAGTTTTCAATCATAGAATTTATCCCTTTACCTTTATCCTTCGCTATATCAAATAATGCGTGCCATATTAACCATAACCCATCAATCGCATTCTTTCCCAGTCGGTCGGGAATAAAATCACGAAGTAAACATTCAATTTTCCCCTTCCTTTTTCTACACATTTCATCAAAATGAACCATCCATTCATACCAATAACAAGCCTGATTAAAATTTTCATTATCTTTACTTAAATTAAAACAGAATTCATTCAGTGACATATACAATTCTTTAGGGTCTCCTTGATTAAATATTTTGTCAATGTAATTCGTTGAAGGCGCTGAGAACTTGCTGCTCATTATATTTAAATCAACCTCCTTATCCTGTATCTTTACATATTGAAATTTCGTCTTTCTATTACTTTTACATATTATAACAACTGTGTCGAAAAACATTTTTCTAATATTAGGGTCGTTTCTCAACTGCAAATCATTGTTGGTTTTATTGGCAATCTCTTTAAATTGTTTTAATAACTTATTTACCAACAGTATTAAACGAGGGTTTGCTATATGTAAATACTCACACGAATAATTAATTATTATATTCCATAAATCTAAATAATAACCACTTGCAATACATTCGGCAGTCCAGAAACAACTGGTTTCAATATTTGATCGTGATATTTCGGATACTACCTCTTTTAAAACGGCGCATTTTTTATAACCAGAAAAACTTGTTTTACTAAAATCCCCTGCTGCGCGTACATCATTTATAATTGTTATGCTCTTACTCTGTTCATTAGATGTCATGTTTTATTATAATAAAAAAAAACATAACATATAACACATTTATCTTGTATATTTATTAATACGTGTAAATGAATCAACAGTATAAATTATAAATATGCCTAAAAATAAGTATAACACTATTTCCTCAGTTACATATTCCGTTTTTTTCTCGTTTTGTTTCTCTAATAATTCTATCAAATAATTTACCTTTACTTCTAAAGAATTACTATTACTATTACTAGCCGAGTTTTCACTCATATTTTCAATTACTCTCGGTTTATTAAAATTATCGGAAAAAAATCCTATATTTTCATAAGCAAAACTATCAGATGCTGTGCCTTCCGATATTTCCGATACTAACTCCGATGTATTACTTGGTTTGTCATTCGCGGGTACAAAATCTACTAATCCGTCATCGTTTTCATCATTTTCATCTAAAACAAAACTAACCGCCTTTTGTTCTGTCTTATTTCTTAACTTTTTCTTTATATTTTCGGTAGAATTCAACCTCTTATTTTTATTGTCGGTTATAGGTTCATCACGCAAAAATGGCGCTGCATTTAAAGCTAAAGACATATCTAATATATATTACGAATATTTTTTCACATTTAATTTGTATTCTTTTTTTATATTATTATATTTATATTAATGAATAATTTACTAATCTTCTTAATTTTTGTTTTATGTGGTCTGTATAATTTTAAATATTCGGGTTTTAATAGAAATGATAAAATTTTCACTACACAAATGTTGTTCTTCGTTGGACTGGTTTTTATTACAAAAGAAAACAATATTTATGGCTTATTATTTCTAATATGTATGATTTATTTCTCTCAAATTACTATGCACTCCGAAGGTTTTTCAACCCTTAGTTATAGCGATTTAGAACCAATTATTAATACAGATACATATAGAGGTTCAGTCGGAGATACAGAAACTAAAAAATGCGATAAACATTGCAAAAAACACCCAGAAATAGTTACAAGAATGGATAATTGTGTGATGAGCGATGTGATGCGTAAATCCTCTGAATCAAACCAAATACCCATTCATATTAATAATAGTAATAAAGACGTTATGCCAACATTTCAACCAAATAAAGACCTAAACCTTACTATTTGGAAATAGTTTTTTTATAACCAATATATATATCGTAACTAATTAAAAAATGTTTTTTAATATATTTGATTCACACGTTAAATCATTAAATAATAGCAAATACTTTGCAGGCATAATAATGATATTGATAAATATCATTTCTAGATTTATTGATATTAAATTTAGTAAAAACCAAGAAAACTTTATAAAATATATATTCAATAAAGAAGTTCTTATTTTTGCCGTATCATGGAAGGCAACTGGGGATATTTATATGGCATTAATATTAACAGTTATTTTTGCGGTTTCAGTGAATATCATTTTTAATGACGAATGTGCCTATTGCATTTTACCAGAAAATATGACAACGTTTAGCGACAGTCTTGATTTAAATGGGGATGGCGAAATATCAGATGAAGAAATTGCAAAAGCGAAAGAATTGTTAAAAAATGTTGAAAAAAAAAAGAAACGAAATGAAGTTGTTAGTCAAATGTCATATCTAAAAAATAATTTGGAATTATACCCGTACTCAGCATATTAAAACATAAATATTATATTGATTATTTCATATAATATTTAAACATTCCATCTGTATTATTACAAATGAAAGTTGGTCTTATTATTCCTTCTACATCAAATGGTAGAGATTGGAAAACATTTAACGAAACATATTTATTTAAACATACGATAAAAACATTTCTTATTACATACGATAAAGAACACGAATACACATTTTATATTGGGATTGATAGAAATGACCGTATATACGACAATGATGAAATAAAAAATCAAATACAACGGTTTATATCGGTTATGACCAATGTAAAGTTAGAATTCATATATATGGATAATGTTAAAAAAGGTCATTTGACAGTTATGTGGAATATATTATTTGATAAAGCGATTGAAGATAATAATGATTATTTTTTTCAATGTGGGGATGATATTGAATTTCATACAAAGGGATGGGTCAATGACTGTATTTCTGTTTTAAAAAATACAAATGGTGTTGGTTTGGTAGGTCCCATAAATAACAATCCACGAATTTTAACCCAATCATTTGTATCAAAAAAACACAAGGAACTATTTGGTTATTACTTTCCACCCGAAATTATTAATTGGTTTTGTGACGATTGGATGAATGAAGTTTATAAAGGAATTAATCATTTATATCCTTTACAAAATCATTTTTGTAATAATGTAGGTGGGAAACCTCGGTATGACATTAATAATGATTCTAACTTTGAATGTGATTTACATAATAATATGCACAAAACACGCTTATTCTGTGGTGAAATTGTAAAACGAGATTTAGAACGCATTACAAAATGTAATATTATTACAAATTCAGTTTTAGACCCTACTAAATGTTATATTTAAAATTCCGATATTATATAAATAGTATTATAATTATAATATTATATAAAGCAAATATTTCTAATTATATTATGAAGTTATTCCCAACAGATGAAATAATGCATAATTATAAAATGTTTTGGCAATATCCTGTAATAACCGAAAAAACGTTTTATGAACAATGTATGAATGATGATAAATATATAGGATTTCCATGGGCAACAATAATAGACAAACGATATAATTTAAATGTTATATTAAAAATACTAAAATCTCATATTGAAACAGGAGTACAATATTATACGTGTTGTCAACATATTTCATTTCGTAATTTAATATCATTGTTTAAAGAATTGGGTATTATGACTATTTATACACCTCATAAAAAAATAAATGAAGATACTATAAATGATATTCAAGTAAAACCGTGTCCATTATATGCTGTTAATATTGAAGATAATAAAAGAAATGGTATGTTTAAAAATATAGATTTTACTATTTTAAAACGGAAATATTTATATAGTTTTCAAGGTGCGTATCATCCTAGTTGGTATTTAACCGATATACGCAAGAGAATCTTTGAAATGAAACATCCCGATAATTGTTATGTAAATCATATTGGGAACTGGCATTTTGATAATGTAGTGTATAATAAAAAACAAAATAATAATAGTGAGTTGAATGAATCAGAAGATGACAATGAGCGAACACGTAAATATAATCTATTATTATTAGATTCGAGATATAGTTTATGTCCATCAGGGTCGGGACCTAATTCAATTAGATTTTGGGAATGTCTTGCGGTAGGAAGTATTCCAATTTTATTGGCAGATACATTGGAATTACCGGGCAATGAATTATGGGAAAAAGCTATAGTAAAAATCCAGGAAAAAGATTTGGAAAAATTACCCGAAATATTATCAAATATAGATGATAATAAAGAAAAATATATGAGAGTGAAATGTATGGAATTATATCAATATTACAGGATTAATTATAGAAATGAAAAACAAAAAACTATTTTTACAAGTTATAAATGTTCAATAAATGATAATATAATTAAATCTATATTAAGTAAATGGACACAACTTAACCCAACAATACGTATATTATATTTTTCCGATGATAATGTAACTGATTTTTTTAAAGATACAAAATATTATAATACCTATAAAAACATGAAAAATGGGGTAGCTATTGCCGATTTTTTTAGAATTTGTTATATAAATAAATACGGGGGATATTGGTTTGATTTAGATATTGAACCTATAAAATTAAATTTACCAACAGAAGGTAATATACATTTATTTGATGCTGGATTTAATAATATAAGTTACATGTTTATAGGTGGTAACCCTAATCAAAAATTATTTAATGATGTTATTGAAAAAGTTGTTATTAATATTAATAATAATATTGTTACAAAAACACAACATATAATGGATATTACTGGACCTAGAATTATTCAAAATATAATATGTGATAAATTAAACATTATGAATAAAGACGGCTGTTTAATTGCTGGTAATACTTCTGTAAAATATCTTGAGAATACTGAATATGAATTTATATATAGTAAATTAAATATAATTGAAACAAAAACTAATGAATATAAGTTATTGCAACAAAAATTTAATAAAAAGAATTATCAATATTATAATTATGTATAATTTAAATATAACAAGTTAAATATATATTCATTGTAACATATATATAATGAGGTTTGAAGATTTAATACATTCAAATGATATTTACTTATATCTAGGAGACCTACCGGTTCAAAGAAGAACTTATACAAATAAAAATTTTATAGGATTAAGTTTAAACAAAAATGACCAATACCACATTAAACACGATGTTGTAAAACATATATCATTAAATGATAATACTGTTAATATAGTCCAATCCGAGGATGTAATGGAACATATAGAATATCACTTATTAAAAGATCCAATAAATGAAATATATAGAATATTAAAACCTGGTGGTTTATTTCGCTTATCAATGCCCGATTATAGTTGTGATATTTTATATAATCGTTCTAAAAAAGATGAAAATGGTAATCTTATATTTGATAGTGGAGGTGGAGGAACTTATGATGAAATTAATAAAAAAGTTGGTGGTGGTGGACATGTTTGGTTTCCAAATTTTAGTTCTGTTAAATCATTGTTGGAAACAACTGATTTTTTAAATGAGAAAATAAATTATTTACACTACTATGATATGGATAATAACCCTGTTACAAATAAAATAGATTATAACAATGGTTTCATATCTAGAACTCCAGATAATGATGTAAGAGTTCAAAGTCCATATAGACCAATGTCTATTATTGTTGATTGTTATAAATAACAAATTTATATTTTACGTAATATATAACTATTTCATATATTTCATATATTCATATATCATTATACAATGTATGAAAATATTATTGCTATTCCGTTTCGTGATCGGGATGCACATTTAGAATATTTTATCAAAAACACTGTTCCTTTACTCCAACAACATTTGTCAAATAGCAAAGTAGTCGTTATAGAACAAAATGATGGGAAATTATTTAATCGTGGAGCATTGTTAAATGTGGCATTCAAAGAATATGAAAATAAAACCAAATATTTTTTTACACACGATGTTGATATAAATCCTACAAAGAAATGTATTGAAGAACATTACATAAAAGAAGTAAATGATACCGATGTATTAGGTGTTTATACATCTCAATGTAATACATTAGGTGGAATAATAAAAATTAAAGATATTACCATTCACACGATAAATGGATTTCCAAATGATGTTTGGGGGTGGGGGGCTGAAGACAAGGCTCTACAAAATAGAGCAGAATATTATAATATAAAAAAAATAACAAATCTTACCAATAAGGTGGAACATCCGTTATATTTACATCGTTTTAATGATGTAAATGACAGAGAAACAAAACACACCTCACAAAATACGAATAAACATTATCACATATTTCATAAATTAAATAATGAACAGAAATTGCAAGAAATTATGAGTTCAGGATTAAATAATATTGAATATACCATACTTGAACGAAAAAATATACACGATTTAGTAGAAATTATTAAGGTGGATATTTAAATTTATATAATATAAAGTATTCAATATATATTACATAATGAAGAGTTGTTTAATAATGTTTTTTGGTTTACCCAGAACATTTGAAGAGTGTTCTAAAAATATAAATGAAAAATTCATAGATAATAATAAAGAGGATTGTGAGTTCACAATTATTATTTCAACCGATAAAGGCGGAAAAGAACATGAAAAATGGAATGGTAAAAGAAATATCGTGAAATATGACATATCTGTTTTAGAAACTAAATTACACAATGTGTATAAAAATATAAAAAAAATATTATATATATCGGGTCCAATGTATCATTATTCTCCATTTGGAAGCAAAAGTCCAACAATTATGTATGAGCGATTATCTCAATTACTAACATATGAAAAGAATAATAGGTATGACTATTATGTTTTTTCTAGAATGGATATTAAATTGGTACAACCTATTAAATTAACGGATTATAATAATAAATTTTCTATGATAACACGTGGTCCAAATATAGGCGGTGGAGGAATGTTTTATATAAGAGATTGGGATTACATGTGGATTGGATGTGAAAAATCTTTTAATTTATGGTGTATAAATATGTTAAAATATGGACATACATTGAAATCCAATAAAGAAAGTATAACGAGTTATGTAGAATTATTAGATAATAATAAATATATATGTACTAATGTTGAAAACTATAATGATATTTCAATAGAAGACATGTTAAAAAATGGCAGTAAATATAATGCTGTATTAGGTAATAGACCTCAAGATAAAGCTGCAAAATATTGTAGTTATTATGTTAAATTGTTTCATAGATTAATTATGTTATTGGAACAACATAATTGTGACTTTGAAATTGGCAAAAAATTTACTCAGTTATCTAGTTAATAATTTCATTATTATTAATATAATTATAAAATATATATTCGTCATCTTTATCTTCTAATAATTTTGTTTGTTTATATTCATTAATATCAAATTTTAAAATATCTATTAATTCCTTGTCAAGTTCTATATTATTTTTGAATAGATTATTTTTCATATAACAATACATCAAATATAAATTGTGTGTGGATTTACCTGTAATAAATTTATTAATTAATTGTTGGTTACTTTCCATATTTGCATCTTTTCTATAAATATGCGCGTGTCCGTCTTTGAATAATGTAAACCCTGTAATATACACATAAGATGGTTTCATTTTTAAAATATCTATTATGCATGATAATCCTGTTGTAGGTCTACATCCAATATATTTTTCTAATTCTATATATTCATTTTTATCAACACAACAACTATTTTTCAATATATCATTATGAATAGTGTTATAATCAATATATGTACCATTCTGAAATGATGACTTGGTTTGTTTATCTAGATATGGAAATGCAAAAACTATTCTAGTTTTATCTAACATAATTGGATTTAATTTACCTCCATTTTCGTTGGGTTGATTTATAGAATGATATAAAATATCTGTTCTGCTTCCAAATATTTCTGGTTGTTTTTCCATATTTATACCTTTATTTAGTCTCACAATTATATCATATTTATCAATTATACTGCCACGGGTATGTTTTTCTAAATAAGGCGCTGGTCCAACAATACATACTGATTTACCACGTATATATGATTCTATTTTTCTACGAATAATATCATTATTAATAATTTTTGACTCCATATATATATATTTATACATTTATATATATTTATAAATGTATAAATATATATATGGAGTCAAAAATTATTGCTATTATACCAACTAGAAAGGGTTCATTAAGAATAAAAGAAAAAAACACTAGAAAATTTGGAGATTCAAATTTATTAGAAATAACTATTCAAAAACTGTTAAAGGTTGACCGGTTATATAAAATAATCGTTTCTAGCAATGATGAATATAGTAAAAATATTTGTAAAAAGTACGATAACATAATTTACGATGAACGTGATGAAAAATATTGTACAAGTGATTGTAAAGCGTCGGTTTGGAATTGTGAATTAGCAAATATAGTTTTAAAACATGGAGGCACGCATATGATGTTCTGTCATTGTACATGCCCATTCATACAAACATCTAGATATACCGATATGATTGATTTATTCTATAATGAAAAAACATATGATTCATTTGTATCATGTCATAAATTACAAAAACATTTATGGCATAATCAAAATGGTAACTATTTGCCTTTAAATTATGAATTACATGATGTGCCACGTTCACAAGATATCAGTCCAATTTATATACCTACATGGGGATGTGTAATATCAAAATGTAGTAATATTCTATCAAGTAAATCACTTATAGGAGTAAATCCGTATTTTGTATATTTAAATCAATTTGAATCTATGGATCTTGATGAAAATCTTGAGTTTTTAACTGCTTCAATTATTGCAAATATGGGATTTTCTAAAACCGAAGATGTAAACCAATATGTTAACACGCAATTAAATAACCAATGTGAATTACTAGATTGTACAATAAGAGACGGCGGATATACTAATAACTGGTCATTTGAAGATACATTTGTTAAAGACAGTCATTCATTAGCAGGACATATGGGTGTAGATTATTTTGAAATCGGATTTAGAAATAACTTAGTGTCGGATAAGGGAAAATATTATAATATCAGTGATACTGATATCAAACTATTAAACTTGAACTCATCTCCTAAATTATGTATTATGGTTACGGTGGGTAGATTCAGTTTAAATACATTCGTTGAACAAAAAAACTCACCGATTTCATTGGTACGTATATTATTACATCGTGAAGATAATAATTATGACTATGAACAAGCTATTTTGATAAGTAATAATTTAAGAATAAAGGGATATGACGTAACTATAAATATAGCAAATTGTGAAAGTTTAACTAATAATGACATTAATGATATAAAAAAAATGTTTAGCATTTTAAATAATAATATAAAATGTATATATTTAGCAGATACATTTGGTAATTGTAGACCAAAACAATTAACCAAATATAAGATAATGTTTGGAGACGTTCCGTTAGGTTTTCATTCACACGATAATTCAAGATCTGCTCTGGCTAATACACTACAAGCAATGGATGATAACTATTGTATGATAGATACTTGTATAAATGGACTTGGTAAAAACTGCGGAAATTGTAAAACAGAAGATATAGCGTATTATAAAATTAATAATTTTAGTTACATAAAACCATATATGAAATATATTTTACAATACTATAGAACTAGTTATGACGAAATATGTTTGTCGCAATTATACTTTATATGTGGTATAAATAATATTCATTCTGATTATATACATGCTATTAAGTTAAAATTTCCATCTAATACATATTTAGATATTGTAGATAAAATATTTAAATTAAATAACTATAAATCGAAAAATAATTTAACAAATAGTTCTTGTAATCAGCGTTTAATTGATGAAATTTTATTATAATAATATACATATAACAACCATGATTATTTTTGTAGACATAGATGATACTATATGTTATTATAATGGGGATAAAACCGATTATAATAACGCTATACCTTATTATGAACGTATAAATAAAATAAACAAATTGTATGATAACGATAATACTATTGTATACTGGACTGCACGAGGAAGTAAAACCGGTATGTTGTGGTTTCATACTACATTAGAACAACTCACTAAATGGGGGTGTAAATTTCACGAATTGAGGTTAGGTAAACCAGTATATGATTTATTCATTGATGATAAAAATATTGAAAGCGATGTATATTTCAGTTCCTAATTATTTGACTAATTTAAAATAATTTTATTTTCTAGTACATAAATGCCATTGACATTCGATCTGATTTTTTCCCAAAAATGATTCTAAAATTTGAAAATGTTTACTTAGATACATTTTAAATTCATTAATGGTCCATTCTCTCACATGAGCTTCATTTTTTGGTGGTTCATATCTTTTGTATCCAAAATGATTAATCAATACTTCAAGACAAGGTGTTGATATTAAGAAATAATTGCATGAAAATGATTTCATATAGTTTATTAATTCATCAGGGTCTAATATATGTTCTATGACATCAGACGACATAATTAAATCACAATGTTTATCATTATCATTATTAAATGAAGACGACGGTTCTCCACTATTTATCCATTTCCTCTCTGTATAAGTTTTGCGAAGAAAGCTTATACTAGGTTCAGTTTCATATCCAATTGTTTCATATTCTCCAAGATATTTAATTAATTTATATCCAGAACCACAACCAATATCAATAATTTTATTGAACCCATTCTTTTTCATTACTTCATTTGCATATACATATACCTCTTTCTGCCATTTATCATTGTGATTTTTTGAGTCGTCAAAATGCTTATTATTAGGTCTAATTTTATAAGCAACCGGTTTACAATATTTATCTATAATATCACTCATATTATAAACTAATATTGTATTTACTTTTAAGTAAATTTTTTAAATACTTATTAATTCATAATATTTTCCACACTTGTCGTTATCGTGCAATGGGATTAATGTAAATAATAAACTATTGGTAATTAATTTTAATTCATTAAACTCTTCTAATGAAAATAATTCTACAAAATAATTCTCAAAAAACTCTATTAAATTATCTTTATAGAGTGATGAAACTTCTTTATCTTGTAAAATTAAATCATAACCTAGTAGTGATTGATATAATTTTGCCCAATCATATAAATAGTCACCATAAATGGTTTCTTTATCTCCTAGTTTTCCACGCATGTCTATAAATTTTATTTTATCATACTTATTAATTATTATATTTGTCATTACTGTATCACCGTGAATTACACATATTTTCCCCCTACTATTTTTCTCATAATTTAATAGTCCGTCTTGTATATGATTAAAGACATCTTCTATATTTTCAAATCTAGAATAATCATACGAACCGTATCTTAATTTCATTTTATCAGAATAGTTTGCATATATATTTATACTATTCACATTGTCTTCAATTATGGATACATTATGTATTCGGTTAATACTATTCATTACATTTTTTAGTATTGTAGAAGTCAATAATTCAGATGTGTATAATGTAGAAAGTGATAATCCTTTTATTTTTTCCATTTTATACCATTTATATGTTTCGTCATCATAACTTATAAAACATGGAAACATGTCCTTTATAGTATTTGGAATGTTATTATAATAATAAATTTCTCCACGAAGATCATTTGATTTTTTTGTTAATGTCTCCATTGACGTTTCATTTATTTCATTAAATGACCTAGGACTTATAGTATCCATATAAAATCCTAGTGCTTTTTCCAAATCATCATATGCATTTAATGCCATATCGTCAATATACACATTTGCATATGGTTTGCCGAAATATATTTCATCATATGGAATATCAAAACGATTTAATGTTTCAAAAGTAATAATACCTACATCCTTCATGATTTTTCCAACATTACCATTATGTGTTTTCATTCTCCTAGCAGTATAGATAATAATTGTATGTCCGAATGATTTCAAATATTTTAAAAAAGAAATATTTTTCTGTATAGGTTCAACAGAAGTATAGTCACCAAATATTTTTGGATAACTTACTAACGTATTATCTAAGTCAAAACAAATTCTAAGTTGCTTTATCTTTTCACTATTAGTAACACAAGATATTTTTGGCATGTTATTACAAAAACTTCTTACTTGTAATGGCGTTCCTAAACATATCCAATGTTCATCATTAATTACTATATTGGAAAATGTAATATTGCGAGATAACATGTCTTTTATTACACCGGATGTGTAAAACTCTGATTTCTGTTTAATATTATTGTCTAGTATATGTTGGGTATATTTTAATAATTGCTTATATGATGCGAACCCATACGCTCCAGTACAAGCATAATCAGATATTTTTTCTTTTTCAACAATATCAGTTATAACATTATCATCTGTATTGGAATGAACCTTGACATATGAATATAAAGGCACGTCGCCATCATCTTTAATAGTAATTACTGTGTTATCACCATTCCATAAATCTATTATGTTAGTCGTATAATAGTTATCACCATCTAGTGATAATATTGGACAATCTGGAATGGATAAATCGTTTAATGCTATATTAAGCGTTTCTGCTGCACCTCTTGTGTTTTTTTTTAAACATAAAAATTTGAATATAATATTTGGATAATCTTTTTTAAGTATATCTTCTATGCGATATGAACTATATTCTTTGTTATATGGTATATATACCATACTTATTTTGGAGTAATCTAAATTATCTAATAAATAATATAATATCGGTTTCCCAAACACTTTAATTAATGCCTTTGGATATGTATAACCATTTTTTTTAAATCTATCACCTACGCCTCCTAAAGGAATAATTACAATCATTATATGTATTATTATTACAATTATTATAAATAATTGTTACGAATATAATGATTTCTAATGATTTATATGAATCATATCATCAATCAGCATATTCAAATCATATTCTCTTTTCCATCCCAATTCTGTTTCTGCTTTGGTAGCATCACCCAGCAATAATTCCACTTCACACGGTCTAAAATATTTCTCATCAATTTTGACTAATATTTTACCCGATGACTTATCCCGACCTACTTCATTTACACCTTCCCCTTTCCATACAATTTCTTTACCAACTTTTGCAAAACTTCTTTCTATGAAATCTCTTACGGTATAGGTTTCACCAGTTGCCAATACATAATCATCCGGTTTCTCTTGTTGAAGCATTAACCACATTCCATAAACATAGTCTTTTGAATGCCCCCAATCACGTTTACTATTAATGTTTCCAAGTGTCAGAACATATCCGGGTTCCTTTATTCGTTCTTCTTCGAAATTATCGTTGTGTAAAATACTTTCATGTTCACCAATACATTCTGCTTTACTTAGTGCATACTGTTTTTCTTCTTCTATTATTTTTTTTACACCATTTATAATTTTCATTGTAACAAAATTCGCACCCCTTCTTGGCGATTCGTGATTAAATAAAATTCCGTTACTAGCAAATAATCCATAACCTTCGCGATAATTTTTTACCAAGAAATGACTATAAACTTTTGCACAAGCGTAAGGTGATTGTGGATTAAATTGTGTTGTCTCCTTTTGTGGCGTTTCCAATACATCGCCAAACATTTCACTTGTACCAGCTTGATAAAATTTGGTTTTCTTTCGAACATCATCTTGTAATGTTCTTATTGCCTCCAACACTTTCAAAGTTCCTAACCCATCTATTAATGATGTATATTCGGGAATTTCAAATGAAATTTGAACGTGACTTTGAGCAGCTAAATTATATATTTCAAATACTTCAAACCCTTCATTCTCTCTTGTTATTTTTGTAATATAACTTGTTAATGATGAACCATCAGACATATCACCATATTCAAGATGTATTTTATCCCTAATATGGTCTAATCTTGTATGCGAAAATAATAATGATGTACGTCTTACTATACCATATACCTTATAACCTTTTTCTATTAATAATTCTGCCAAATAAGAACCATCTTGTCCGGTTATTCCAGTTATAAATGCTAGTTTTACCATATTTATACTAATTATTATTTAATATTTAAATCATTACCAAAATAAAAAAATAAAAATTAAATACGTTATCCAGTCACTGTATATTTATACATTTACTTGTGTACTATTTGCTCCGTAAATCCTTTCGGTTGTTCATCAGGTTCATATTCATATTTTAAATGAAATTTATCAAATACTGAATATCCGGTTTCATCATCTTCTTCATCAAATTCTATTTCCTTTTTACTATGATTTACCTTTCCACCATATTCACTTATACGTTTTTTCCATAAAGGACACTCATACGCATAATATAACCAATTATAATTGTATTTTTTCGCCAAATCATCATTCGCTTCATTTGTTAATTTATTCACGTAAATTACATTAAACCTTCTATTATTGCGTATCATAAAACGTGGCAAGCACGTACTATTATTATAATTTTGCATCATTTTATCTAATACACAACTTTCCATTTTTTCCCTTTTTACATTTTTTTTTGTTAACCCCGATATCTCATCTGTTTTTAACAACGATTTTAAAATATCATATACTAATTTATGATGTTCATTTGTATAGTATTTTAAATGGACTGACCTTTCTATTTTTATTATATCACTTTTTTCTATTAATTCATAAATATCATCTATTGTATATTTTTTGTTTTTATTATTTCGTAAATTGTAGGATAGGATAATAATATTCGTCAAATTAACTTTGTGTAATGAATAAATAAAGGTTTTCACTTCTTTGTTATAACGGTTCAACCATTCTGGTTTTTTACCACGATATATAGTTATTTTTTTGTCATTTGTTCTTATACAATTCATATAATTATGAATAACCACATTGGATTTTGAAAAGTACATTTTTTCTGCGATTTTAATCAATATGTTATCTTTTGTTTTCATCTTTTTACTTTGGTAACTTTTTAACCATTTATCATAATTGTTTTCTATAAATGATATTATTTTTCTATCTTCATCTATTAACATTATAAAATCATAATATATTTCAAACAATATTTGAAATGTATACTCTTCATAACCGCTATAATATAACTCACAACACCAATATATAAATTCTTCATATGACAGTTTTTCTATAAAACATATGCGTATACTATTAATTACACCTTCCTTGGGATATAATAGGCGAGTGAAGACTAAATCTTCCATTTTTCTTATTCGTGTAATTTAATATAATATCGTTATGATTTTCAATTTTTATTTAAATATTAGTATATAAAATACTGTATGTGTGGAATTATTGGTTATATTAGTTTATACAATTGTTGCAATTATATATTATTAAATGGATTAAAGCAATTACAAAATAGAGGATATGACTCTGCTGGAATAACATCAATTGATGTGTCGGGTAATACGACTACCACCAAATACGCATCGCAAGAAAATAAATGTTCGCTTGATATGATTGAACATAACATTAAGCATCATACATCAAATATAGGCATAGGACATACACGTTGGGCTACTCACGGTGGCAAAACTGACGAAAATTCACACCCACACAATTGCATGAATAATATATTTACAATTGTTCATAATGGTATTATTGAAAACTATTCTTCATTAAAAAAATGTTTAATAAGTAAAGGGTTTATATTCAAATCTCAAACAGATACAGAAGTCATATCTAATCTTTTACTTGATAATTATAACACTAACCAAAATATAAGTGTTGAAGAAATAATTAATGAAACGTGTAGAATGTTAGAAGGAACTTGGGCACTTGTTATTATGTGCAGTTTAACGCCAAACAAATTATATACTACCCGTAAAGGCAGTCCAATTCTTATATCGTGCAATAAAACAGATGCTTATATTGTTTCAGAACAATCCGCATTTTGTGGGGAAACAAAAGAGTATTTTACATTAAAAAGTAATGATATTGTTACTATTGAACTACAAAATAATGAAATAATTACAAAATCATTTAATAATTCTAATATTGGTTTATCTAATACTATCAAAACAATATTTTCAACAAATGAACTATCATTTAAACCATATAATTGCTGGTTGGAAAAAGAAATATATGAACAGGTTGATTCATCACTTAGAGCGATCAGTTTAGGTGGTAGGTTACTTTCAAATAAACAAGTTAAATTAGGTGGTCTTGAACCATTTAGTGATACATTAAAAAACACCGAACACATTATATTATTAGGATGTGGAACATCTTACCACGCGTGTTTAATGGGATTTAATTATTTCAGACAAAATACAAACTTTTCATCCATCCAATGTATTGATGGGGCGGAATTTGATAACTCATATATATCTAATACGGGAAAAACTACTATTATTCTTCTTAGTCAATCTGGTGAAACACGCGATTTGTATAGATGTATTGACATTGGAAAAAAAAATGATTGCTTCCTTGTTGGTGTCGTTAACGTTGTTGATTCACAAATAGCACGAAAAGTTGATTGTGGGGTTTACCTTAATGCGGGGAGGGAAGTATCTGTTGCATCTACTAAATCTTTTACATCACAAGTGATTATACTTCAACTTATGAGTGTATGGTTTGCACAAAAACAAAATAAAATAAACCATTCCAATTTATTAGAAGATTTACGAAATTTTTCATACAATATACACGATTTATTTCACAGCAACGAAAAAAATAAAATAAATAATTGGGCAAAATATTTCAAGGATTTTAATAGTTGCTTTCTAATTGGTAAAGGAAACACTATCCCAATTACACACGAAGGCGCTTTGAAAATTAAAGAGATTACATATATACACGCAGAAGGATATAGTGCAAGTGGGTTAAAACACGGACCGTTAGCGTTAATTGAAAATGGTTTCCCGGTTATTTTATTTATTGCAGATGATGAAAATGTTTGCAAAATGATTAGTGCGTATGAAGAACTCTATGCGAGGGGTGCTAAGTTATTTTGCATTTCCAATTCTTCTCAATTCATTACCTATATTTCGGGTCGGGATGAATATGATAATAATTGTTTAATATCACTTAGTTATGAAACCGATAACATTCATTTAATAATGAATATATGTACTCAATTACTTGCATATTATATTTGTATTGAAAAAGGGTTAAGTCCAGATAAACCTAGAAATTTAGCAAAGGTTGTTACAGTTGAATGAATTAGAATTTAGAAAGTGCTTAAATATAACTGCAATAATTCATATAGAAGATGAAAATTGAAAATGAAATAAAATTGGATTTTAACGACGTGCTTATTCGTCCTAAGCGGTCGACTATGTCTTCACGTTCAGAAGTTAACCTTGAAAGAACTTTCTCATTCCCAAATAGTAAACAAACTTGGACGGGTGTGCCTATTATTGCTGCTAATATGGATACAATTGGTACGTATGATGTTTATAAAATTTTATCGCAACATAAAATTATCACAGCGTTCCATAAATTTTATACGCCCGACGACTTCAATCTGATGTCACTATGCACACAAGGTCTAGACCCCGACTTTTTTATGATTTCTACCGGTATTAATGATGCCGATTTTGAACGGTTAGGTAATATTATTGAAACTCTAAAAAATGCCGATAACAGGGTCGATGTCAAATTTATTTGCATTGATGTTGCAAATGGATATATGAATAAACTGTGTGACTTTTGTCTTAAAGTTCGCGATGCGTTTCCAAATAAAATTATTGTTGCTGGGAATGTAGTTTCTCGCGAGATTACCGAAGACCTCATCCTTCGCGGGAAAGTTGATATTGTTAAGGTTGGAATTGGACCAGGAAGTGCATGTTTAACGCGTTCTAAAACAGGAATTGGTATGCCACAATTATCAGCGATTGATGAATGTAGCGATGCATCACACGGGGTAAATGGATTTATTGTTGGAGATGGCGGAATTACGTGCCCGGGTGATGTGTCAAAAGGGTTTGGCGCAGGTGCTGACTTTATTATGATTGGCGGTCAATTTGCAGGACACGATGAAAACCCGGGAGAAATTATTGAGGAAAATGGTATTCAATACAAATTATTCTACGGTATGAGTAGTGATACAGCAATGAAAACACATTATGGAAAAGTTGCCAAGTATCGTTCATCAGAGGGCAGAACAATTAAACTTAAATATAAAGGACCATTGGAACAAACAGTTCTTGATTATTTGGGAGGTATTAGAAGTACTTGTACTTATATAAATGCAAAAAGAATTAAGGACATTCCAAAATGTTGCACTTTTGTGCGCGTGAATAGGCAATTAAATACAGTTTATGTGTAGTTTTAGACACGATAAATATATATTATATATTAAATATTAAATATTAAATATTTTATATATTATATATTTATGGCTGGTAGAATTATGGTTCTATCATACTTTGCATTAGTTAGTTCTATACTGTATTGCGCTAAATCAACCAATATGATTAGTGATAAAACAATAAAGGAGGCGTTACTGGTACTCTGATTTTCTTATGTAATTCTTATGTAATATACTAAAATATATATTTATTCTAGTATATTTTCAAATTTGATTGTCTCCTTTTTTTCTATTTTTATTTGTTTTGGTTCTTAGAATTCAGATACACCAACGCTATTCATTCCTCTTGTTGCAATATGGTTCATTTGTTCAAAGGATAAACACGCGCAACCACCACTGTTACTTTGCTCACTAGGGCAACAATCAGGTGAAAATGTGGTTTTTTCAAAAAAATCCATTTCTCCTTCGGGTAAAGGAATTACTGCACCAGGTTGATTTTCAGTTAAATGTTTGGGTTTCGCATTTTTATTTGGAGTATCTAAATTATATCCACTTAATACTTCACCATTCAAATCAAATTGGTCATTCCCAATTCCCGAACCCGCATTAGAACCGGACCCATTCATTTTGTCATTAACCGCATTCTTTATACCACCCAACATTTCAAATCCCTCCATTGGTGTAATTCTAAGACAAGAGCAAAATAAATGCGCCCCTAAAATATAACCTAACGCAATGCATAAAATCGCGATTTCAACTCTAAAAGTGATACCAAATAGTTTTGTTTCCATTATAATATATATATTAAAGAATAGATTAAAATAGATTTTATTGAATTAAATTTCATATTCTAAAGTAATATTTTCAATATATTCATTATTATCTAACAACTCGGGAATATTACCATTATCCTCCCAATCGCTAAATACATAATCGCCTATACATATATTATGGTCATCTGTTATTAAACAAGATAATTCCGACATATTATATGGTAGCAAAATACTATGTTTATGGTTTTTTACATACACAAATTCATTATTTTCCTTTAATAAATGACTTTCTGAAACAATTATATCGCTTTCATCCTCACCCCCGTTTGGAATGCAATACATATTTGAAATATATGAACCGTCCTTTTTTAGATTGTATAATGACATTATTCCATATACAATACTACCATTCTTCAGTTCATCTCCCAATTCTATATTTTTCATTTTTTTTATTTTTCCGTTTTTTAATTTTATATTGGTTTGAGGAGAAAAACATAATCCTTCAACCACTATATCGTCTTTATTCTTTAATCTTTCTATAATATCTTCTTTCTTGTCGAATATTTGCGAATTCATATTTAATAAAATAGATTTCGATTGTTCCATTATATCATTCATTTTTATGTTTTGTAGATTGAATATATTTGAGATTATTGTTATTAATATATGGATTGGATAATATAATATATCTATTATTTTTACCATTGCTGTTTTACTACATTTACGATAATTATATTCCGCATTCTTTTCGTACAAACTCGCTAACGGTATTACATAAGGATTGCATTTATAATTTTCCCAATTGTTTTTTATGTCGTCTGATAAAAATATGTGTAAATAAATAAAATATGTGATTGAAATAAGTATTAATATTAACAATATTAATTTTATTGTTTTCGTTATTAGTTTTAACATTATCTTTGCTATAATTTATTATACTATAATAATAAATAATTATAACTTCATTTTTAATTTTAATTTAAATATAATGCTAGTATTATACTTAAATGAACCCTTCGGAAAAAATACAGCTTCAAAATATGATTACTCAAAATAATGTAGTTGACCAAACCCAAAATATTCGCGATTTAAAACATAGTCAAGATATTAAAAGAGATGTTATTAAATTGCGGGTTTTCCACGAAAAAAATAAGGAAATGAAAAAATATCAACGTAATGTGTTTGACGAAACCTTACAAAATGAATGCTCTTTTTTATATAACAATTATAATGATATTTTTAATAAACTGAATGATGAAACAATTGATATTTCTTTGTTATTAGAATTTGTTAATGTACTTGCAAAGATTGAAAACAGCCAGGTTGACCAACATACTGCTTCGTATGAAATTGGTAAACTATTAAAAACAATTTATATCGATAGTGCTCTTAAACAAAATGGACAAATGGATGAAAATAATATTGAACTTGGTGGGCCAGTTCCTGTAAAAACACCTGTTAATATTAATTGGAAACAATATAAGAAAATGCACTAAACCATAGTGCCATTACCATCTATCTATATATAATCTGGTTGTATCTTATCTATTCAAACTTGTAATTACAATTCACATTTGTAATTACAATTCACACTTTTACACAATGGATATCTTATTCATCATCAATCATTGCAGTTTCTTTATCAATTAATACCTCATTTGCAATGTTTTTGATTATTTTTTTCGTGTTCTTTTCATTGAATTTTGGGTCTCCGTCACCAAATCGCATGGTGATTACATTCATCCATTCCGTATGGTAAGGGCTTTCACTCTTCCAGCAATTCTGATGGTCGTCTATCCAAACAGGGAGAAATTTATTGGCTTTCCCCTTGGCTTTGTCTATTGCTCTTGATAATATGGATTTCTTCCCATCATCCTTTACCCATTCATTCTCTTCTTTTATATAAAATGTTTCGCGTTTTATATCACTGCAATGGATTGGTAATTTCCTTACATCTAAATTACGCAATTCCTTTGTAAATATATCAGTTAGACCACTTATGATTCCTTCTGTTCGTGTAGTTTCAAAATCCTCATCCGAGATTTGGAGGTTATCTATAAAGTCTGATAATGTCATTGCATCCTTACACTTCTCATTCAAATATATATTCATATTGAATTTATTATTCGTGGTATTGTTCATTGTGTTATTGCAATTTGTCATTGTATTTGTATTTGTATTTGTATTCCCGATTTTTGGGATGATTTCATTTACCACCAAATTTTGTAAATCATTATGACTTGATACCAATGGGTTTATTATTTGGGTTGCTACAGAATTCATCAAATGAGTAACCAATTCTGTATTATCTGTCCCTCCACTATTTTGTGTATTTTGTGTTTTTGTTTTTTCATCTGTCATTTCTTCAACAAATGTGCACGTTTTTTTATGCCTATAATAACCACTATCATGTTTATAACTCTTACCACAGATACAGTGGATTTCATTTTGCGGATTTTCTACTACCATTTTACTACCATTTACTACCATTTTATGTTTACGTGTGGTTAAGTGTTTGGCATAGTCTTTCTTATCACTCGTGACATAGTCACACATTTCACACTCAAATATTTTGCGGATTTTTGCGGATTTTTCAACTATCATTTATCCTTAATATATACCATTGTTTTTTATTCAAAAAATCAAACGAATTAAAAAATGGTTGGAGCAAAACTGTATTTTCTAAAATAATAATCCCACCATTTACATCTGACCTGTTTTTTTTCAAATTTTGGAGAAAAAAATCTTGTCCAAAAACAGTTTTGGACATTTATTTTTGTCCTTTTTTATTTTCCAAAATTGGAAATTTCACAAAAAAATGGTTGGTGTAAATCAATTATTTTAGATTTTTAAACCACACCATTTACATCTGACCTGTTTTTTTGATTTTTTTTGGAGAGAGATGAGCAGGCCTAAAAATAAAAATGCACAAGAAAAAGCTGTGCATTTTTTTTTTTCGGCCCACGTTCCTAACTCGATTCTGAGATATTTATTGATTTTCTCTGGTTGGAGTGAATTATTATATATTGTTTATTTTATCACACTATTATCAACAGGGATGTGTATTTTTGTGTATTTTATGTATATTTTTTTAGAATTTAATGGATGACAAGGTATGGAAATCTTACTAAGATCCTTTCTTTGAACTTGTTGATCAATGCAGGAATTCTCTTCTTTCCAACATCGACCCCTTCTATCTCGGTCTCGTAATTACTGGATACAATGTAATGGTTGATAACATTTACCCAGTATTTGGTATGTTGTGCTGTCCACCAACCATCATCCATTGGGGTGTCTTGCTCAGTTGCAACCATTTGTGCAGTTTTGTAACATCTGTTGATGTCCATCAGAATAACACAAGACAAATGAGTATATTGTGCTATCTTACTATTGTGGTCGCTATTAGAAGCAGTGAATATTTCATATAGTTTGGTCAACTTTGTTCTACACATATAGACTTCTTCATCGCTAATTTCGGTCTCAAAATGTGGCATTAGTTCTAGTGCAGATGTTGTTGCATGTTTGTAATCAATTTTAGAACCGTTCAACGATGCAACCAAGTAAGGCATTAGGTTCATTAATGCTTTCCGTCCATCTTCATCCCTTGAATTGTATTCCCTGAGGTCAACCTCATTATCGGTGCATAACTCAGTATAAGAGGATTGCTGACCGATGCAAAATGTCTTGAAGAAATTATCGGGAACTTCACGGAACACAGTAGGAAGAAATTCTTTGAAGAAGTGGGTCTCACGAGACATTCCAACCCAGTCTGTCTGTTTGAACTTTGAGTTCGAGTTTACACGTTTGAAATATTCTACCTTCACCAATTCATCAGCAGGTTCAAACTCAACAACTGAAATCTGGTAGGTCTCAAAATCACGTCTCTCCATCTTATCCATCACACGCACACCGTGTCGGTCTCGAAACCTTTGGGGGATTTCATTATAGTAAACTTCTTCTTCTGTGCCGTGTGGAATCCAAGGGAATTCGTTATTCACAAAACGCCATAGGGAAATACAGCGCTGCTGCCCGTCATTGATATCGTATTGTTGTCTTGGCGCGTCGTTTGTAATCTTCCAGAAGTGAATTTCCGGAATGTGGAATCCTCGAACGACGGAGTCAACCAGTTTTGACTGCCATTCCTTCCTTGCTACAAATAAACGCTGCATATTTGCAAGACGAGTATCTCCATTTGAAATGAGACCTATAATGCGTGAGATTTTATACGGCACAGGTGTATTCTCAATTGTAAAATCTTGGTTCATCATCATTGTATGATTTAGTTTTTTATATCTCTATATATGAGGCTCCCGAATAATTCAATTTTTATTCATTTTTGTACAAATTTTATAAAAAATATCTAAGTCTAATTAGATTTAAATATTTTTTTGTGTAAATTATGTTAGCTACTTATTTTTATGAATGAAATTTATGTTCTACCAGAACGAAGCTTTGTATATTTTGGATATTTGAAATCATTCATATTAATAAATACAAACGAATAACATTTTAGAACTGTTGTAATACATTCAATATCATTTACACAGGTAATCCATTTACGGTTGTTACATTGTTTTAATATATCATAGGGTTCTTCTTTTAAGCATTGTCGCGAAGGTTGGCCGAATGCTAGATAATCATTATCATTAATTTGTCTTTCTAATTTTCGAATAAGATGCGATTTACCATTTGCTCCTGCCCCCCAGAGAACAATGTTTTCTCCCGAGTTGATTGCTTTAATTGTTGCTTTTTTAGCAAATTCATATTGTTGTTCGTAATTTTCAATAGTCGCCATTTTATAATTCTATATGGTTTATTGCATTTAAGCATTTTTCAATTTAAATATTATGTTAGTTACATATTTTTTACATTGACTACAAATGTTTTAGCGAATAACTTCACATTCACTAATAATACCTTCGCCGAATTTATCTTTAAAATAGGGTATGCTATATTTAAGGAATTCATCATCCTTATCATTATCAATAGAATCTCCTTCTTCTTTTAAAGTACGTTTAAGCCACGTGGAAATTTGGGCCGAACTAATAAAACTATGGCATTCTCCTTCTAAAGCACCACTTACATTATTATTTCTCCATTTTTCAAGTCTACCCGAATAATTATCACCATTTGGCATCAATAATTTTTTTGCAAAATTTCGTACATATGTAGCGATATGATATACAACATTGTCGCCATTACTATTATTTTTTCTTTTTTCACTATCATAAAAATTTCTAATAACTACGAATTTGTCTTGGGTTAAACGAGCTAATTCAGTTAACTTATCAGTTAACTCATCATCATTAAAGAAAACAATTTTGTAAGTAATATTATCGGTAATAGAAGTATAACTGTCTAATTTAATGCCAATGCCAAAATTTAATAATATAGTTTTAATTTCAAAACTTTTATCTATAATATCATCCGTTTTAGAAATATATTCTAATTCAATCATTTTGAACACAAATCTTTTATATACAAATGATTGTAAATTCGGACTGTTTTTATAAATTTCCCACGAAAAATTAGATGAACTGAGGTATTGAAATTTAGTTTCAATCGTTTTTTCTATTTGACCAATTTTTTTAGAAATACAATATACGGGGGCACCCCTATTAGAATATACTTCATTGCCTTCAACACCTTTTTGTTTAGAAGTGGTTTTATTATAGGAAGTGCTTAAACCAACATTATTCACACTAATTGATGCATTATTATTTGAAATAGTAGTTTCAACAATTTCTGTTTTATAATTAATCGTATGGACCCCTAATTTACCTGCTAATAGGAATAGCATTTGTCTTTCTTTTTCTAATTTTGTTTTAGTATATAAATCAGCCGAATAATATTCTCCTTCAATTAATTTAATATACAATACATTTATTTTTGGGGCATGATAATCATCGAAACTTATCCCACCGCGGATAGGGATGGGACATATACGTCCATTTTTTTCGGTTTGTTCCACAATTTTTGTTATATCATTCTCATCAATTCGGTTGGATAAGTTATCTATAAGTTCTTCTAATGTAGGTTCTCGGGTAAAAATTGACTTAAATTGTTCTTTAAATTTATTAATAGTTGAAATATATTCTGGATTTAATAATTGTGGACTATTTAGAATATCATTAATATTAATAACAGTAATACCACTATTTTGTAATTCACGCACAATATTATATGTAGATTTAATGCAAGAAAAAAAATTACTGGTAGAATGAATGAAACACTTTTCGTGTAAAAATATAATATATTTATCTTTAATCATATATTATAACATTATACAAATATACAAATATAAATCTTACAAAAATATTTAAGTCTAATTAGATTTAAATATTTTTTATATTAATACAGTAATGGACACTGATTTGAAAATAATTGAACTCGAAAAAGAAATTATGACTCTTAAAATGGAAGGGGAGATGTTGAAAGAAAGATTAGATAAATACATTCTTAAAGATAAAGATAAAAATTATTACGAAAAAAATAAGGAGGCGTGTAAAGCAAGGGTAAAAAAATATCAAGAAGAAAATAAACCATCAAAGGAGCAGAGACGAATATACGCAAGGACTGCATACTTGAACAGAAGACAAAAACTTAAAGCCGAACTTGATAAAAAAAATAATGAGAAAATTAAGGAATAATTATATATTTTTCGTAAGTATTTAAAAATATAAAATATGTATTATATATATTAGAAAATAATTTATGGGGATTTGCATTGAAGAAAATTGTAAAACAAGAGCAGTTTTTAATGTAGAAGGTGAAACAAAAGGTTTGTATTGCGCTCAGCATAGAAACGAAGGAATGATTAATGTAAAAAGTAATACTTGTTGCGAAGAAGGATGTAAAAAAATACCAACTTTTAATGTAGA
>Ga0257127_1000680_pt1 | contig 28348 bp, 27 predicted proteins | sample SI060_135mmetaG_FD_190152 | JGI IMG/M metagenome (GOLD analysis project Ga0257127, IMG submission 190152) | Marine microbial communities from Saanich Inlet, British Columbia, Canada - SI060_135m | ecosystem: Environmental > Aquatic > Marine > Inlet | place: Canada: British Columbia | collected... | reverse complement strand
AATGGATTATTAGTGGCTAATCCTGTTTATAAACCATTTAGATATCCATGGTGTTATGATGCTTGGTTAACTCAACAAAGAATTCATTGGTTACCAGAAGAAGTGCCATTAGGAGACGACGTTAGAGATTGGCAAAAAAATCTATCTGCATCTGAAAAAAATTTATTAACTCAAATTTTTAGATTTTTTACCCAAGCAGATGTAGAAGTAAGTAACTGTTACATTCGTCATTATATGAATGTATTTAAACCTACAGAAGTTTTGATGATGATGTCATCATTTGCTTCAATGGAAACTGTTCATATAGCAGCATACTCACACTTACTAGATACTATTGGAATGCCTGAGTCAGAATATTCAGCTTTTATGAAGTATAAAGAAATGAAAGATAAGTATGATTACATGCAAGGTTTTGATGTTAAATCAAACCATGATATTGCAAAAACGATTGCTGTATTTAGTGCTTTTACAGAAGGACTACAATTGTTTGCAAGTTTTGCAATTCTACTTAATTTTCCAAGACATAATAAAATGAAGGGCATGGGTCAGATTGTTACGTGGTCAGTTAGAGATGAAACTTTGCATTGTAACTCTATGATAAGATTATTTAAAGAATTTGTTAATGAAAATCCTGGTATTTGGACAGAAAAATTAACAAGTGAACTTTACCACGCTTGCAAAACAATTATTGCTCATGAAGATGCTTTTATTGATTTAGCATTTGAAATGGGTCCTATGGAAGGTTTAACTGGACAAGAAGTTAAAGATTATATTAGGTTCATTGCAAACAGAAGATTAACTCAGCTAGGTTTAGAACCACTTTATGATGTTCAAAAAAATCCTTTAACATGGCTTGATACAATGTTGAATGCAGTAGAGCACATGAACTTTTTTGAAGGTCGTGCTACTGAATATTCTAAAGCATCAACTCAAGGAACTTGGACCGAAGCTTTTAGTTAATAATTTTAAGTGGATAAATTTCTTGTATCGAAAAAAGCAGCTCGATTAATTGTTCTACAGAGAATTGAACTTATAAGTTCATCATTAAAGAGAGTAAGAAAAATCTTTGGAAGGTTTATATTTTCTAATTTTATAACTAAATTTTTTATCAATGAAAAATTAATTGGTGAAAGTTATCATGATATAATGATTAATGAATTTTCGACAATAGAAAAGTTTATTAATAAAGAAGATAATTTATTTCTTAGTATAGGCGGAGGGTTAGGTGGTCTTGAACTCATGATAAATAAGAAATTTGATAATAGGAATTACTATTTTATCGAACGAAACTTTATATCTAAAAAAGTTAAATACGGATGGGGTGGTATGACAAATTGTGAAGCATATAACGACTTAAATCTGCAAAAAAATTTTTTAGAAACTAATGGATTAAAAAATGAGCAAATTAATATTTATGATTATGATAAAGATGATTTACCAAATATAAAGTTTGATTTAGTGATTTCATTATTATCCTTAGATTATCATTATGATTTTGACATTTATATTAATTATTTAAAAAAGATATCTAAACCAAACACAAGAATAATTTTTGACACAATAAGGGCTGATCATTTTAAAAGTATTTTTAAAAATGTTGAAATAATTAAAACATATGATGATACCGTACATAAATCTAAAAGAATTATGTGTAGTCAGTTTATTGATTTATAATAAATTATCTTTGATTTAGCTGTAAAACTTTTCTGTGCTTACTACCTTTGTAACTAGCAAGTGGTCTAATAAGTTTATTTGCAGCGTGTTGTTCCATGATATGGGCTGACCAACCTGTAATCCTTGATATTACAAATATTGGTGTAAAGAAATCTGTATCAAAGCCCATAAGATGGTAAGTGGGACCAGTTGGATAATCTACATTTGGATGAATGTCTTTTCTCTCAATCATCACTTTTTCTACAATGTTATATATTTTTTCAAATTTTTTATCTTTTTTAATCTTTGCTACTTTACCAAAATATTCTCTCATCGTAGGAACTCTTGAGTCTCCACTTTTATAAACCCTATGACCAAATCCCATAACAACATCTTTATTATCTAGAGCATCATTAATCCATTTAAGTGCATTTTCTGGTTTTTTAATTTTGTTCATCATGTGCATGACTTCTTCATTAGCCCCACCATGTAAGGGACCTTTTAAACTGGCAATAGCCCCAGTTATTGCTCCATGTATATCCGATAAACTACTAGTAATAGTTCGAGCTGTAAAAGTTGAAACATTAAAACTGTGTTCGGCATATAAAATTAAAGAGACATCAAAAGCTTTTACAATTTCTTTTTGTGGAACTTTTCCAAAACACATGTAAAAAAAATTTTCAGCAAAAGTTAAATCTTTTTTTGGTTTAATAATTTTTTTTCCTTTTCTGATTCTGTAGAAGGCAGCCAGCGCTGTTGGAGTTTTTGAAAAAATTCTTAGAGCTTTTCTCATATTGGCCTCAGGGGAAGAGTCAGATGTCTCTTTATCTTCCAATCCCATCACACTAACAGCAGTTCTTGCAACATCCATCGGATGAGACTTTTTAGGCATATGTTTTATTATGTCATATAAATTTTTAGATAAATCTCTTTCATTCTTTTCTTGTTTTTCAAATTTTTTTAATTCAATTGAGTTTGGAAGATCTTTATTTAAAATTAGATAAGCAACTTCTTCAAATCTACAATATTCACATAAATCTTGGGCAGCATAACCTCTGTATGTTAAAGAATTTATTTCAGGCATTACTTTTGAAACCTCTGTCTCGTCAACAACTATTCCAAGTAAACCTTTTTTTATTTCATCACTCATTATTCATGTCCATCTGTACTAAAATTATAAATTTTTTCATCTAGTGAGTTATATTTTTCATACTCAACTAACTCATATAATCTTTTTCTAGTTTGCATTTTATCAAGAATATTGTTCTGATGTCCATTAGCATAAATGTCTCGTAGGCCATCTTCCACATTTTTCATAGCTAATCTTTGTGTGGTTACAGGATAAATTACTATGTTGTATCCAAAATTTTCTAACTCTTTGTAGTTGAAAAGTTTGGATTTACCAAACTCAGTCATGTTAGCAAGTAAATAGCAAGAAAGCTCTTTTCTAACTTTTTCAAAATCTTTTTCATCATGAAGTGCTTCAGGAAAGATAATCTCTGCACCTGCATCAATATAAGCTTTACACCTATCTATCATTTTATCTATACCCTCAACACCTTTTGCATCTGAGCGAGCTATAATTTTAAAATTTTCATCTTGTTTTGCAGCAACACATTCTTTAATTTTTTTAACCATTGCATCTGTTGAAATTAATTCTTTATTATCAAGATGACCACACCTTTTACGCTCTACTTGATCTTCTAAGTGGACGGCCGCAACTCCAAACTCTTCAAAAGTTTTTATTGTTTCTTCACAAGATTTAAATCCAGTATCTATATCTACAATAGTAGGTAAACTTGTTACTCTTGATATCAAATATGATCTTGTGCTTACATCTTGTAAAGAAGTTAGTCCAATATCTGGAAACCCTAAATCATTTGCCATAACACCTCCAGATACATAAACAGCATCATAACCAATCTCTTCTATTAATTTTGCTGTTAAGGGATTGTATGCTCCTGGAACTCTTAGAATTTTGTTTGTTTTTAATTTTTTGACAAGGTCTGATCTTTTTTGACTGGGCTCTTTTTCAACAAAGTGCACTAAAAAATTCCTTTTTTTGTATTTTTTTTAATTTGACTTCTTTTTACCTGAATATTTAATTTATTCAATTCGCCAGATTTTAAGTTTTTTAAGTTCTGAACCGTCTTTAAAAACCTAGAGCTTTCTTTTTTATCTAATATACCATTTGTAAGTGTTAAAAATTTCTGAATATAGTTTTGTCTTTTGAAGGGACGAGCTCCATATGGGTGAGCATCAGCTCTGTCTAATTGCTCTATAATTTTTTTACCATTATTTAGAGTTACAACTACTTTTCCTCCAAAAGATTTATTTTTTGGGTTAGGATCATGGTATTTTTTAGTCCATTTTTTATCTTCATGTGTTGTAATTGATTTCCATATTTTAATAGTGCTTTTTTTATTTGCTCTTTGCTTTGTATAAGATTTAACGTGATGCCAATCAGCATCTTCTAAAGCAACTGCAAAAATATACATAATAGAGTGATCTAAAGTTTCTCTACTTGCATTTGGATCCATTTTTTGAGGATCATTTGCACCAGTTCCAATAACATAATGAGTATGATGACTTGTATATAAATCAATTTTTTTAATTTGAGCTAGATTAGGTATTTTTTTATTAAGTTTTTTTGCAATATCTATTAAAGCTTGAGCTTGATACTCTGCAGAGTATTCCTTGGTGTATGTTTCTAAAATAGCTTTTTTACTTTCACCTTTTTTTGGAAGTGGAACATTATATATAGCTTTTTTTCCATCTAATATTCTTGCTATAACACTATCTTCGCCTTCATAAATTGGACTTGGTGCACCTTCACCACGCATTGCTCTATCAACTGCTTCAATTGCAAGTTTGCCTGCGTGAGCTGGAGCAAAAGCTTTCCAACTAGATATTTCACCTTTACGAGATTGCCTTGTTGATATAGTTGTGTGTAAAGCTTGCTGTACTGCTTGATAGATTGTTTCAGTATTCAATTTTAGCATTGCTCCTAACCCAGCAGCAACACTAGGTCCTAAATGTGCAATATGATCAATTCTATGCTTGTGAAGACAAATACCTTTTACTAAATTTACCTGTACTTCATAGGCTGTAATTATTCCTTTTAAAAGATCCAGACCATTTTTTTTATTTTGTTGTGCCACACTTAAAAGCGGTGGAATATTATCCCCAGGGTGACTGTAGTCTGCAGCTAAAAAAGTATCATGAAAATCTAACTCTCTTACCGCAGTCCCATTTGACCAAGCGGCCCATTCACAATCAAATTTTTTTTTTGAATCGATTCCAAATAAGGTTGCACCGTTTTTTCTTGGATGCTTTAAAGCCATTTCTCTTGAAGAAATTACTGCCCTTCTATTTAAAGAGGCAATAGCAACAGAGGCATTATCTATCAATCTATTGATAACCATTTCGATTGATTTTTTATCTAACCTTGCATTATCTGAAGCAATTTCTGCAATTTTCCACGCTAATTGATTTTTCTTAGGTAAATTAATTTTTGATGGAAAAACTTTAACTTTATGCGATATCACAAATCTCCTAAATTTTTATGTGCTTATTAATAGTAAGAAAAAAAATTAAATCAATCTTTTAAATAAGTAGAAACTATTTTTTCAACACCAATAAAGTCTTTTATTAAATGATTGTGGTAAATTTCATTAGTATTTTTTTCTGTGTATCCATTTTCTAATAAAATTACTGGAATAGAAGCAGCCTTCGCTGCATTAGCATCAGTTTCACTATCACCTATCATTAGAGATTTTTCAACATCACCACCTAAAATTTCAATAACACTTGTCAAATGTCTAGGATCTGGTTTACAATAATCAAAAGTATTGTGCCCAGCTACATATTCAAAAAAATCATTGATACCAATTTTTTTTAAAAGATCTATCGCTAAATGTTCTTGTTTGTTAGTACATACTGCCATAGAAATATTTTTTTCTTTACACCATTTTAAAAATTCCATCACACCATTAATTAAAGTACTCTCGTTTACTATATTCTTTCCATAAAAGTTTACAAAATCATTAACCATTTCTTCTTTAATTTTCTTATCATTAATTTTTCCAAATTCTTTTTTTGCCTGACCCCATATAGATCTACCAAGCATAGCACCAGCTCCTTGGCCAACAAGATTTCTAATCTCCTCAGTAGATTTAGTTGGATAACCATATTTTTTCATGACGTGATTATGTGCATTCATTAAGTCAGGGGCTGTATCAACTAAAGTGCCATCCAAATCAAATAAAATTGTATATTTTTGAGTCATTATTAAAGTATTTTTAAGAAACAATTTGTGAATTAAGGTAACTTAAAACTTACTATAAAGATTTTTTTAAATGAAACAAATAAATTCACAAAAAATTCAAATAAAATTGCGTAATAAATTCACTAAGTCTGGTGTGAAGATGATTGGACCAGAAACAATTTTTTTTTCAGAAGATACAAAAATTGGAAAAAATGTAGTTATCAATCCATATGTTGTATTTGGAAAAAAAGTTAAGATTGGTAATAATGTAATTATAAATTCTTTTTCACATCTAGAAGATTGCAAAGTGGAAAATAAAGTAGACATTGGACCTTATGCAAGAATAAGGCCTGGCACTATTTTAAAGGATGGATCAAAAATAGGAAACTTTGTAGAAATAAAAAAAAGTATTGTTGGAAAAAAATCTAAAATTAATCATTTATCCTATGTAGGAGACACACAAATTGGAAAAGAGGTTAACATTGGAGCTGGAACAATTACTTGCAATTATGATGGAGTAAAAAAAAGCAAAACAAAAATTAAAGATAATGTTTTTATAGGGTCTAATTCATCTTTAGTAGCTCCTGTCACTATCAATGAAAATAGTATTGTCGGAGCAGGATCTGTAATAACAAAAAATATAAAGAAAAAGTCTCTTGCTTTAACTAGAGCAAATCAAATCGAGATTAAAAACTATAAAAGAAAAAAGAAATAAAAAATGTGCGGAATTATAGGTATCACTAGCAGCAAACCAGTTTCATCTGCTATTATAAACTCATTAAGAAAATTAGAATATAGAGGCTATGACTCTGCAGGTTTAGCAACTCTTTCTGGAGGAATAATTAATGAGGTTAAATCAGAGGGTAGAGTAGAAAATTTAGAAAAAAACATAGCCATAAAAAATATGCAAGGTTCTGTTGGTATAGGGCATGTAAGATGGGCAACACATGGTATACCAAATACAGTTAATGCTCATCCTCATTCTTCTAATAATGTTTCAATAGTACATAATGGGATTATTGAAAATTCAACAATTTTAAAAAAATTTTTAATTAGTAAAGGACATAAATTTAAATCTCAAACAGATACAGAGGTAATTGTTCATCTTATTACAGAGTACTTAAAGAAAAATGATTTGAAAAATTCTATTATAAAAATGCTTAACCAACTTCATGGAAGTTTTGCATTAGGTATAATATTTAAAGATCAGCCAGATTTAATTGTAGGAGCAAGAAGAGGTTCTCCATTAGCTGTTGGATACGGACCTAATGAAAATTATTTAGGATCAGATTCTTATGCGCTTAAATCAATGACTAACAAGATATCATATTTAAATGATGGAGAATTTTGTATTTTAAAAAAAAATATAGTTGAGTTTTACAATGAAGAAGGTGTGAAGGTTAATAAAAAAGTTTTAGAATTATCCTCAAGTGAACAAGATTATGATAAAGGTGATTTTAAACATTTCATGGCAAAAGAAATTGAGGAACAACCAACAACTCTCAAAAATTGCATTAAAGAATACATTGATAATATTAATAACGAAATTAACATTTATAACTTTCCCTGGGACTTAAAAAAAATTTCTTCTATTACCTTAGTTGGTTGTGGAACTGCTTATCATTCTTGTTTAATGGCAAAATATTGGTTTGAGGAACTTTCATCATTAGATGTTACAATCGATATAGCCTCAGAATTTAGATATAGAAAAAATAGATTTAAAAAAGATAATTTATATGTTTTTGTTTCACAATCTGGAGAAACTGCAGACACATACGCAGCTTTGGATTTGTGTAATAAAAATAACATGAAAACTTGTAGTATTGTAAATGTTATTGAAAGCTCTATAGCAAGAGATGCAAATTTTGTTTTACCAATTCACTGTGGCCCTGAAATTGGAGTGGCCTCAACTAAAGCTTTTTTAGGACAAATGCTCGTTCTTTATATATTATGTCTAAAATTGTCAGTTTTAAATAAAGATTTAGATAAAAAAACTTACGTTAATAAAATTAAAGATTTAAAAAATTTACCAAAACTTATTGAAGAGACTTTATTGACTGAAAGTAAAATACAAACAATATCAAGTACTTTTACTGATGCAAAAGGATCAATGTTTTTAGGTAGAGGTTTTTCATACCCAATAGCTCTAGAGGGTGCACTTAAACTAAAAGAACTAGCCTATGTTCATGCCGAAGGATACCCAGCTGGAGAAATGAAACATGGACCATTAGCTTTAATAGAAGATGGAATGCCTGTTGTTGTATTAGCTCCAAGAGATAACTATTATCAAAAAACAATCTCAAACATGCAAGAAGTTATTGCAAGAGGAGCAAAAGTTTTATTGATCACAAATAAAAGTAAAGATGAAGTAATGTCAGAAAATATTTGGCAAACTATTGAAGTTGAAAGTACCAATGATGATTTACTTCCATTTTTATTAACAGTTCCACTGCAAAAACTAGCTTATTACTCCGCACTTAAAAAAGGCTATGATATTGATAAACCTAGAAATTTAGCCAAATCAGTTACAGTTGAATAATTAATAAACTCTGCTAAAACACTTCTAGGTTGAATATGAAAAATTGGAAATTAAATAGCTGGAGAAATTATCCTGTCAAACATATTCCGGAATATCCGGATAAAAAAGAATTAGATGGAGTGCTTAGTAAAATAAATAATTTTCCTCCACTAGTTTTTGCAGGTGAAACACGACATTTGAAAGAACAGCTTTCAGAAGTAGTGGATGGTAAAGCATTTTTATTACAAGGAGGTGATTGTGCAGAAAGTTTTGCAGAGTTTCATCCAGATAACATTAGAGATACATTTAAATTAATACTTCAAATGTCTTTAGTATTGACTTACTCCGCATCTTTACCGGTAATTAAATTAGGTAGAATTGCAGGTCAGTTCTCTAAACCAAGAAGCTCTCCAATTGAAAATATTGATGGAGTAGAGCTACCTAGCTATTTAGGTGATAATATTAATGGAATAGAATTTAATGAAAAATCAAGAGTCCCTGATCCCAAGAGATTGTTTAAAGCATATTCTCAATCAGCTTCAACCCTTAATCTTATAAGGGCATTTTCACACGGTGGTTTTGCTGATCTTAAAAAAGTTCATACTTGGAACTTAGGTTTTATAAAAAAAACTCCAGCTGCTAAAAAGTTTAAAGAGCTAGAAGACAAAATAGCTGATGCATTAGCATTTATGGATGCATGTGGAATAAATTCAGATTTCAATAGAAGATTAAAAACAGTTAACTTTTGGACGTCACATGAAGCACTATTATTGCCTTTTGAACAAGCAATGACAAGAGTAGACTCTACAACAGGTGAGCATCATGATACATCTGCTCACTTTGTATGGATTGGTGATAGAACAAGACAATTAGATGGTGGCCATGTAGAATTTTGCAGAGGTATAGAAAACCCAATAGGAATTAAATGTGGTCCAACTTTAAAAAGTGATGATTTAATTAATTTATGCAATAAGATAAATCCTAAAAACGAAAAAGGTAAAATTACATTAATCTCTAGATTTGGTCATGAAAATGTAGAAAAATTTTTACCTAAATTAATTAGATCAATTAAAAAAGAAGGTTTAAATGTAATTTGGTCATGTGACCCAATGCATGGTAATACAATAAAATCTACCTCTGGTTACAAAACGAGACCATTTAACAATGTTGTAAAGGAAGTGAAAAATGTTTTTGAATGCCATCAAAGTGAAGGAAGCTTTGCTGGTGGATTGCATATAGAAATGACTGGTCAAGATGTAACAGAATGTACTGGTGGTGCGCAAAAAATATCTGACCAAGATTTATCTGCCAGATATCATACACACTGCGATCCAAGACTTAATGCAAATCAAGCACTAGAACTTGCTTTTTTAATTTCAGATGAAATTAAAAAAAATGCGACATTTTCAAAAAATAACATTAAAGCGGCATCTTAAACAATTGTATTAAATACAATTTCGTTTAAATTTCATTATTATGAAAGTATCTGAAAAAATACAATTTATAAGCAATTGGATAAAAAATTATGTTGAGTCAATGCCAAGTAAAGCTGAGTCTTTAGTTATTGGTGTGTCAGGTGGAATAGACTCTTCCGTTTCAAGCACATTAAGTGCTATGACTGGTTTGAAAACTATTGTTTTATCAATGCCAATTAAACAAAAATCTACACAACATGATTTAAGTCTTAAACACCAAGAGTGGTTAATTAAAAAATTTAAAAACGTTGAGGCGCACACATTAAGTTTGGATAAACTATTTGAGTCATTTGAAAATAGTTTGAAGAAATTTGAAAATGACCATGGTATGGCAAACTCAAGAGCTAGACTTAGAATGACAACACTTTACCAAGTAGCAGCAGCAAACAAAGGAATTGTTGTTGGTACAGGTAATAAAGTAGAAGATTTTGGAGTTGGTTTTTATACAAAATATGGAGATGGTGGGGTAGATATATCTCCAATTGCAGATTGCAATAAATCTGAGGTTTGGGAAATGGGAAAAGAATTAAATATTTTGAAAGAAATTATTGATGCCGCACCAACAGACGGACTTTGGGATGATGGAAGAACAGATGAAGGTCAGCTAGGATTACAATATAGTGAATTGGAAGAGGCAATGAATAATATTAACTCTTTAAATCGTGAAAAATACGAAAAAATAAGAAAATTAAATTTGCATAAAATGGAGCCTATTCCAGTATGCAAGATTCCAAACTAATCAAATAGATTCACAAATCTATAATTAAAGTATATTTCTATAACTATGAATAAAGATATTTTTTTAACAAATAATTTAAGTAACAAAAAAGAAAAATTTGTTCCTTTAAACGAAAAAAAAATTGGAATGTACGTATGTGGACCAACAGTTTATGACAATCCACACATAGGTAATGCGAGACCGTTAGTTATTTTTGATATCTTGTTTAAAGTTTTGAAATTTAAATATGGTAAAAAGTTTGTTACATACATAAGAAATATTACAGATGTAGATGACAAAATTATAAAATCATCTTTAGAAAAAAATATTCCAATTAAAGAATTAACAAAAAACATAATCGAAAGTTTTACAAATGATTGTAATTATTTAAATTGTGAAAGGCCATCAGAACAACCGAAGGCTACAGATCATATTGACATAATGATTAAAATGATTTCTGAACTTATTGAGAAAGGCTGCGCTTATGAAAGTAATAATCACGTATATTTTCAAGTTAATAAATTCAAAGATTATGGGAAATTATCAAATAAAAAATTAGAGGATTTGATTGCTGGATCAAGAGTTGAAGTTTCAGAAAATAAGAAGAGTCCTGAAGATTTTGTGTTATGGAAACCATCAACAGATAACGAACCTTATTGGGAATCACCATGGGGGAAGGGAAGACCTGGATGGCACCTAGAGTGCTCTGCTATGTCAAAAAAGTTTTTAGGAAATGAATTTGATATTCATGGAGGTGGTATTGATTTGCTTTTTCCACATCATGAAAATGAAATAGCTCAATCTAGATGCGCAAACAATACTAAAACTTTTGCCAATTATTGGGTGCACAATGCTTTCATTACTATGTCAAATGAAAAAATGTCAAAATCTCAGGGAAATATTTTAAAGATTAAAGATTTTAAAAATAAAACAAATGGACAAGTATTAAGACTTGCTCTTATGAGCGCACATTACAAACAACCATTAGATTGGAATGATAAACTTTTAGAAGACTGTAAAAATACTATTGAAAAATGGTATGATCTTTATTTACCTGTGAAAAATCTATCAAAAATTTCTGATGATATTCTTTTACCTTTATATGATGACTTGAACACTCCAGGTTATATTGCCAATTTACACCAACTTTATGACAAGGCTTTAAAGGGACAAGACAATGAAAAAAAATTATTTATTTCAGCATGTAACTTTATTGGTCTCTTAACTGAAACTAGGGAAGAGTGGCTTAATTTTAAAAAGAAAAAATCTTTAATTAGTGAAGAAGATATTCAAAAAAAAATTGCATTAAGAGATAAAGCAAGAGAAGACAAGGATTATATAAAATCTGATTTAATTAGAAATGAACTTTTAGATAAAGGTGTTTTAATAGAAGATAAAAATGGTAAAACAGTTTGGAAATTTAAATGAGCAAAGAACAACTTTATATATTTGATACAACACTTAGAGATGGAGCCCAAACTCAAGGGGTTGATTTTTCAGTAGATGACAAAGTAAAAATTGCATCAGCATTAGATAACCTAGGTGTCGATTATATCGAAGGTGGATGGCCAGGTGCAAATCCTACTGATACTGAATTTTTTCAAAAAAAACATAACTTTAAAAACTCTATATTAACATCATTTGGTATGACTAAAAAAACTGGTCGAAGTGCCGATAATGATCCTGGGTTGTCTGCACTTTTAAATTCGAATACGCCTGCAGTTTGTTTGGTGGGTAAATCATGGGATTTTCATGTTGATATTGCTTTAGGTATTTCTAACGAAGAAAATTTAGAAAATATAAGTGAAAGTACAAAACACTTTGTTAAAGAGAAAAAAGAGTTCATGTTTGATGCAGAACATTTTTTTGATGGATATAAAGCAAATTCAAAATATGCTTTATCTTGTCTTAAAGCCGCTTTTGACCAAGGTGCAAGGTGGATAATTTTATGTGACACTAATGGTGGAACATTACCTCATGAAGTTAGCAAAATAGTTAATGAAGTAATTAAAGTTATTCCAGGTAAAAATTTAGGAATACATGCACATAATGATACTGGCAATGCTGTTGCAAATTCATTAGCAGCGGTTTGGTCCGGTGTAAGACAAGTCCAGGGAACTATTAATGGTTTAGGTGAGAGATGTGGAAATGCAAATTTAATGTCTTTAATTCCGACTTTTTTTTTAAAGAACGATTTTGCTTCAAAATTTGAGGTGAAAATAAAACCACAAAATATTAAAAATTTAACACAATGCTCAAGACTTTTAGATGAAATTTTAAATAGAAAACCTAATAAACATTTACCTTATGTTGGTGCTGCAGCATTTTCACATAAAGGAGGCTTACATGTTTCTGCTGTTCAAAAAGATCCAAAAACTTATGAACATATTAATCCTGAAGAAGTAGGTAACTCAAGAAATATTGTCGTTTCTGATCAATCAGGAAAATCCAATATAATTTCAAGATTAAAAACTATTGGCATTGAAATAGAAGAAAGTGACTCAAAAATTAAAAAACTTCTAGAAGAAGTTAAAGATAGAGAGTTTATTGGTTATAGTTATGACGGAGCTGATGCTTCGTTTGAACTTTTAGCAAGAAGAATTATTGGGGAGATACCAAGATATATATCAATTAAAGAATATGATGTTTCTGTTAAAAAAAACTCATCTGGAAAAATTATCTCATCTGCAAAAGCACAATTAGAGGTTGATGGTAAAAAGATTGTTTGTGAAGGTGAAGGTAATGGACCAGTAAATGCCTTGGATAATGCTATTAGACAAAATATAGATAAATTAAATAAATATTCTAAATATTTAAAAGATCTTAAATTAGTTGACTATAAAGTTAGAATTTTAAATACAGGAACTGAAGCTGTAACTAGAGTTTCAATAGAAAGCACAGATTCAAAAGGAAAAAGTTGGTTTACTATTGGTGTGTCCGCAAATATTATTGATGCATCATTCAAGGCACTAATTGATAGTTTGGATTATAAACTATTCAAAGATAATGCACCGGCAAGTCTTTAATGTCGTTTAACAATATTTCATTTATTTTACATCAGCCACAATTATCAGAAAATATAGGAGCCTGTGCTAGAGCACTAAAAAATTTTAATTTTAAAAAATTAGTTGTTATAAAACCAAAACCAATTTTTCCTAACGATAAAATTTTAGCAACATCTGTAGGAGCGAAAGATATAATTAGAAATAGTAATGTATATGAAAATTTAGAAACAGCTGTTAAAAAAGTAGATATTGTAATTGCCACCTCTGCCAGATTTAGAAATAAAAATATTAAACATATTAAACTAGACGATTTAATAAAAATTGATTTTAACAAAAAGATTGCTTTTATGTTTGGGTCAGAAGCTTCAGGATTGTCAAATAATGAAATAAGTTACGCAAATTATACTATGCAAATTCCAACAAACCCTGATTTTAAATCCTTAAATTTGTCTCACAGTGTTATAATTATAGCTCATGCGCTATCAAAAATTGTAAATTTGAAAAGTTCAAAATACTCGAAGTCTAAAAAAGTGTCTTTAGCTAGTAAAAAAGAAATCCAAGCAATGACTAATTTATGTGTGAAAAAATTAGAAGAAAAAAATTTTTTTAAACAAGTAGAAAAGAAACCCATAATGTTAGAAAATTTAAGAAGTATTTTTTATAAAATGGAGTTATCTGATAAAGAAACTCGTATTTTATCTAGTGTATTTGCTAGTTTGGCTAAAAAAGGTTCATTGACAAAATAATGAGTAAGTTTATAAACCCATCTATTAAATGACAAAAAGAATTAGCTCTAAACATAAAATAGATAGAAGATTAAAAATTAACCTATGGGGTCGACCTAAAAGTCCCTTTAATACTAGAGCATATGGTCCAGGACAACATGGTCAAGCTAGACAAGGTAAACCTTCAGATTATGGAATTCAACTTCAAGCTAAACAAAAGCTTAAGGGATATTATGGAAATATTAATGAGAGACAATTTAGAAATATTTATAAAAAAGCTGCAATGCAAAAAGGTGATACTGGTGAAAATTTAATTGGTTTACTTGAAAGAAGACTTGATGCAGTAGTTTATAGAGCAAGATTTTCAACTACAATTTTTTCAGCAAGACAACTTATTAATCATGGACATGTTAAAGTAAATGGAAAAAAAGTTAATATAGGAAGCTATGTAGTTAAGGAAGAAGACACAATCGAAATTAGAGATAAATCAAAACAATTAGCATTTATTGATATTGCTTTGGCTAACAAAGAAAGAGAAACCCCGGAATACATTCAATTGGATGAAAAAAATAAAAAAGTTAAATTTGTTAGAACACCGAAATTTGAAGAAGTTCCTTATCCAGTTATTATGGAACCCAATCTTGTAATTGAATATTATTCAAGATAATCCATTATTTACTATTTCATTTGAAATTTTAGTTGTTTAAATTTTTTTATATTTAATTACTGTATGAAGTAATGATTAAAAAAAATTTAATCTTATTATTCTTATTAACATTGTATACGCTTTTTGGTGCTTGGCTTAGTATAAATAATGGAATTTCTCATGATGCGTTTCATGAACAAGCTAATTGGCATAAAAACCTAGAAGGTATAAAATTATTTTTAACAACAGGTGAGTACGAGGAATTTCTAAATTACAAAGACAAATACCATGGCATAGGTTTTCATTTTTTTAGTCAACCTTTTCAATTCTTTTTTTCTGATATAGTTGAAGAAATAATTGGTGTTAGTAGCTATGGCTCATTACTTATTACAAAACATATTTCTATATTTATAATTTTTTCTATTTCTGCAATTTTTTTTTATCTGATAGCATTAAATATTTCAAAAAATCTAAACTTTTCAATATTAACTACAGCAATTTATATTACTTATCCTTATTTATTTGGTCATGCACAAATTAACCCGAAGGATATTCCATTTTTATCTGTTTGGTTAATTAATACTTATTTTTTTTTAGTAATATTAAAAAGTTTTTTTAATAAAGAAAAGATTAAAATGAGAAATATTATTCTTTTATCTTTTTTTTCCGCTTATTTAATTAGTATACGTATTTCAGGAATACTTATATTTATTCAGTATTTCGTAGGAATTTTAGTTTTAAATAACTATGCTAAAATAAACTTTAAATCTTTTTTAATAAAAAATATAAAATATATTTTATATTCGTTTGTTACATTTTTTTTATTTGTTTTAGTTTTAAACCCTATATTTTGGCACAACCCTTTCGAATTTTTTAATTCAATTAAGTGGATGAGCAAATATCAGCAAGATGTATGTACTTTGACACTTGGTAATTGTATGAAATCATTGAATTTACCATCTAGTTATTTCTTTATTTGGTTTTTTTTTAAATTACCAATTTTAATAATTATTGGTTTGTTTATTTACCCAATGATTGAAAAAAAGATTTTTCAGTTAAATAAAGAAACAATAATTCAATATTTAATTTTTTTAATAACACCAATTATAATTATTTTGCTATTTATATTAAAGGACATAGCGTTATATGATGAAGTTAGACATATAATGTTCTTAATACCCTTTTTATTTTTAGTTTCACTATTTAATATTTTTATTTTCAATAAAAAACTATTTCATATATTGACTATACCTCTTTTGCTATTTTTTATAGTAGAAAATTTTTCTATTAATCCATATCAATATACTTGGCTCAACTCATTTGCGAAATTTAAAAAAATAGATAAAAATTTTGAAGTAGATTATTGGGGAATAAGTAACAAGAATTTGCAAAAAGAAATAATCAAATATACCAATTTAAATTCTCTTGATAAAAAAATTTGCATATATGGTGATACCTACGTTAAAGAATTTTTAATAACCAATAATTTTAAATGTTTCAAAAATTATTCAGAATTAGATTCTGCAAAAATAAGACCATTTATTGCTTATCAAAATGTAAGAAATATAAAAAGAAATAACCCCAGAGATTGTAAACTAATCCATGAAGAAAAATATCAGTACAGTTTTTTCAATCAAGATGTTAAAGTTGCAAATCTATGGTTTTGTAACTAACAGATAATAGCTTTAGCCGAACCTAACTTATCAATATGACCTGTGTATAACCCTTTTCCTTTAATTGGAACAACTCCAATGGTTGAACCTGTAAATACATAAAAATTTTTATTTAAATTAATTTTATCTTTTTTAAGTTTGTTTAGAACAAATCTAAGAGAATTTAATGGATTAATATAAACTGTATTAGTGTTACCGTTTACTTTTTGATTTATTTTTTTATTAAAAATATTAGTTTTTAAATTTCCAATATTAATTTTTTTATATTTTTTTTTAGGACCAAGCAAAAATTTTACATTAGCACCAAAATCACTACATAAATCACCAAATGAAGTAATTCCTTTTTTTCTTTGTCTATAACCGACAATCTCAATACATGGCGCCATATGTGAGATAAATTTAGAAATATTATTTCTGGTAATTATTTTTTTTGATAAAAAGAATTTCTTTTTAATAAGATAACAAACCTCTAACTCGATCCCTAGAGTATATTTATTAATCTTTACTTTTTTTCCATTTTTTAAAAGGTTTTTTTTAAAAATTGATGCATAAAATGGTTCTTTTTCTTTCAATTTTTTCATAACTGGTATTCCAGTACCAGCTGCTTTAAAACCTACAATCGGATCTTTAATTTTACTTTCAGCCATTACTCTTAGTTTTTGTGCCTCTGAAAGTTTCTTTGTATATTTTGAGGGAAGGGGTGAAATTATCTTATCTTTAATAAATGCGTTAGCTATTTTATTTGCTGTTTTTTCTAAAGAGGTCATTTTCATTTTTTAATATTTAATATAGTTGCTGGGTCTAGTCTAGTACCAAACCAGTTAAGTCTAATATCCAAGTGTGGACCTGTGGATCTTCCACTTGATCCTACTGTTCCAACTATGTCACCTTTTTTTACATGATCTCCTTTATTTACAAAGATTTTATCCATGTGCATATAAAGTGTTGAGATGCCATGTCCATGGTCAAATATTAACGTGGCCCCTGTATAAAATAAATCTTTTTCAGCTAATGTAACTATACCATTGTTCATTGCTTTAATAGGGGTCCCTTTTTTTTGTGCAAAATCTAATCCGTAATGAGGCCATTTAGGAATACCGTTTAAAATTCTTTGACTACCATAAACGCCTGTAATAATAGCATCCTCGACAGGCAAAATAAATTTGTCCTTAAAAAAAGATAAATCACTATGAATTTCTCTAGCATCGACAATTAACTTATTTTCTTTTTTAATTCTTGCATAAAATTCTTCAGGAGGTGTAACTTTCTTTTTGGCTAATCCATCGATTTTTTGAATTTTATATTTTCGCTTTTGAACTTTTTTTACAATTTTGGTGTCATTTTCAGTTATTACAATATCGAGCTTTCTATCTTTTCCAATTCCAAAAGCAAAATAGCCATCTTTTGAAACTTTAACTTTTTTTTTGTCTATTAAAATTTGTGCGTTAGGGTTAGTTTTACCTATAATAAAATGACCCTGAATAAATTTTCCATTAAATTCAATTGCAAAAACTGGATTAATTAAAAAAAAAAATAAGCTAAAAAGTAATTTATGCATTATTTTGCTGTCCACCCACCATCAATGATTATATTCGTTCCAGTTATCATTGAAGCAGCATTAGAACTTAAAAAAGTAATTGCTGTTGCAACGTCACTTTCTGTTGCTATTCTTCCAAGTGGGATATTGTTTAAAGCATATTTATTAAATTTTTTATTAGCTAAATATTTTTTAGCCCTTGGTGTAGCCACAAAAGTAGGACAAACACTGTTAACTCTTATATTATATTTAGCTAAATCTACAGCCATACCTTTGGTTAATCCTTCGATACCAAATTTTGTCATACTATAAACAGTTCTATTAGGTCCTCCCACAAGACCAAACATTGATGAGGTGTGAATTATAGAGCCACCAACTTTTTTTCTATTTCTTAGTTTTAGCATTTTGTCTGTGCAGAGTTTTGCCACATTAAATGCTGCTTTCGTATTGACCTCAAGCAACATTTCTAAAGAAGATTTTTTTACTTTTAAAAAGGGTTCGGGTAAGTTTGTGCCTGCATTATTAACTAAGACATCAATTTTTTTTATATTATTAATTACTTTGCTTATTTTTTGATAATCTCTAACGTCACATTCAACACATTGAATTCTAGTTCTCAATTTTTTTTTTAATGTTTTAAGTTCATTTTTATTTCTTCCGACAGCAATTATAGAAGCCCCCACTTGATGCATAGCAACTGCTGTTGATCTACCAATACCTTTAGTTGCACCTGTTATTAAAACAAATTTGCCTTTCAAGTTTATATCTTTTAAAAATTTAGTCATTATTTTGCTGTCCATCCGCCATCTACCATTAAAGATGTTCCCGTTATAGAGTTTGAGCTATCGGCTGCTAAAAAAGCTACAGCCGTTGAAACGTCATTTTCCTGAGCAATCCTGCCAAGAGGAATATTTTCAAACACCTCCTTTTTAAATTTTTTATTTTTGAAAAAAGCTTTGACCATCGGTGTCTCAACAAAAGTAGGACAAACACTGTTAACTCTTATGTTGGATTTACTTAATTCAAGAGCCATACCTCTTGTCAAACCTTCTAAACCAAATTTAGTCATGTTATAGACACTACGTATTGGAGCTCCAACTCTTCCAAGTTGAGAGGACATATTGATGATTGAGCCACCAATTTTTTTTCTGTTTTTTAATTGTACCATTTTTTGAGCACATAATTGAGCAACATTGAACGCAGCTTTCATATTCAGCTCAACTAAATACTCCATATTTTCTTTTTTAACTTTTGTAAAATGTTCTGGTCTATTGTTGCCTGCGTTATTAACTAATATATCTAATTTTTTTACTTTATTTAATATATTTTTGAATTTATTAAGGTCAGTAACATCACACTCAAATTTTACACATGACCCTTTTGTTTTCTTAATTAGTTTTTCAACTTTAATTAAATCAGATAAAGTTCTGCTAACTATAATAACTTTGGCACCTGCCTCTGCTAATGCAATTGCACATGCTTTTCCAAGGCCTTTGCCAGCTCCTGTAACTAAAGCTGTTTTATTTTTAAGATCAATTTTTTTAAACATTCTAAAGAAAAAGTGTGTTTATATCAGTGTATATCAAGTCAACTGCAACAACTAAAATAGCAAACAAACCGATCCAAGCTATCCATTTATATTCATTAATCCATTTAGAAATTAAATTTGCAGCTGTTGCCATTAAAACAATCGATAGTACTAAGCCAAAAATAAGTAAATAATAATGATCTCCTGCAGCACCAGCAACTCCCAAAACATTATCTAAGCTCATTGTAAAATCTGCTAATAAAACTGTCCATATTGCCTTCATGAAACTTGAGTTATCCACTTTGATGTTCTCTTGTCCTCCTTGGCCTTTAATTACATCAGTATATAATTTGTAAACTATATAAAGCAGCAATATACCACCAATTAATCTTAAACCTGTTATTTGAAGTAAATAAGCAGTTAGCATTGTAAGAATAATTCTTAAAATTACAGCTCCACCAATTCCCCAAAAAATAACTTTTTTTCTTTGCTCAACAGGAAACTTAGAGGCAACCATTCCAATTATAATTGCATTATCACCAGCTAAAACTAAATCTATGAAGATTATTTGAGTTAATATTGCTAACTGTTCAGCGCCGAATAAATCTGTAAACATCAGTTGTTTAATATCATATCAGCACCTTTTTCGGCAATCATTATTGTAGGTGCATTGGTATTTCCAGATGTAATGTTAGGCATCACTGAGGCATCAATGACTCTTAAATTTTCTATACCATGAACTTTTAGATCATCAGAAACAACTGAATTATCATCATTACCCATTTTACATGTCCCAACTGGGTGAAATATAGTTTGAGCATAATTACTAGCCGCTTTTACTAGCTCCTCGTCATCTTGAATATTAATTCCAGGCCTAAATTCTTCAGGGTTATATTTTTTAAATTCATCGCTCTCTAGAACAATTTTTCTAATTAGTCTTAATCCTGCAGCAGCTACTTTTCTATCATCTGGACTAGAAAGATAATTCATTTTTATCTTAGGATTAACTCTACTATCTTTACTGATTATATTAATTTCACCTTTGCTTGTGGGTCTGATGTTGGCAACTGTTGGTGTAAAAGCATCAAAATCATGTAAATTTGATCCACCTAATTTATCAGTGCTAATTGGTTGAACATGAAATTGTAGATTTGGTGTTGATCTTGATGAGTCGCTCTTTGCAAAACCACAAAGCTGACTTGCACCCATTGTCATTGGACCTTTTCTTAAAAATACATATTCCATTCCAATCATTAACTTACCAATCAAACTATTTATCTTTTTATTTAAAGTTTTAATATTTTTTACTTTGTAAACAGGTCTAAACATTAAGTGATCTTGTAAGTTTTTACCAACACCTATTGAATTTTTTACAATATCGATACCAAGTGGTGATAATTTTTTAGCATCACCAATACCAGATGTTTGAAGTATTTGCGTTGAGCCTATCGATCCTGCACTTAAGATAATTTCTTTATTTGTTTTTACAGTGAAAGACTGATTATCCCTCCAATATGAAACACTTACTGCTTTTTTATTTTCAAAGTTTATTTTTTCAACATGGCATTTTGTTTCTATTTTTAAATTTTTTCTATTTTTAATTGGATTAAGATATCCAACAGCAGCACTACATCTTAAGCCATTTTTTTCTGTTACTTGAAAATAACCACAACCAAAATTATCACCCTTATTAAAATCATTTACTTTTGGAATACCAACTTCCTCAGCTGCATTCATAAACGCATCAAGAATAGGCAGTTTAATTCTTTGATCAGATACGGAAAGTGGCCCATTAATTCCATGAAATTCACTTTTACCTCTTTCTTGATTTTCAGCTTTTAAAAAGTAAGGTAAAACATCGTTCCAACTCCACCCTTTATTTCCTAATTGCCTCCAAATATCATAATCTTGTTCTTGCCCTCTTATATAGAGTAAACCATTTATAGAAGAGCTTCCTCCTAATGTTTTTCCTCTAGGATAAGGTATGGATCTATTTTCCATAGTTGCATCTGGCTCAGTATTGTAACACCAGTCTGTCTTTGGGTTATGCATTGTTTTATAGTACCCAACTGGAATATGAATCCATGGATAAGAATCTTTTCCACCAGCTTCTATTAATAAAACTTTGTTATTTGAATTTTCAGACAATCTATTTGCAAGCACACAACCCGCAGACCCGGCTCCAATAATAATATAATCAAAATTTTCCATTAAATTTTAACTTTATAATGGTTAAAAAGTAAAATTCTAGTGTTACCAACACTAATAAATTAAAGTTTATTCATATTAGCACTTGTTTTAGATTTATTTTTTTGAGAAGGTTCCTTTTTTATAAAAAAACAATAACAAGAGGGAAATATATAATATGAAAAAAATCATATCATTAGTTGTAGGAACTCTTCTTTTAACAGTAATGACTGTTACAGGGGCAAATTCTGCACAAACTCTTAAGTGCCAAACTGTAATTAGTGCAAAAGCTGATGAAGTGAAAATGTTAAAAGATTTCACTGACACTGTTACTGAACTAACTCAGGGATCACTTAAGTTCGAAATTATGCCAGCTGGATCAGTAGTTGGTGTTAAAGAAACTTTAGATGCAGTTGATAAAGGATTAATCGATTGTGGTTTTGCTTGGACTCACTATTGGTCAGGCGATCACCCAGCAGCAATGTTATTTGGTTCGCCAGTAGCAGGTGCAGGTGTTGGTATCGATAACATCGCATTTTTATCTTGGTTCCAATACGGTGGTGGTAAAGAACTTTACGACCAACTATGGTCTGAGATGGGAAGAGACATCAAAGGATTTATGTTACAACCAGTAGGCCCTGAAGCTTTAGGTTGGTTCAAAGAGCCAATTAATAGCATGGCTGACTTTAGAAAGTACAAGTTCAGAACTCCTCCGGGAATTCCTGGCCAAACTTATAAAGATATTGGTGTAGCTTCTGTTGCAATGGGTGGTGGAGATATTTTACCAGCTCTTGAAGCAGGAACAATTGATGCTGCTGAATGGTGTTGTCCTAAGCCGGATATGACATTTGGTTTCCAGAAAGTTCTAAAACATTACTACCTACAAGGTCTTCACCAAGTAGTAGTAAATGCTGATTTCTATATTACAGGATCTAAGTATAAAAAGATGTCTGCTTTAGAGAAGAAAGCTTTAGAAGTTGCTGCAAATGCATCTCTATCAAAATCAATGAGTTACAGAATATACGAAAACGGAAAAGCTCTTGCTGAGTTAACTGGAAAACATGGTGTAATTTTACATGATACTCCAGCTGACTATTTCCCAGCGTATATGGGTGCAGCAAAAAAAGCTTTAGAAACGAATGCGGCTAAGAACCCGTTCTTTGCTAAAGTATGGCAATCTCAAAAAGACTTTGCTGATATAGCGGTACCTTTTTGGTCTGGATCTCAAATGTCAAATGCTAAGCTAGGAATGGCTCACGCAGCAACATTAAAGTAGTATTTAGATAAAAAATAATTTTAATTGAAGCGGACTTAACGGTCCGCTTCTTTTTTTTAAAGAAATTAATTATGCCAAGAAACCACAATTCAACAAAACCTAAAAAATCAATCAAGCCTATGAAACTTGATATTTCAGATGAGATGATTGCTGAAAGAAGAGGTGGTTCAGGACCAATGCCAAGAAATATGCCTAAATGGATGGCATTAACTATTACAAGAATTGATTTAACTAACAAATGGATAGGCAATATAGTTTGTTGGTTAGTGATACCTTTAACTTTTGCTATGGTTTATGAAGTTTTAGCTCGTAAACTTTTTAATGCTCCAACAATGTGGGCATATGACATGAGTAGATTTTTATATGGAGCTTTATTCATGCTGGGTGCTGGTTATGCACTATCAAAAGGTGTTCATATAAGAGCAGATTTTTTATACAGAAATTTTAAAACCAAAACTCAAGGTAAAATTGATTTTTGGTTATATTTGATATTTTATTTTCCAGGACTAAGTGTATTTCTTTATATGTCGACGATTTTTTTACAAGAATCTATCATGAGAGGTGAGAAGGGAATGGACACAGCATGGATGCCTTTTATGTGGCCAATAAAATCATGTTTATGGTTAGGAATAATATTTTTAATTATTCAAGGAATTTCAGAGTTATTTAAAAGTTATTGGGCTGCTACCAAAGGTAAATGGCCAGGAGGAGGAAACTAATGTTAGCAGAATTCATGGACCCAGCTATCTTAGGTTTTGTTCTTATTGGTGTAATGCTATTTTCTATTTTTATAGGTTTTCCAATTTCATTTACTTTAATATTTTTAGGTTTTTTCTTTGGATATCTAGGATTTGGTAAATTAGTATTTTATTTAATGACATTGCAGTTCTCAATGGTCATGACTGAACAAACGCTTGCAGCAGTTCCCCTCTTTGTCTTTATGGGTATTATGATGGAGCAAGCTGGTCTGATGGAAAGGTTATTTTCAGCATTTCAATTAATGCTAGCTAAAGTAAGAGGCTCTTTATATTACGCAGTATTATTCGTTTCAGTTGTTTTTGCAGCAGCAACAGGGATTGTTGGTGCATCAGTAACAATTTTAGGAATTATGGCTGCAAAATCAATGAACAAATCCGGTTACAACGTTCGATTAGCTGCAGGAACAATTACAGCAGGCGGAACATTAGGAATATTAATTCCACCAAGTATTATGCTTGTTGTAATGGGACCCATTATGGAAATACCAGTTACAGATTTATTTGCTGCTGCAATTATTCCTGGAATATTATTAGCAACGCTTTATGCAGCATACACAACTATTAGATGTTGGATTGATCCTAGTTTGGGGCCAGTATTACCTGTTAAATTAAGAGCAACTAGTATGACAGCTGTTTGGAAAGAGTTCTTTATTGGATTAGTTCCTCCAGCAGCTTTAGTATTTGCTTCACTTGGAAGTATTTTATTTGGATTTGCTACACCAACAGAAGCAGCTGGTTGTGGTGCAATGGGATCTTTATTATTAGCTTTAGCATATAGAAAATTAACATTTGGAAGATTACAAGAAGCTTTAGTTAAAACTTTAGAAATTTCAGCTTTGATAATGGTCTTGGTCGCAGCTTCAAACTTTTTTGGTGCGGTATTTTCAAGACTAGGAACACCAATGCTTTTAACTGATTTCTTACTAGGTTTAGAAATGAACAGATACTTAATCCTTGCAATGATTATGGTTATGATTTTTCTATTAGGATGGCCATTAGAATGGGTACCAATTGTTATGATTATAGTGCCAATTATATTGCCTTTAGTAGAAGCACTTGGTTTTAATTTAACATGGTTTGCAATACTTGTTGCAGTTAATCTCCAAACCGCCTGGCTCTCACCACCAGTTGCTTTGTCAGCTTATTTCTTAAAAGGTGTAGTTCCAGAATGGGATTTAAAAGATATTTATCATGGGATGATGCAGTTTATGGTTATTCAAGTTATTGGTTTAATTTTAATTATAGCATTTCCCCAGATTGCTTTATGGTTACCAAGCTATCTATATGGACAGTAGAACTTATTAGTTTATTATAGCTTTAGTGAATCAGATTAAATCAAAAAATACTTTAATTAACTGGGAATTAGTTGCAGTTAATCCAAATGATAAAAATTGGAATTGGAAAGATTTATTTCATTTTTGGGCAAACAATGTCCAAAGTTTGATCGCTTTTTCTTTAATTGCATCACTTTATTTAGTTTATGAATTAAATGTTTTTGTAGTTTTGGTGGGAAGTTTAATTGCGTCAATATTCGTTTATTTTTTTGCAAATTTAATTGGTAAACCATCTCAAAAATATGGCCTTCCTTTTTCTGTAATCCTAAGAACTTCGATTGGAATAAAAGGGGCTAAATATTTTGCTCTTTTAAGAGGACTGGTTGGAATTTTTATGTTTGGAGTTCAAACATATTTTTTATCAAAACTTTTTAGCTACTTAATTAGAATTACATTGTACTCTATTGAAAATTCATTCTTGGATCTGGATATATTTTTAGTATTTGTTTTTGGTTTAAATTTAATTGACTGGATAGCATTTATTTTTGCAATTTTATTACAGGCTTTTTTATTTAGTAAAAGTCATCAGTTTAATAGATCTATAATTAAAGTTTCTGCGATTACTGTTTATTCAGGAATGCTTATTTTTTTTTTAACAGTCTTTCTTTACGATGTTAAAGTTACATCTGCTGCATTTGTTGATATTTTTTCAATACAAAATGTTTTAAATAGCAACAATATTGCACCTTTAATCACTGTGGCAGGAACTTTATTTGCTTATTTTTCAGTAGTTATAGTCAACTATGGTGACTTTAGTAGATATGTAAAAAATGAAAGTGAATTAAAAAAAGGAAACTTAAGCTTAATATTAAATTTGATAATTTTTTCTTTCTTTGCAGTTTTTATAGTTATTGGATCGGATATTTACCTTAACAAAAATTTAGAACTCATGGAAAGAATTTTAACAAACCCTACAGATATTATTGGGAAAATTGATAATTCGGAGTTAACTGTTATTGTGTTGTTTTTTATAGTTTTTGCATCTGCATCAACAAATTTAATTGCAAATTATATTCCAGCTCAAAACTCATTACTAAATTTTTTTCCTCAAACACTTAATTTGAAAAAATCTGCTATTGTTATTACTATTATTGGTTTTATTGTTGGTATATTTTGGTTGCCGTTATTAAGTCAAATTGGAATATTAGCATTTGTAGATACTCTTGGTTCTTTTTTTGGTCCATTATTTGGTGTTATGATTGTTGATTATTATTTATTAAAAAAGACAAACTTAAATAATAATGAGATATTCTCTTTAGATGAGAAGGGTATATATTTCTATTCTAATGGCTGGCATTTAAAAGCAATCTACTCATTAGTTTTAGGATTTGTTTTTGCAGCCTCAACTATCTGGAATGAAAATTTAATGAGCTTCCATTCTTTTTCCTGGATCATTGGCGCCTTTGTTTCATCTCTAACTTATTATCTTTTAACTAGTAAATAAACCTGTGCATCAGTTTGATTTAAATAATAGAACAGCAATTATTACAGGGGGTGCCCAAGGTTTTGGCCTTGATATAGCAAAAAGATTTTTAAACTCAGGAGTTAAAACCATTATTTGGGATATAGACGAAAGTGAACTTAAAAAAGCAATACAAGAATTAAACAATCCAAACCTTTCTTATAATGTAGTTGATGTTTCTGATTATAAAAATGTGAAAGAAACTGTTGATGAAATAATAAAATCTACAAATATCGATATTTTGATTAACAATGCAGGTATTACTGGCTCGACATCTTCTTTATGGGACTATGATGTTGATGAATGGAACAAAATTATACAAATAAATTTAATGGGTACTTTTAATTGCTGTAAGTGTGTTGTGCCTAATATGATTAAAAACAACTATGGTAGAATTATCAATGTTGCATCTGTAGCTGGCAAGGATGGAAATGCTAATGCTAGCGCTTACAGTTCGGCTAAAGCAGGAGCAATTGGCTTAACTAAATCTTTAGGTAAAGAACTGGCTGATAAAAACATAGCTGTTAATGCAGTTACTCCAGCTGGTGCAAAAACAAGAATTCTTGATCAAATGTCAAAAGAACATGTTGCTAGAATGCTCTCAAAAGTACCAAGAGGTCGATTTTTAGAGATAGAAGAATTTACTTCATTAATTTGTTGGCTAGCATCAGAAGAAAACTCATTTTCAACAGCAGCTGTTTTTGATATTAGTGGTGGCCGATCTACTTACTAGCTAACGCTCTAGATTCTATACCAAGAGACTTATTTTCTTTAGAAATAACTGGTGCCAATAGAATTATGGACCAATATATTAATAAAACAAATATAGAAATTAATTTCATTATATTCATATAGTATCCAATATTGATAATTTAATGCTTAAAGTGTGTTCAAATATTGTTTTAAAATTTAATTTAGATATACCCTCAGTTTGATGAAATTTTTTTTAATATTATTTGGATATTTATTTTTAATAACAAAACCTTTGTTAGCTGAAAATGTTAACGTTTTTGATTTTACTAACGATGAGTTAAACACTTTAAAAGTTAAAAAAGTTAAAGGAGAGACCAGCTGGACACTTGGATCTAATGAAAACGGCAATTTTATAAGAGCAGAAGCCGAAGGTGTTGGGTCAGGATTGGGAAAAGAAATTAAAATTGATCTAAATAAAACTCCATTTATTAATATTACATGGAAAGTTGAGAAAGATTTATCTGGTATTATAGAAACTAGTAAAAAAGGGCACGATTATGCTGCTAGAGTTTTTGTGATAAAGAAAACAGGTTCCACACCACTATCTAATAGAGCAATTAATTATGTTTTTTCTAGCAATAATGATGTTGGAAAAAATTGGCCAAGTCCATATACAAAAAAATCTATTGATTATGTTCTCTCAACTACAAAAGATAACAAAAATACATGGGTTACTGTTAAAGCAAATGTGCAAAAAGATTTTAAGAAACTTCATGAAATTGATGTTACAGAAATTTCGGGTATTGCTATAATGACTGATACAGATAATTCAAAATTAAAAGCTATATCTTATTATCAAGATATTTATTTTTCAGCAGAATAAGATTATTTAA
>Ga0257127_1000676_pt1 | contig 28473 bp, 19 predicted proteins | sample SI060_135mmetaG_FD_190152 | JGI IMG/M metagenome (GOLD analysis project Ga0257127, IMG submission 190152) | Marine microbial communities from Saanich Inlet, British Columbia, Canada - SI060_135m | ecosystem: Environmental > Aquatic > Marine > Inlet | place: Canada: British Columbia | collected... | reverse complement strand
TATATTTTTTTATTTTTTTTTTTTTGTTAAACCTTGTCTCCGTCTATCTTGTTTTTTCCTTCTTTTTTTACGACAAGTTCTTCGTGAAATATTTCTCATTAATATATATATATATATTATATAAAAAAAATGAAGATGAATGAACTATTAAAAAAAATGAATAATATTGAAAAGATATCCAGAGAAAATGATTTAAAATATAATCATATGATTAATTCATTTATAAATAAAGATGATATATTTAATGAAACAATTTTTGATTCATTAACAGATGAAAAAAAAGATTATTATCTTAAATGTAAACAGTATAAATCATTTATTTCACAATATTCAAAAGCTTATCGCAAAATGGCTGATTGGTACCATGGTGAAGAATTATCCTATGAAGATTATTGTAAGTTATTTAATAAAACAAATAAAAATAATCCATTAGAGAATACATATTTAAATTCTCGTGAAGATATAATTGAATTATATAAATTATTTTTATTTTATGGAGTGATTGAATATTTTTTTAAAATTATCTAAAAATTACCTGTATATAATTTATCATTTAGTAAATCATTATGTTCATCCATTAAATCAAATAAAGAAATAACAGGATAATCCGTATTGTCTGATTCATGATCATTTAATTTTTTTTTAAATTTATTAACAATATAATCTTTTGGATAATGGTGTAATGGATAAGATAATATTGGTTTATGTTCTCTATGATCAATATATGGGTACATTGGATCAATTAATTTCGGAGAATCCATTTTTTCAAGAGGTATATTTTTATTCCAACATTCATCATCATCAGGTGATCCAGGTTTACAAGAACTATTATAATATTGTAATAATGATTCATTATTTTCACTGTCATCCCATTCACAATGATTATCAAAAGTATATGAATATTTTTTTTGTTTTTTATTTTTTTGATAAATATGAGAGAAACCTAATAGTTCAATTCTAAAAATAAAATCTTTAAAAATTTTTTTTTCATTATTAATTGTTAGTGAAATTATTTTTTTTTTTTTTTTTATAAAATCTAAAATTAACTCATAATTTTTCTTTTGTATATTTATAATTTTATAAGTTACAATTAACGGTTTTGATGGTAATTCATATTTATATTTTAAAGGGTCTCTATCATCTTCTGGATTTAATTTCTCAATATAAACAGAGGGCTCTATTTTGAATTCATAATCAGGTATTAAAATATTTATATCATCTAGATCAATATCATTGAAAAATGTTTGTTTTGTAAAATTTTGTATTTCTTTAATAAATTTATTTTGTTCTTCAGATCCATCTATAAATAGATTATCATATGGATCAAACTCAGAATTTAAAAATTTTATATGAATAATTGCATTCAAAGGTTTATCTTTTTCTTTTTGAGGACATACAATAAATTCATCTTGATTTTCCCTTATAATACTATCATGCCATTCTTTAAATTCATGATAATTAATTTCACCTTTTGTTTCCAATATTCTTAGATATTCATCAATAAATTTTTTATCAAATTCGGATTCTTCTGAAAATAGTTCATCTTTTGATATTATTTTATCTTTATTTGTATCAAATAATTTAAATAATTTTTCACTATCCATTTCAAATAAATTTTTAAACCCATATCTGCCATTACGTTTCATTTTTCCAGATAGTAAATCATCGTCTCTACGGTTATAGTTATACCATGGATCATTTTCAATATGTTTTATATCATGATCTTTTAGTCCTTCGTATAAATTTGATGAATATATAATTATAAATAATATCATAATTATTAATATAAATAAACATTTCATAGTATAATAATATATTATAAATACAATTTTTTTTGAATATTTTCCATAAATGAATATTTATCTTGAAATAAATTATAATTATAATTCATATAATAAACATTATATTGAACATTATAATTATTATAGATGATTGAAAATATAGATGATCCTTTATCATAATTTGTAGGTTTATGATCAGATATTATTTTACATAAAATAAGTGGTGCGTTTGTATTTTTCAATGTATAATAAATTCCCGATGATAAATTATCACGATATAAATAAATTAATACTGTTTGATTATTGTTTAAAATATTTATCATTTTTGAAACTGTTCCACCTTTTTCATTTACAAATAAAAATTCAATATTTGTGATTCTTAATAATTGTAAATAATAATACAAAAAACGATTCCATATTTTATCGGCAAATACAACCGTTACTTTATCACCACTTTTTATAATTTCATCTAACATAATAAATATATCAATATGTTCATAATCATGAGTTGAAACTATTAATTGTTTTTTATTATATTTTATTGATTTATTCTTATCATATGATGATAATGTAAATTGAATAAATTTTATCTGTGATAATATTAAATAAACTATAAATAAATATAATATTATTTTCATAATATAATAATATAATATATATATATATATATATATATTATGAAACAAATGGGTGGTTATCCATTTTGGTTTGATGAAGTTCCTAGAGGAATGTCACGTAAAAAATATTTACAATTAGAAAAGAAAAAACCAAAACATAAGACAATGAAAAAATGGATCCAGATAAATAAATCAAAAACAAAAAAGAATAAAAAGACACCTAAAAAAAGAAAATATTCAAAAAGAAAGAAATTAATAAACGGTGGTTTTTCTGTAAAAAAATTATGGGAGAAAGCATTTAAAACATCATCATTGGATGAAAATGATTATTTAAATCGTGAAGAAGTATTATTATCACTACAAAAAATTATTCATTATGATCCTTATATATTAATTGAATATTTATTGTTTTACAGTTTACCTAAAAAGCAGCAAAATATTATAAAAAAAAGATATAAACAAGAAGGTGTTGATTTAAATTTATATGGACATCCAGATCACAATATTCAAACAAACTATTGGATAAGTTTGCCTTATTTTTTAGCAGTTGGTGAAGAAAAACATCCTTTTAAAGAATATAATTTTTGTGGACCAGGAACAAAACATGAATTACGTTTACACCCCGATTATTGGCCTCTTTATCCATTATTTACAAAATTAGCTGGATTTAATGTAAAAGGAACTTATCCATGGAATGAACCGATTAATCATGTTGATTTTTGTTGTTCACAACATGATATGAAATATGGATTAATCGGTAATACACCTGAAGATATAAGAATATATGATCGTGAAATGTTATATTGTGTTGATAATTCATATCAATTGGATAAAATTCCGGAACGAGTAAAAAATAAATTAATTAGGGGAACCATAAATAAAAAAATAACATCTGAAAAAATAGGATTACTTAAAAAAGGATCATTTGGAGTTAATTTACAACCAACATTATATTCTCAGGATAATTTTTCATCCAATCAGGAACAATTTATAAAAGAATTAAAACATGTATTACAAAATAGATAATTAATTATCTTTGTAATCTCCATCATCATCATTATCATCTAAACCTTCATCTTCACGGTCAACATCATGTTGATCATAACCAATATCTTCATAATTTTCTTTAATCATCATAATATTAGTTGTATTGATTCCTTTTGATTCAAGGTATTCTAATTCATCTTGATTTTCATAAAATAATTCTTTAATTCTTTCATTTCTTTCAGATATTGATTGATCTCTATATTCTTGAGATTGTATATGTTCAATATGTTTATGAGAAACATCTTTATGCCAATTACTAATTCCACATTTTTGTTGTTCAATCGCGATTGCTCTTGTTTCATTTTTTGTCATTTTTTCTGAATTAATTAAACTTTGTTTTTCTCTTTCCCTTTGTTTTCCTAATAGATCTGAAAGATTTAATAATTGATGGATCCAATTTGGATCTGAATATTCTTCAAGATGATGAATTAATAAATCAAATAAAAATTGAGTACATATATTTGTTGAATCTTTTAAATTTAACTGATGTATTCCTTCTAATGACTTAAATAAAATATTTGATTCTGAAGAAATATTTGATGTTTCATTTTCTAATTCTTCAATATATTCAATGATTCTAACAAATAATGATAAATACAAAAAACTTTGAAATATTTGACTGTATTTTTTAGTAAATAAATGATCATCATTTCCAATGATTGAATATATCTGTTTATTTTTATAAAATTTCATAAGATAATCAAACAATCCTTGAAAATAGTAAGCATACTTTTTTTCTTTTTTATAAATATTAAATCCATCATAAGATATATTTTTTTTAAATGGTAAATAAATATCATTATGAATTAAAAATTCATTATAATTTAGATAATCTTTTATATAATTGGTATTTGTATCACTTAATTTCCATGTTTTAGGTATATAATTATGGAAAATACATCCTGTTTTTTCAGGAATATTACTTAATCTTCCAATTATTGAAATCATAGATGAAATATTTTTATGAAATGATTTTTTTTCATCAATAAACTTTTGTAATAATATTTTAATTGAATCAGTGGTTCTCCCAAATGAATATTTAAAACGCTTTACTTGTTGTTTATTTAATTTATTTTCTGATATTTTACGATTAAAAAATGTTTGAATTATTTCAATCGCATGTTTATTTTTTTTCAAAATAGTATTAAAATTCTGAGAATATTCTTCATTTGTTTTATTTTCTAATAAATGTTTAAAAATTTCATAATTTTCATCCGCATCATAATCCATTAAATTATTTTTAGTGATAAATTTATATATACGATTATTAATAACTGTTTGTTTATCTAATTGTGTATGTATTTTTATCGGTAATAAATTCATTTTATATTTTAAAATACGATGATAATATTCACTTGTTTTAGGAACAGTATTCTTACAAGGAATATTTGATTCAATATGTGGATCTGATAATAAATTAAGAATAAAATCAGTTTCATTTTTTATTTCTTGAATTTCATCATGTTTATCAATACAGTAATTTTGAAATAATTTATCAATAAATTCAGATGTTTCTTCTTCAAATGATTTTTCAGGATAAACGTTTGGGGTTGAGAAATGATAAGATCTTTTTGGGTGTCCATTTAACATCATTCCATTCCAATTATTAAAATTTATATGAATAAATATATCAATAATATGAATATCTTTTGTATTATTTATTTTATAATAATCTGTAATTTCTTTAATAAATATATTTTTGAATAATGAATAATTAATTTTAGTAAATTCTGAAGTGGATGAATCCCAATTAATGGATGATAATAATGATTGAATATATGTAGAATCAATGATTGTATTTAAAAATTGTTTTGTTAAGAGATTTAAGTATCGGTTTTTTTTTACATTTCCATGTAATTGAAGTGAATACATATATAATCGTTTATAAGATTCATTTTTAATAATTTCTGTAAATGGTATTGATAATAATTTAAATTTTGGTTGGATATCTGCCGATTCTAATGATTGAATTAATCCTAAATTTTCATATGATATTTCAGAACCATTCCTTAATAAATAATTATGTGTATCATTCATAATTGTATCATTAATTTGTTTTGTTAACTGATTATCTAACTGTGGACGATATGAATTCCAATATTCTTTGATATAAATTAATTTGTTTGGATCATTGATATAATAATATAATGATTCAATCTTTTTATTTATATACGGGAATTTTATAATATATGAAAATACATCCATTATTTGTTGTTTAAAAGTTGGTAATTCATTATATATATCTGCTTCTTTTATAAAATTAGTGAGACCATGATTATTTAATTTTAAACCAATTATTTGAATAATATCAATGGTTTGAATTGATATGAAATCAGTTAGTTTATGTTTTATAATATCCCATGGATCATTTTTATCAAAATTTTTTAATAGTTGAATATCTTTATTTATATTGATATAGGGTGGAATTGATGTTTGAACAAATAATAAGATAAATAGAATTGTTATCATGAAATAATTTGATTCAATTAAATAGTTTTTTAATAAAGAAATATCTTTTTCAAATAATTGTTTATTTTTTTTATTTTGAGCTTTATCTTTACTTGTTTTCGCCGGTTTAATAAATGAATATTTTTTCTTATTATTTATATAAATAGGATGCTTTTGAAAACCATTTGAAGAATGATATCTTAGATCAATGATTGTTTTATGATCAATTATATCATATAAACTAATAATTTTTTGTATATCATAGTCATTTAATTGAATACCGAATACAGATGAATATTTTATAATATCATTTTTTATTTTAATATTTGTTTCACTTAATAATTCATCAACTAAATCATCATTTATATCAAGGATTTCATTTGTTTTTATAATTCCTTCTTCTGAAATACCTTCTAAAATGGAAAATTCTTCTGAAAATAAAAATTCATGACAATACTTACAATATATTGAACCATTATCTGAAGAACCACCATAATTTGTTTTTATAAAATTAAATACATCTTTATTTTTATGAAATTTACAGAGATATTGATGATGAGAACATAATAATTTATCATTTGAATTTTTTTCATATAAGAAATTTGGATCTTCTTTACTTGTTGGATTTCTTGAGAATACATTTAAAAATTTTTCAATATAATTATTTTTTTTAGGAATATTTGTTAATGAAAAAATGTATTGTTTTGATTTTTGTATCTTTTCTTTTTCTGTAAGTTTCGCGGTTACTTTTTTTAGTTTTTTGATTGGTTTTCGTTTAACTGTTTTGTTGTAAACACGTATATATTGTTTTATATTTTGTTTAATGATTGTATTTATATTTAATAAATTTTCTTGATCTAAATCATTTATTTTAATTTCATAATGTGATAACAATTTTTCAACATCAGAATAATTAAGAATTATTTCAAGAGGCAATGTTTGTAAAATATCTGAAAAATTTGGAAAATTATTTTTTAAAATATTTCCTAATTGTTTATTATTTACAACATCATTAAATAAATATGAATGAATATCAGAAGTATAATCTGAAATTTTCATTGATTCATTATTTAAAATATGAGGTACTGTTGTATTATGATTATATATATAATCAAGTTTTTTTATAGATGTATTATAATTTGATAATATATATAATTCAGATAATGAATAATGTTTTGTTTGGAATGGTATGTTCAATAATGTATGAGGTATTAAATGAAATCCATAAATAGATAATTTTTCTTTTGAAATAATTGTTTCAAATTCGGTTTCATTATTTTTATAAACAGGTATAATTAAAGGTGATTTTGTTTTAACACTTTCAAATGTAACTAATGATGATATTTGATTACAAGGTGTTGATTCTGAACAATTCCGTATATATCTTCCATTATATAATATATGAGGAATACCTTTATTATCAGAAATTTTATATGGTTGTGAATAAGATAATAATGAAGGTATTAAATTTTTATAATATGAATGTTCATCTAAATTATTATTTATATTATATATTGCAATAATATCATCTTCAAATGTATGGTTAAATGTATCGGAATATTCAGTTTTGTCTTCTTCTTTTAGTTTATAAAGTTTTTTTTTATTATCAACAACAGGTAAAACCCAATGAGGTAAATCAACCTGATGTTGATAAATCATTTTTTTAATAAATGGAAGACAATTTGAATAATCATTTAAATCATCTTGATTATATGTAATCATATGAACCATTACATTAACAACATCTGATAAATAATCCATTAAATTTTTGTCATTATATGCTTTATAACTTGAAATTAGTTCTGTCAATAAGCTTTCTTTTTTTTCTTGAAGTGAATATACCTTATATTTTTGTTCAGAAATATCAAATGATAATGGATCATATATATCTTTTGTAATTTTAAATTCTGTTTTTTCAATTAATTCCAGATCAAAATCTTCAATTTTATGTAATTCATCAATGACATAATCATCTGTTTCAAACAATATATGATTATCAATATCATAATATAAAATTATTTCATCATTATTTTCTTCATTAATACATATAATTTTATGTTCACTTGAATCATTTTCGGTAATTTTACATATAACATCAATCATATGTTCTTCACTTTCATTTATAAATACAATAAGAAATCTATCTTCTAAATTAAAATCATATGAATTATATGTATGAGAAATTTCTTCAGATGGATGAAATACTGGAGAATCTGGGCTATATTCTTCATCATATTCTTGTGTTAATTCTTGTATTAATTGAATACCTTTACTATCTAAACTTTCCACCATTAATATTATATATATATATTATTATCAATATTTTTATGAATTATAATACTTAAAATTATATTATGATATAATTAGTAATTATATATATAATTATGGAACTTCAAGATTATATTTTAAATAAAGATAATTATCTTCAAGATTTTAAAGAAAAACATTTATATGTGAAAAACTATCATCCATTAAATTTGGCTCTTGTGAAATGTAAATATAATTGTGATTATGATTATAAAACTTATCCATGGATGAGATATTGTCGTGGTGTTATTATTAATACAAAGACACATCGTATTGTTTGTATTCCACCTATGAAATCAGATATAATTACAAATATTGATGAAATATCAGATGATTCTGGAAATAGTTATGAGATATTGATTGATGGAACAATGATAAATATGTTTTTTCATAATAATGAATGGATGATATCAACAAGAAGTAATATTGGAGGAAAAAATTCATGGGATGGGAAGATTAAATTTAATGAATTATTTTCAGAAGTATCAAATAATATAGATTTCAAAGACCAATTACAAATAGATCATTGTTATTCATTTGTGTTACAACATAATAAAAATCGTATTATTACACCCATAACCAATAATTGTATTACATTAGTTGAAGAATATGATATAAATAATTTAGAAACAGTTGAACATACAGAATTACGAAATACATTTCCATTACCTAGAATGGAATATGATTATTTACAGAATTATAAAAATACATTACCTTATATGATAAAGGGATTCACAGTAAAACAAAAAAATATGAGATATAAATGGATAAATCCAAATTATGAGTATGTAAAATCTTTAAAAATGAATCATAATCATAAATTTATGAATTATATAAGTTTACGACAGAATAATTGTTTAAAAGAATTTTTATATTATTTTCCTGAAGAAAGCTACTTATTTAATGAATATCGTGAAACATTTAATAAAATTAAACAATTATTATTTCAATCTTATATGAATCATTTTGTAAAAAAAACTATCATGGTAAAAGATATTGAATACCCATTAAGACCATTAATTTTTGAATTACATACAATATATAAAACAACTGGAAAAAAGACAACTATAAATGTTGTTTCAGATTATCTACATGAATTACCTGAAAAAAGAATGTTATTTATTTATAATTATTTGTGTAAATAAAGATTATAATTTCTTACTTGCTTCTTGAATAATTTGAGAATATAATTTAATTAAATGATCACATGTTTCAATAATTGTTTGAATCAGTGTAATAATTTTTTGTGTCTGACTACTACTTGATATTTTATGTTTTGAATTAAAAGATATATACATATGTATAACATCTTCTAATGGATGCGGGCGTTTATAACCACAAACAGAAAGAGGTGATTCATCATTAATGATATACCTTGAAATAAATGATTGTAATATATTGCCTAATGTATCATCATAACCTTGGATAATTAATTTATAAACATTCTCACTGTTTGTTTCAAGATCAATAATTGATTCTTCATCATTTGAAATTTTTGGAATTTCATTTTTTAATATTTCCAGTTGATGAATCATAATTTCACATGATTCTATAAATAATTCTTTTGAATTTTTATAATGAATTGATTCAATTGTAAATTCATAATGATTTGGATTTAATGAATTATCTCTTTCAAAATATCTTTCACCTTCATTAATTTTCAATGATTGTTTAAATTCATTTATATCGGAAACACCTTGAACAGCTGCTTTTTCTTGGGCAATATGATTAAATAATTTATCATCATGTTTAAAAATATAAGAACATTGTGAAACAGATTGCCATTTAGCATGTTCATAAGCATAGGAAATACTTGGAACACCATACAATTCTAATTTTTGTTTTTTATTTTCAAGACTCGTTGTTTTAAGTTCTGAAATCAGACAGTATTCAAGGTTTCCTTGAAATTTAAATGGTCTAAATATTTTTTCTTTTTCTTTATCACTTAATGGTTTATTCATATCATAGTTATCAATATCAATATCTTCTCCTAAATCGGCATCATTTTTTTTTGGATAAATTACAAAATCTTTTGCTGTGATAATTGTTATTGGATTATCTGAACTTTCAATATTTAAGTAAAATAAGTATTGTTTTTCATATGATTCTGGATCAATATAAAGAGGTATTAAGGATATACGATGAATTAAAAATTCATTATGAAGAGATGTATCATTTTGAACAACTTTAATATCAGATGATTGAATTTCGGTACGAAATGCCACGGATGGGATTGATGTTAATATAATTCTTCTTAATGAATTAACAATACTTTTATCTAATCCGAATATATTATCACCTTTAATATCAAAAGTGATACTATTTTCATTTGTTTTTAGTAAATCAATTGATAATTTAAAATCCATTTTATATTATTATAGGTAATATAATTTTAACTATTTTTATCAAATTTTAAATTTATGTTTAAATTTTCAATAATTTTTAATCTCTTTATTAATAATGTCTTTTCCTCAATTATATATTAGTAAGCGTTGTCCCCATTGTCGTAAATTATTAATTATTTTAAAACAAAATCCCGAGTTACAAGGAAACTTTAAAATTACTTGTATTGATAATGAACCATTCCCAAATGTTATAAAATCGGTTCCATCAATGATTATAAATAATCAGATTCTAACAAGTAATGAGATATTTCAAAATATTCAAGAATCATTAGAACAGCAATCAAATACGAAACAAAATATAGACCAAGATCAAATTCCCAAGCCACAAGAAAATAATCAAGAAAATAATCAAGAAAATTCATGTGATATAATGGGTATTTGTGAAAATGGATTTTGTTCTGGATTTGAATCTTTTGATAGTTCACCAACAAATTATGATAATTTTGCATCAATTGACCATGTTGATACAAGCGCAAACAATATTAATGTAAAAGAAGATGGATATATAAATAATAGTAAAAAAACACAACAATTTGATAATGATTATGAAAGAATGATGCAAGAAAGAGGAGAAATAGGAAACGGGGCCGGACATGGTCAGAGACCTATGGTTTAATCATGCGTAAAAATATAAGATATAAATTATTATATAAGATATAATGGAACAAAATAAATTATTTAAATCATTTGTAAATGATATAATTCAAGTTTTCCCAGAATATAAAGGACGATTATTTAAAACATATGAATATACTCTTCAAGAAACAATACCAGAAGATTATTCTTTAAAAAATGATACTCTATTAAGTATTTTTATAAATAATGTTGTAGAACATATTGAACAAATCATTACAGAAGACCATACATTATTTTTAAATGATCCAATCTTATTACAAAATGTATCATTTAAGATTATATGGGGATCAAATATAAGTCATAAAACAAAGAAATCATTATGGAGATATTTACAAACATTTTGTTTATTACATTTATCAGATGATATAAATGATAAAAAAATGAATGATGTTATTCAACAAGTTGAAAACAATGAAAAAGTTTCTGATAAAGAAACTGTTAAACAATTAAAATATATCAAAAAATTAAATGAATTATTAACCACCGAAGATATAGAGAATGAGAATGAGAATGAGAATGAGAATGAGAATGAGAATGAGAATCAAGGATTGGATGGAATGGAATCCTTATTAGAAAATACGGGTATTGGTCAAATCGCAAAAAATATTACTGAAGAATTAGATATTGAAAATATGTTAGGTGAAAATGGTGGAATTGAAGAATTATTAAATGGTGAAAATATGATGAATATATTTCAAACAATAAATAGCAAAATTGAAAATGAACTTTCAAATGATCCAAATTCAAAAGATAATTTAATAAAAGAAGCAAGTGATATTTGTGGAAACATGCAAGGTAATCCATTATTTAGTTCAATTATGGGAAGTATGCAAAGCATGTTCCAAGGTGGTGGAATGCCTCAACCACCTCCACAAGATGTAAAAAATATTCAAATGAATAAAGGTCCTCATAGTTCAAATAAAACAAGACAACGATTACAAAAAAAATTAAGAGAAAAAGAAAAAGAAAAATTAAAAGTTGAAAAGCTTGATTCAGAATCATAAACATTGATCACAATATATATTATAAAATAATCCTTTTTTTGTTTGCGAATACTTTTTATTAAAATTTGTTGGACGATAACAATCTATATTTTTACATAGTGGAGCACCATTTCTTTCACGACAATGTTTACAATTACATTCTTGTAATATATGTGTTTCACCTTTATAATTTGTAGATATTCTACAATGGTCATCATATGGACCCGAACCATAACCAATATAATAATGAACATTATGACCTTCATGAGTATTTGGTAAACGTAAATTACATACAAAACACCAATTATTACCACATTTACATCTTACAAAATTACATCCATCGGGTTTTAATGTTTTAATACCACAATGAGGACATTTTTTAAATTCACCTGAATTATGTTTATCAAAACAAGGTTGACATAAAAACATCTTCCTTTTTAATGGAACCTCATTATTTACACATTGTTTTTCTATTTTTCCTAAAGATATATATTTCATTTTTATATTTTCAGGAGAATATTGCTTTTTATAAAATCGTTTATGATTTCCATACCATTTTTGTACACAATGATAACAATCACTATAAATATGATTTGTTATTTCTTCTTTAATCATTTCTAAAGAATGATCATTTATCTGATTGGATTGAATCATTTGTTGAAGATTATATTTATATTTATAAATTGTATTCTGTAAATAATACTTTATACATCTAAAATTTTTATCATTATATATTTTGAAATTATATTCATATTCATATTTATTTCTCCAAGGTTCGAATAATTTTATATTACCTACTTTAAAAATCATATATAAATAATCAAGTGGGAATATATGTCTACAAAAAGGACATGATAATAATTGAAATTGAATATCTTTTGATGAAGACAATACAATTTTACGTAAACATGAAAGACATAATTTATTTTGACAACAGGGTGTGATTTCAAATAATTTAGAATTACCACAACATATATCACAAATACATTCTTCTTTTATTTTAATTTTTTTATCAGGAGTTTTTAAATTTATTAAAGAAGGATAGATATATAATTGATGTTCTGGATTAAATACATGTTTTATTAAATACAACGCAATATCAATTGTTATTTTTTTCGTTGAAAATAATTGATATAAATCTTCATGTAAATTTTCTTTAATATCAATATATTTTTTAATCGTTGCTTTTGATTTATTTGTAAAAGATAATAAGGTTTGTAATTCTTTATTACATAATAGATAATTCATATAAATATCATCAATGATATGATTCATTTTTTTGTATATAAAAATAATTTACTATGAAATTTTTTACTATTTTTCAAATTTAAATATATAGATATGTATTATATAATGAAAGAGTATTTAGAAAAAGGAAAATTTATTTTGAATGTATTTACGATAAGTATTATAATATTAAGTTCTATAAATGGTATTAAGAAATATTTAGAACTTTTATTATATAAAAGTAGAAATGATGAAAAACAAATGAAATATTATGAATTAAGAATATTTTTAAGTGAATCATTAGTATTAGCATTAACATTTTTATTAGGAGCTGAAATCATTGAAACAATTATACATCCAAGTATAAGATCTTTAGTAGGTGTTACAATGACATTTATACTTCGTTTAGTGATTACATTTGTTATTGATCGTGATATTAATTTATTAAATGTTGAGAAAGATGAATTATACAAACATAAAATAGAAAATAAGAAATAATTTAAATCATTTTTTTAAATATAATAATGTATATTATATATATTACAAATGGTAAATTTATCTCCGATGACTGAATTTTGGGGGAAAAAACCTTCTATATTGATAAATAAAGAATATTTATTTGAAATATTTCCACATAAATCATATGATATAAATCGTAAATTAAATAGTTTATTAAGATTATCAATCTATTTTTCAACAATTACTTATTTATTAGATAAACGAAAAATTAATTTATTTTTGATCCCCATTATAACAGCTATCATTACCTTTTTTATAAGAAAAAGAGTCAAAGACAAACCTGTTCAATTAGAAATTCAAAATCAATTATTAAATAGTGCATTAAATGAAACAAATTTGGATAAACAAATTTTAAAAGAAATGGAAAAAGAATGCCGTTTACCAACAGATGATAATCCATTTATGAATCCTATGATTACAGATACAGGAACAAAAAATTTAAAGAAACCTATTTGTGATTATTATAATAATAAATCAATTCATAAAATGGTTGATGATAAATTTTTAGATGGATTATATCAAGATGTAAATGATATTTTTGGAAAAAATAATTCACAAAGAGAATTTTATACCGTTCCTGTAACCAATGTTCCGAATGATCAAGGTGATTTTGCTAAATGGTTATATCAAACACCGTCCACATGTAAAGAAGGAAATATGCTTCAATGTTCAAGTAATGCTTATAATCGTGATTCAAGTCTTCACATTGCACCAGGTGAGCCCTCCCCAGTAGGTTAATAATTTTTAAAGTTAATAAATTATTTTTTTAAAATTTATTATTTTTTTTATATAAATAAAATAAAATATATATTCATAATATAAAATGAGTGAAAATAATAATGTTTTTTCAAATGGATATCATGGTGGATTTACTTCTAAATTAGATGAAAACCAATTACAAAAATGTTCACAACCAGAAATAAATGATAGTTTTAAATTAGATGTTAAAGCATCCTTAAAATCAGAACAAAGTGTAATTGATGTTGAAACAAATCAATCAGTTGGTCCAGGTAATTATGTCCTTGATAATATGTATGGTTGTGGAGGTGACAATTGTGGTTTAAAAAGAGCAAGAGAAGTTCAACTTAGTCAACCCAATGTTAATTTTAAAGGAGGTGTTGGTTGGATGGGTGAAGAAGGATGTTTAATCAATAATGACTCTGAATTAAGAACCGAATCATTAACAAATAAAAATTATATAAATCAATTACCTCATCGTATCAATGTTGGTTTTTTTGGTAAAGGTGATTATGATGTAAATTCAGAAACAGTTTTACAATCTGGTAATCTGACAACTGTAAAACGGCCCTGTAATGCTTTATCGGGATCATCCACATTACCATATTCATTAACACCTATGTTGGAAAGATTAGAAAAAGAAGTCCAAGATCCTAAACATATTATACCGGAAGATTCTGAAAAATCATGGGTGAGAGGTGGATTACCATCGCGACAAATTGTAAGGAATATGGATTATATGCGTCGTTGCCAGCAAAAAAATTAAATAAAATAAAATATATTATATAATATAATATAATAACTATGGATATGAAAGATTATGAAAAAAAACAAATGGAAATGAACAATTATCAAACAAATGGCCCAGGATTATATCGTTTAGATATGGCTCAAAAAGAAAATAAAGTCGCATTCCCATGGGCACCAACATTAACATTACAGAAGGGAGGTGTATCAACCATTCAAGGAATGAGTTTAATTGATGTTGATAGTGAATTAATGAGATTGAATCGTCCACATTCAAAAGATCCTAAAAAAGAATACATTCCTGATGAAAATAAAACTTATCAATATAATCATGTAAAAGATGGTGGTTTTCATCAAGAAAATACATTCTTAAATAATCCACCAATGTTATTAAGAGGACAAACAAAAAATCGTTGGATTGAATTATGTAAAGATCCACAAGAAAATACAATTGAACCATTTAATCGTATTGGTGAAAATACATATTTATCATTAGTTGATAATGCCGACAATATGTGTCAATAAGTGTCAATAAGTGTCAATAAGTATTTAAAAAAATTTGAAAGAATAAAATTATTTTTTTTATAAATTATGTTTTATTATCTTGAATGGTGTAATAAAAGACCATCTAAAATATTATTTACAGATAAAAAACCTGAAAATAGTAACTATACTGTTGATTTTAAAGTAAATAAGAAATTATATACATTATGTGGATATATAAATCCTGAATTTAAAAATTATTTATTTCCTAAAAAATTATCATATACAAAAAATCAATATTTATTATCCCATTTACAAAAAAGTATAAGAAGAATGAAACCTGAAATTTCTGTTAAAACAGCCAAACATTTACTTGATTTAGATATAAACTCATTTTTAAGAAGATTACCGATTATTATGATTGAAGATGTAACAATACATGAATCATTTCCAATTATTATTTGGTTAATGATTGCTATTTCAAAAAATTTTACAATTAAAAATGTAATGGTTCAATGGTTATTGGGTATTGTTTATTATTTATCAACATGTAATATAAAGACTCATTATAAAAAAGATAATTGTATCAATACATATAATAATACTCACGAAAATTATCATATAATACATTCATTATTTATAAGAATTGCGTATGGAGGTATGAAAGGTGATATGGATATGATAAAATATTATATAAATCATATTTTAACCAATGAAATAAACATAAATTGTAATAAAATTCCAATGATAAAATTAGATATAGAACCCTTACAAAAATGTGAATGGATTTATCAAGCAAATGATTTTCATTGTAATCGTTCAATACCTAAACAAATTGTTTCCTATTATCCTGAATATACAGTGGAATATATTAAAGAATTAATATGGTATTGTAGTTCATGTAAAAATAAACGTTTCATCTTTAAAATAAATGAAACATATAAACAAGATTGGTTACAAATAAAAAATATTGTAAAGATGGTTCAAACAAAATGTATATATTATTAATTTAAAGATTATTGTATGATAATAAATAATTTAGTTATGGAAACTTATTACTTCACAGATAAAATTTTTTTATCCGATAATAAATTATATTATGAAGAAAATAAAAAGAAAAATGAAATTAAAAATCATAATTGGCACAAATTTTTAAATGATTATGGTTGGGAAAAAATAAATAAGAAATGGATTAAACAATTAAATTCATATTTAGAAAAACCATTAAATAATTCATTATTTGGTATATTAGATTGTGGTGGTGATGGAGATTGTTTATTTCATTGTATAAGTTATTCATTGTTATCAAAAGATTTTTTTAATATTTCAAAATTACATGATCATCAAACATTAAGAAATGATTTATCAAATTATATTTCTTTTAAAAAATATAATGAAATTATATCAATTTATAGAATTTTAAAAGATTCAGATGATTTTGATGAAGATTGGGATCCATATGAAATAAATTATAATGATTTCAAAGAAAAAATTATTGAAGGTGGAAATGAATTTTGGGGAGATAATTTATTAATTAATTTATTAAAAGAATTTTTGAATATTAATATTATCATTTTAAATAATAATGAATTTACAAATGAATATTATCATTATCCATTATTATATGATTATGATAAAAAATTAGATTCAATTATATTATTGTATGAAAACCAAATACATTTTCAACTAATTGGATATTTTCATGAAGGTAAAATGTTATCTTATTTTAACCACAATACAATCCCCAAAGAAATATTAAAATTAATAAATTATATAAGATAGTTTTTTTTTAATATAATTTTTATTTATTTATTTATATATATATAATATAATTATGGAAGCAGTTGTATTAATCGGACTTTTAGGAGCTGGATATTTATATAATAAAGATGAAGATAATAGTCAAAAATTTGTAACTAAGGTTGATAAATCCCATAAAGATTTCCATTCAACACCAAATGGTGATAATGTATATGATTCACCTTTTATCAATGAATTTAGTGATGAAGCAATTTCCAAAGATATAACTATGAATTTAGCTAAAAAAAATTTCACTAAAGATATAGATAAAAAAAGACATGAAGATAAATTATCAGATGAATTAAAAAAAAATGGAGGAACCCTTCAGGAAGGTTTTGGAGCATATGATCATTTAACATTAAGTAGTGCGAGTGGTAATTATATTAATCCAGATGATTTCTTAACAAATGATCAAGGAATACAACCTGCTCCATTTTTCTCTGGAGCAGGTGTTAATACAAATTTAGATGATACAAGGGCATTAAATTCTCATCAAGGTGGGAATGAATTTTATAGAAGTAAAAGTGAAACAGGTCAATTTTTTAAACAAACTCAAGATTTTGGAAATGTATTTGGAAATAAGGTTGATAGTGATTATATTTTAAATAAGCAACGTTATGAAAATGGAAATCTAAGAACCAATGAACTACCATTCACACAGGAGAAAGTTTATCACATTGATCAAAAAAATAATATCAATGGTGATATTGGACGTATGATTAATGAAAAAAGAAATATTGATAATTTAAGAACAAAAACAAACCCCAAAATATCATATAGTGGAAAAATAATAAGTGGAAAAGGTTTTTCAAAGCGTGAATTAGCACAACAGGTATTCAAACATGATCCTGAAACATATTATTTAAATACACCTGATAAATGGCTAGTTACAAATGGAGCTTATACTGCAAAATCTCAAAGACCTCAAGAAATATTAAAAGAAACAAATCGTACATGTTTAAATAGACAAGATATAGGAAGTGCTGGACCCGCTGTGAAACAAAATCATGAATTACGTTCTAAATTTAAAAAATCAGATAAAAAACAATTTGGAACAGATACAATGAGAAATCTTGGAACAGAAACATCCCAAAATGGATTGGATTTACAAAAACAAGGTTATCGTGCTATTCCGAATGAGAGAGATGTTACTGGTTTAAGAACCTATGATAGTAATTTAACAACCGAAAATAAATTATCAACATTAGGAATACAAGATGGTGTAAAAGAAACAATTAAACAAACAACGATTAATTCAAAAAATAATGGATATGTTCAAAATACTTTCCTTCAAAATACAGTTGGAATTCAAGATAATATAAAAAATACTAAAAAACAAACCACAATTCATTCAAAAAATAATGGGAATATATTTGGTGGTTATCATAAATTAACGGTTGGAAATGAATCACCTGAACCAACTACAAAAGAAACAACTTTGTTTCAACACACTGGTAATGCGGGTGGATATATCAATGGAAATATGAATAAGAATAATTATGAAAATGCAGAAACAAATCCTACGAAAGAAATTATTGCTCAAGGTAGAGAACCAACACCAAGCAATACGAAATTATCAAATGGTTCAGATACTATTAATATAAATATCAAAAAAATAGAAAGTGATTATCTTACACAACATATAAGAGGTGTAGATAAAGTTTATCAAGAAATACCAACAGATAATACATGTAAATTAACCACAATGAAAGATAAATTAGATGATATTTCCATTGCAGAACGTATTGATCCCAATTTATTAAACCCTTTTCGTAATAATCCTTTCACACAACCATTAGACTCATTTGCCTATTAATATTTTTTTATAATATATATATATATATAATGTCACAATCTTTTCAATTAAAATTAGAACTAAAAGAAACAAACATTACATTTGTAGAACAATTACAAGTGTCATCGGCAGAAGCAAAATTATTCCGTGTAAAAATAGACATGGATGATGAAATATTTATTGCAAGAATATCACCAATAATGAATATTGGATGCGATTTACAAGACCATACAAATCAAATTAAAATTCAACAACGTTTAGCAGATAAAGGAATTACGGTTCCTATTATTGATTATGGAATTATTCATGATGAAGATGATATAATTAAAATTATTCACATGTTTGATGTATTATTACCTGAGAATGAAAAAACGGAAAATTCAATTTATGATTTAATCAAAAAAAATCGTACATGTTCAATTATCCTTATGGAAGAAATGATTGGATTTCCATATACTGGATTATTAGATACAAAAACAATTAATGATGGACAATTAAGACAAATTGCCACTGAAATACCATTACAAGAAATTAATGATGAAATAAGAAGGAAAATATATGAAATGCATAAACTGGGTGTTATACATAATGATTTACATTCAGATAATATATTTATAAATGTTAAACATGGTGTTATTCCCTATGTAATTGATTTTGGATTATCACAAATGATTGATTCACGTGGAACAAAATTATATGAAAACTTTTTACATAAACAAGATATTATTGCAAACAATTTACTTTCATTACAAAATGTAAATAATTTATCAAGAATGAAAGATCCTTCTGAAAAATTCAAAGCATGGATGGAAATGTCATCAAATCCAGGAACATGTTTTGATGCAAATTGGTGTTGTGAAAGAGTCCCCGGTGGCCCAGGTGAATTATTAGAAGATATTATGGAAGGTGAACCGATTGAATCTTTAAATAAAGTATGGCCGATTATCAGAAATACAGGAGATGTATATTGTCCAGATCCTCAAACAGTTGAACCAGAACCGTCCATGGGTTATGTTGTAAAAACTCATTCAGGTGGTTCAAAACGAAGTAAACGTATGAAACGAAGTAAACGTATGAAACGGAATAAACGTATGAAACAAAGTAAACGTTCAAAACGTTCAAATCGTATGAAACAAAGTAAACGTTTGAAACGTATGAAACAAAGTAAACGAATGAAACGTTTGAAACGGAGTAAACGTTTGAAACGTTTGAAACGAAGTAAACGTATGAAACGTTTGAAACGGAGTAAATGTATGAAACGGAGTAAACGTTTGAAACGGAGTAAATAAAATAAAAAAATATATATACTAATATTATAAATGGTTCAGAAAGTTAGACGGTCCATTAAAAAAAGGAATAATAAACGTAAATCACGACATTTACGTAAAACTATAAAGAGAAGAAATAATATACGTAAATCTAAGAAAATTAAATCTATAAAAAAAGGGGGGATGGATCTGAATCGCACAGAAAGTGCGAAGAAGGCAGCCGGTTCAGCGGCTGCCCTCGCGCGCACGGCAAGCGGGCAGCGCATGGGAAGACAACAGAACATCATGTTGTTCATTACCGAAAAAACTAAAGAAATAAGTGAAAAAATTAAATTATTAAGAGCTACAATTAAAGAATATCAAACTGGAAAAATATCAAAAGATAAATTTGATACTCAAATAGAAGGTATTCGAGGACAAATTGATGGAGTCCTGAAGGACGTACCCAAAGCAGATTTCACTGAATTACGAGTGGAACTGGGAAAGTTAATTCAGGAAATTAATGAAATAAACAGCTCTGGCCCTGGCCCGCCGCGCCTCCGCCATATAGAGGCGAAGGCGGACGCGGCGCGAGTGGTGGAGGGAATGCTGGCTGAGGGCAATGCGGCAGTGTCTGGGAATGATTACGACACAGCAGTTGTGGCATTCCGAAAAGGCTTGGAATTGGTGAAAGACGACGAGGATCTGAAGGGGCAGCTGAAGGAGGCGCTGCATTTGGCCTTCGCTGGCAGGGCAAAACTCGCGGTGGAGGCGCAAGAGGCGGCAGAAGCTGCCAAGAAGGACGCAGGGGAAACCCAGGACCGCGACGTTCGTGCCATTCCCTTGAATACTTTAATTAAATTATTAAGAGATACAATTAAAGAATATCAAACTGAAAAAATATCAAAAGTTGAATTTAATACTCAAATAGAAGGTATTCGAGGACAAATTGATAGACTCCTGATGGACGTACCCCAAACAGAATTCACTGAATTACGAGAGGAACTGGGAAAGTTAATTCAGGAAATTAATGGAATAAACAGCGAAGAAGCGCCGCTCCGCATAAACAAGGCCATTGCGATGGGGGAGGCGCCGAAGGCGGCCGCGGAGGCGGAGGCGGCTGCCGCCGCCATGGATGACGCAGAGCTAGACGAGCAGATTGCTGTAACTGGACCAGAACCCTCATCCGCAGCTGCTATGGTGGACGCGGTAGCAGCTGCGGATGAGGGCGCAGAGCTAGCCGAGCAGATTGCTGCAGCAGCACCAGCACCAGCATCAGAAGCAGCAGCAGCACCCGCACCAGCACTAGCACCAGCACCATTACCAGAACTAGAAGCACTAAAAAGAACAAAATTTTCCATTCCCTTACTCCTGAAAAAGGCAATGAATTATAAAAGTGATATGGATGCGTCCTTTCCTACAGAAGTCGCCAATGCAGCGAGATGTTTTTATCAACTAGGTTTGGGCTACCTATCTACTGAGACGGAAGATATAAAAAAAGCTATATACTGGCTACATGAGGCAGAGATAGCACCCCATTTAGTCACATGTTTTTTCACCATTAAGGATCCCACACGCATACAACGTACAGCTGTACGTGATGAATGGGGTGTTCGTATTTTAAATAGAAAAGAAAAACAACAAGAAAAACTCTTGATTGAGGAGATGAAAGAAGATCCATCAAAAATATGGACCTGCCTATTCTGCGAAAAGAAAAATGATAATAAAGATGCATTATGCAATATTTGTAAAAATCCTCGCATTGATAGCGAAGGCAATCGCACAATGGATGAGGATATGGCAGAAATATATGAGATTGTTAATCTAAGAAATAGAAGATCTATTAAGATGACTAAAGAAAAAATAAACCAACAACTGAATGGGGTGCCTATTGTATTCACTACAATTAGTAAATCCGGAGATTTTCCTGGAGATATTAGAACTTTCTATGAAAAAAAAATGAAAGTATCAGTTTTGAGAGCAGAATCCGATATTGGACTTAAGGTAGTTTTGGAAATTCCTTGTCACCAGGGATTTTTCCCCATGATTCATGATGTTATACAACTGAGGAGAAGATTTAAATTAGCATTTGTGAAGGATATTACTGAATATCTTAAAATAGATAACGAAAGAATCACTGTAGAAACTTGTATGTTTGATGATACGATATACAACAGTGCTAAAAAAAAATTAGATGAACTAAGATTAAATCATGAAAGAAAAGTTGATGATGTAAGGGGGGAGATGTCAACTCTCGAAATAACAACTGAAATTCAAGAAATTCAAGAGAAAAAAGAAAGCCTAAAACAACAAATGGAAGAAGCATTGGTAAAAGGAAATAGAAAAGAAATTAATTCACTTATTGCGAGAGGAGTCAATATAGATGAAGGACTAATAACATTCGCACAACAATATCAACAATCTTTAATTATCTTAATACAGTATCTTAAAGATAAGGAAATTGAATTATGGCAGAGAATGGAGGGCTTTAATGTTGAAGAATCAGGGGGTGAATCTGATATTGGTGTGGAAGATGGGGATTTCCCCTTTGTCTCCTCCAGAAAATTAATGAAAAGTAGTTATGGAATTCCCAGGTACCAGCGACCTTCCATAAGAGAAGCAAAACATCTCCAATTTATCGAAAAACTTAAAAAAGGATCAAATAGACATTACGTGGAAATTTTTTCTTTCGAAAGTGGTATTCTATCATGGATAAATGATGAGATTAAAAAAACTAAATTATTAGATCAACAACTTATGAAGTTAAGAGATGGAATTGAATATGAAGTAAAACGGGTGGAAAAAGCTGAAGATTATTACTCAAAAATGTACGGGCCCGTCCAAGCTGCCAAATTAGCTACTATGACAAAAGAAGAAATAGAAGGATTTGAGCTTTCAATACTGATCAATCATGCTACAGAATTATTGACTAATATTCCTGAAGAAATGCGTGTCCTGCCACGAATAGGTCCTGACTGGATACCCGATGAAGAAATTAGTCGTGAAATTGAAGGGTATGGTATAATGTGCATAGAAGAATTAGGGATACCAGTAGGAAAGGTCATATCCTTTTTTCCACAAGCACCTCTCAAATTAAATCAATACCTTGAAACAATCAGGGAAAGAAAAAGAAAAGGCGGGAAAATAAAAGTAGAAGCTCTCGAGGGAAATATGAAGAAAACTAAACAGCGGGATAAAGGAAAGCGGATTGGATTATTAACACCATTTGCCAAAGAACTTACAAGAGGGGGGATAACAGACATTACAGATAATATGGTTGGTTTTTTTGAAGTTAAGGATACATTTGAAGGTTCATATGGTGTAGAAAAGAAAGTTCTGGAAAAAGGCAAAATAATCTTTATTCAACAAAAAGTTAATGAAGATAAATTTGTTTATTTAGACTTATTTATGTTAGGGGAGGATAAAGAGGTAGATGAACTAACACCAGAAGATATTACACAAAAGTTAAGAGATCTCAGAAGTAAAGAAATCCGAAAAGGACCAAATAAAGTTCGCGTTTTATTCAGTAATGCTGTTTTTTTATCTTATGTATTATCTTATGTAGAAGAAATAACTGAAGATGTATATTTTAAAGCTGTAGAAAATGGAATCTTAATGCCACTAGAAAAAAAAACGCTTGAAGAATGGAAAATTGAATATCGTGAATGGGTTTATGATTGCAATTTGGCTATTGCGGAGCTACAGGAAGAAACTTTGAAAAACAGGCAAACAGTGCTTGATAATCTAAAAGCATTAATGAAGGGAAAAAAAGATGAACAAAAAATGTTAAGGAAGATGAAGATGGGAATAAAAAACGCAATTGCCGTGAGCAGGATGCCTCCCAGAATAAACTTCTTAAACTTTATGAGTGATAAATCCTTTCGGGAAAGCAACGACAAATATCCGGTCCAAAAGAAAAAGACGCCGCTACTGAAGAAAAGAGACACGGAATCTTTCGGGCCTCAAACCTTTAAAGGGGGTCATAGCTTGGTACCCGGCACACAAGATTAATATATGAAGACTATTCTTCATTTCATCAGAAAATAATTGTATATGTTTTGGATGTGACAAAACTTTTAAATTTCGCTAAAGAAATAATGAAATACCTCAAAATGATAATATATGACTTTCTAGTGAAAGTTATATTAGAACATATTAAATTATTTAATTAACATATTTACATTTTTTTAATATATATTATATATATATTATATATATATATTATATATGGGGGAAACCGTTTATAGAAAAACTAAAAAACCAAAAAGAAATAATAGATCCAGAAGAAATAATAGATCCAGAAGAAATAATCGTCAATCCAGAAGAAATAATCGTCAATCCAGAAGAAATAATAGATCCAGAAGGAATAATCGTCAATCCAGAAGGAATAATCGTCAATCCAGAAGAAATAATCGTCAATCCAGAAGAAATAATCGTCAATCCAGAAGAAATAATCGCCATTTAAGAAGGAATACTAGAAAACTTAAAAGATCAAAGAAATTAAAAAAAGGAACCTCAAACATGCATTCCATATTGGTGGTATGCAAAGATCATCATCCGGGAAAAAGACCAGTGTCAGACAGGGGAGGGGATGCTGTTCATCTCGGCCAGCCAGCCCACGGCGGCAAAGCCGGCTGCTGCAGCCAGCTGCGGCGGTGCATCCAGTTGCGGCGGTGCATCCAGTTGCGGCGGAGCAGTCAGCTGCGGAAAGCGTGGGGGAGAGTTTTCAGGCGTGGGGGGTAGAGGTAGACGGAACCACCCAATGCATACCGTGTGACATTAGGAAAGATCTTTTCTCATTGATGAAACAAAAAGTCCAGGAAGGAGAGTTCCCGATGCTGCCCAGACTTGAACAATTAAGTGATGAAGACTCGTTTCCAGAAACACTAAGCCATCACTTTAGAATTTTGGAAAATTTTTTGAGTCATGAAGATAGTAATTTATATAAATATCTTTTAAGATTGAAAGAAGAATCAAGTGGAAAAGAAACCTCTGCTATAAAGCTATGTCCTCAAGCGGTAGGCATAATTAAAGGTATGGAACCCACGGAGCTGATTAAACTGGTAAAATCTGAAGGGGTGAACATTACAGCCTTAGAGGGTATGGAACCTCCGCAAATAGTTGAATTGATTGTAGCCCATAAGACGGGCCAACATCTAGGTGGGGACAATGAGGAGATGGCGGAAAAACTACGTATTAAGTTAGGTGGTTTGAATTTCAGTGAAATGGAATTAATTGAAGGTGTACTAGATGAAGAATTGACATATTTAAAGGGAATCTCTGAACAATCTGAACAAAATATTATTAAAAATATCGATCAAATTATAAAATCTATAGACGCAATTTGTATGGCCGCTGAGATAGAACTAAATTTATGGATGGGAACATATGGATACAGAAAGTTTCTACATACAGCCCGCAGAATAATTAAATCTATACATATAAAGATTGAAGTATTAAATAATTTTAAAAAAATAATTCGTCAAATCTGGATGGAAAACATGCAAGCAAAAGCTATGGAAGAAATATATGATGACTACATGGATATGATATATAATATTTGGGAAATTGGCAATATATTTTCAGAAATGGATAAATACATGGAAGTATTAAGGAATAAAGTATCAGAAAATCCTGAATTTAAACCCATAATGGAATGGCTATCACATAGTATCTACTCAGAATTAATAGGAAATATTATGATTGAAGATTGTTTTCAACCAAAAGAATTGACGCAGATGTTTGCAGCAGCCTACTTGGATCAGCGACCCACATTACCCTATCCTGAATATTTAGTAGATTTAAAAGATGTTAATTTTTCTATAGAAGGAGAAAGTGAAGAAATCAATACTCTAGAACATATCTTAAAAAAATTAGTAGATGGGAAACTGTCTATGACTACTATCGTGGGAGTTTCTAGAATAAATTCTCTCCAAATCAGGTATAAAGATGGTTCCATTAAATTTCAATTGAGTATGCTAGTTTCACCAGAACAAGTAGGAAGTTATACAAGTTATTCCACTGAAGAAAGTGTCACTGCTGTAAGAAATGAATATAATCAAGCTGATCAAAAATTTAAAATGAAGCTAAAAGAAAAATGTCATGATATATTGTTCGCACATGGTGATAGTCCCTTCACAGAGGAATCACGTAAAACATCCGGGGTGAATCTGGCTAAAAAAGATGTAGATTTAGATGAGGAAGAAAAAATGAAAGAAACCTTAAAATGGGAAATCTCAAAATTCACGACACAAATGGCCGAGTTGAAAAGGTATGAAGAAGAAAAAGAAGCTACAGTAGCTAATTTTCAGACCCGTCTCATTCGTGCAGAGGCGGCTGTGCGGGAGGAGGTAACATTTGCTGAACCAGGAGAAAATTACTACAGTACGCTAGGTATAAATGAGATTATACCAGACAGTGTGTCGATAGAAGAAGCTGGCGGCTCTGATGAACGCAGGGAGGAGATGGAAAATACAAATGAAAAACTCATTAAAAGAGCCTACCGCAAACTGGCGCTCGAGTGGCACCCCGACAAGAACCCTGAATCCGGCGCCGAGGCCAAGTTTAAGGAAATTGGTAACGCGTACGAGGTTCTTGTGGATCCTATACAAAGGGGAAAGTACAATGATGCTGTTAAGGCTACCACAAAACAAGCCATGGGTGAAAGAATGACCCTCGAACAAATTGAAAATTTAAAGTCTCAGTTAGATACTGCCAGGAAGGAATTATATATGGTGCGTGGCAAAATAGAGAAACTGAATATTGCTATTATTTTGATAGATAGTATAAATGACGAGTTAATTAAACTTGAAAGGGAAAGAGACGAAAAAAAAATAAAATTTAATGCAACAACAAAAAAAGAAGATGAAATGTATAATCGTTTTATGTCGGATTTGGAGGATAAAATTAAAAGAAAAATAAACAATATTATCTTTTTTCAGAAAACAAGGATGGATGCCAAAGATGAAGGATCTTGGGGGCAATGGATCGATCTATGTGGAATATCAGGTCATGAAATGAATACTAATTTAAGATTAGTATTGGCTAATATAAACAATTTACATATAAAACTTTCTGAACTAGATGAGAGAAAAAATAAAAAAACGTCAGAAGCGGATTTAAATTTATTTCAAAGGGAAATAGAACAATTAAATTCCACCCTAAATCAAATTTGTAGAATAAATGGAGAAACACAAACTAGTATGGAAAATGCAGACTCAGTTTTTTGGAAAAGAGATATTACTCATAATGAGCCTAATGCTAAAGAAACAGCTCTTAAATTTAAACAAGACGCCCAAGAACATTTAAGTGAAGCCTTAACAGTTTCGCCCGAACTCACCACTGTTCTGGTTGCAATGGAACTCTATGAAGTTCATCCTCCGCCAACCCTTCAAGATTTTGAGGTTAATTTACATACGAAAGATAAAAGTAAGTTTAAAAAAGGAGATCGTGTTACTATTATTAATGGTGATAAAAGGGGTGAAAAAGGAATCATCACAGAAAACCAATTCAAAACCAACATCGAAGTTCAAATTATGGCTGCGGAGGGCGAAGGGGAAGTCACCCGGGTGTTTGATGAAGGTGATCTTGAAATAGATGAAGAGATGGGCCCAGAGCATGTCATCAGTGAGTATCCATCAGAGCAGGGTCTATCACAAGCAGTGGAAAAAGAAAAAGAAGGAGCAAACACAAA
>Ga0257127_1000660_pt1 | contig 28798 bp, 27 predicted proteins | sample SI060_135mmetaG_FD_190152 | JGI IMG/M metagenome (GOLD analysis project Ga0257127, IMG submission 190152) | Marine microbial communities from Saanich Inlet, British Columbia, Canada - SI060_135m | ecosystem: Environmental > Aquatic > Marine > Inlet | place: Canada: British Columbia | collected... | reverse complement strand
GAGGATGAGGTACAAAAGCGGAAGTATTTTGCGATAAAATTACAATCACTAATAATTCTTCACCCTGAAGATACCCTTGGATTCTATATGTCTTCTACAATGAAAAATGAACTGGAGCAAGAAATTGAACTTCCAACCACACAGTAGTAATTATTACGAGCGCTTAGGGCTACAAGTTGGAGCATCTGAAAGGGATATTAAGCTAGCCTTCTTTTCAGCGGTGAAGGAGTTTCCCCCTGAGAAAGAAACTGAAAAACACAAGCCCATCAGGGAGGCTTACGATACTCTTATCCATATTCAATCTAGAAGTGAATATGATTCCCGACTTTTACATGGTGACGTCCTAATCGACCTGGAGGCTCAGCTATTGGAGGCAGAAGAAGCCGAAGATGCCAGTGGACAAGTAAGCATATTAAAGAAAATGGTAAATCTGTCTCCCAAAGTTGGTATGTATAGAAATAAGCTTGGATTAGCATATATAGGCTCGGAATCGTGGGATTCTGCCTATCAGCAATTTGAAAAGGCATTTAGCATTGACGCCAAGAACCCCGTTTATCATTTAAATGCTGGCCATGCCTTGAGAGAATCTGGATTATTATCAGATGCCGAGAATCAATATTTAAAGGCTTATGAGTTGGACCCTGAAGATTACAGCCCACCGAGAGCCTTGGCTTCACTCTACTTTTTCAATTTTGAAAAGCCCCAAAAAGCACATGAAATCCTTGATGTGGCCATTAACGCTGACGGGAAAGTTGACTTTCAAGATTTCTTTTGCATATATGATAAATTACAATTCTATGCTTTTTCAGTGGATGAGAGGAATCTAAAAAATCAGCTGGCCATGCTAGATGATATCATTACCTCTGACGATGAAAAATCGTTTGTAGCATTTATGCTCGCAGATGTAGCATCCCAAGCCTATGAACATAAAATGTTTGAGATAGCAGAAAACTTCATCAAAAAAGCATCCTACCTCACCCCTGAGGATGAGGACATCCAGCGTTTTAAAAAGGATATTGTTCACAACGCAAAAATGGTCAAAAGTTTAATCGCTATTCAGGAGTCCAAAAGTGTCCATGATTTTGTAAAATATTTAATCACCGTTTATGTGACAAACTATTATGGAGAGATAGAGGATGCTGAATTTGAAAGTCAGATGGACTCTGCGATGGAAACATTGCGGAATGTTATGGATGTCGACCCCCACGCTACGAAAATCAAAAAATCATTTGCCTATATTCAAGCGAATCATAATAAAGTCTACAATCTGAACAAGAAATTCTTCGATATCATACAAGAACAACCATCCGCTTCAAGAGAGGAAAATAAATGTCCAGGCTGCAAAGAGCTATTTAATGTAACAAAATACGATTATGGAAGTTACAATTGTCCGAGTTGTCATAAGAGCTTGTCTTACAGTGCGTCGGGAATGAAATCAGTATCAAGTGGCTATTCCTCCGGGGGTAGCTCTTCTTCGACTGATAGTGGTGGTTGTTATATCGCAACGGCAGTATATGGCGACTATGACCATCCCAAGGTAAAGCTGCTCCGTCAATTTCGTGACCATGTACTTAGTCGTAGTATGATTGGTCGGATGTTTATTAAGACTTACTACTTCATTTCTCCGAGTCTCGCTAAAAGGTTGCATCCCACCAGTTGCATTAGTCATCTTGTGAGAACTAGAGCATTGGATAAATTAGCTAAAAAGCTTCTTAGAATGTGGGGATGATTAAAGGCTAGATCCTGATTGTTAACTGTATAGTACTAATCTTATTTTTTTTTGAGATTAAATTATTTTGTTTTCGATATTCTTGTACTACTAACATAATTAAAGTGGCTAGGACTTGCAGCCAGCCTGTTTTTCCTTTTAGGAATTCTATATTCGATATGGGAATATTTTTTAAGATTTATTAAATAACCCCGGTTTATGAGACTCCTTCACACCTCAGTTTGATTTCGATACGTTAATGAGACGATTCCTCTATATGGAAATGGAAAATCTCGCTGGCATGTAGGGGTAGTAAGTATATAGAAACGTTACTGGGGCTACGTTTAGAGGCCCCGGAGTGTCTTATTAAGCGCCGTTTATGAGACTCCAAAATAATGCCTGAATTATGAGACACCCTTTTTGAGACAAAATGGGGGAGGGCTATTCTCTCAGTGCTCTAGAATCCGTATAAGTGGTATTTTGCGAACCTACATTTAGGCACTGTCAAAAACGCTGATTTGTCAGCCAGATATGAGCAGCACCATTTGTGCTCATTCGGAGACGCTCTGGATTAACGACCGTCCCTTGAGCTGAGAATTGTAGGAAGTGCTGATAGTAGTCTGAGCCAAGATCTGTTTCCATACGACCCTTAAGTGTGTCTCCGATTTCGAGGGAATGCTCTCGTAAATAGGACGCCTGGTAGGAAAGTCCTTCCCACTCTGATACTATAATAGGCACGTTGCTAATGTTGATCACGGAAAAGGAATCCGCGCAGAAATACTGGGGTAGAGGCACATTCACACCATTAAATATCCCCTCATCGATCCAAGCAGGGTTGGTATAATTAATTTCACCATCCTGGGTGAACACCCTGGCATCTACTACCTGAGCTTCGACTGACATATTGGCTGTGAAACCAACTGGGATTGAATCTGAAGTATCATTGGAGGTGGTACCGGTAATAGATATTAGCGTTGAGTTAATCCCAGCTTCCATGATATCTGTAAATCCTACACCATCGAGAGCCGTCCCGTGCAAAGCACCGATACTTAGTATGGGTACGATGGATGAGATACTGTCCGGTTCTAAAGTACCGATTTGGGCGGGTGACATAGTGAAATCAGGGGAGTCAGAGTTTATGTTGATGTCCGTTATAGCTGTGCCCCCTGTATTCTTGAGTATGAAATAGAAGTTCTTACTCGCTTTTATCGGTCCGAGATCGAAACTCACCGTATCTCCATCAGTGGCTTTGGATAGACTCGGAGAGTTCGTCAGCTTACCCATTCCTTCAAGTGGTGTCAATGCTAACCGACCCTGTGAAGTTGAAGATTGTATGATTTCAGTATCATTCGTTCCGGGATTCTCACACCCGAAGATGAAGATTACCAAAATGATGGGTATTATGAGTTTATAATTCATCGTGAGCCCCCTGTAATGATTCGTGCAATGACAATTACTATCAATTTAGTTTCGTGTATGTTGTTATAATAGATTATTTATACCGAGGGATTACCAACCCCTTGGCGTTATCTCGTCTCGCTTTATCCCACACTTAAATATATGAATCCCATAAACAGCACGTTCATCTCATGATACAATATGACTCAATAACCTGGGTTTATGAGACTCTTTCACGACCCTGTTTGATTCTGATACGTATTTGAGACGATTTCCCTATATGGGAGTGGAATATCTATTTGTCATGTATGGGTAGTAGGTATTGTATTATGGTACTGAGAGCCCGTTTCGAGCCCCCGGGGGTCTTTATATCGGCCGTTTATGAGACTGCAAAATAGGATCCTAGTTATGAGACACCCTTTTTGTGACAATGTGAGATCAATCAGTAGAGAAAACGTGTCGCTATAATCATCAAACGACGACACGTTCTGATAACATGTCGTTGCTGAAGACATGTTCCACTTCCGAACCATCATTGTCTGATGCATCGCATATTTTAATATAGCCGAAGCCTGCATTTTCAATTAGCCGAACATGCTATCAGTATTAACATGTCTATATATGGATAAAATATAGACATATTATCTTTGAAAGGTAACTGTTAGGGCATATCTTCCTTCAATCACTCAGGATTAGGAGAATTGAACATGCCACTTTTTAACCCAGATAAACCTTTCAATAGCTTACCTCCACTTCCACCGATGAAGAATGTGGCCACGAATAAGGTTTTACAGCGGACTACTCCTGTAGCTAGGGCAGTTGCCGAATTGAAAGGTGTTGGAAGAGTGATTCCAAATCAAGCCATCCTAATTGACTCACTCATCCTCCAGGAAGCCAAAGCTAGTACTGAAATCGAAAATATTGTTACCACAACTGATGCTGTTTACAAAGCATTTAGTGCAAATTCAAAACAAGTAGATTCAGCAACTAAAGAAGTTCTTCGATATCGTGAAGCACTCTGGTATGGATATAACCAGCTAGAACAGCGTCCTATTTTAGGCACAAACTTATTCATCGATTGTGTCCGGATATTAAAACAGAATAAAGCTGGTATACGGAATACACCCGGAACCAAGATTGTTAATCTGGCCAAAGGTGAAGTTCTCTACACTCCGCCAGAGGGTGAAAGCAGGATCCGGGATATGCTTGGTGATTTGGAAAAATACATTCATGAGCAGGATGGACTTGATCCACTCATCAAATTACCGCTGTTGCACTACCAATTTGAAGCGATTCACCCATTTATGGATGGAAATGGTCGCACAGGACGTATTCTCAACCTGCTCTATTTGACACTTCACGGATTATTGGATTATCCAGTTCTATACCTTAGCAAGTTCATCATCGAGAATAAAAGTGATTATTACAGATTGCTGAGGGGGGTAACATCAAATCAGGAGTGGGAGCCTTGGATATTGTACATGCTAAATGGTATTGAAGAGACAGCCATCTACTCCAGGGATAAGATACTTGCCATCAAAGAATTAATGGATACAACAGTCGACAAGGCTCGGGATCTGCTTCCCAGCAAAGTGTTCTCCAAGGAGCTAATTGAACTTCTGTTTGAGCGTCCATACACAAAAATTCAGCACTTAATGGACAAGGATATTGCAAAAAGGGAAACCGCTTCCATGTACCTAAAGGAACTTGAGTCTGTCCACCTATTGAAAAGTCAGCGAGTAGGTAAGGAATTCCTTTATCTCAATACAGGCCTTTTCGAACTCCTTTCGCACTAGCATAATAATCCCATGTAACACATATCTATTTATATCAGAATTGTAGGTATGTTAATCAAACATGTCTACGGCATCGATACATAAATATAACATATCTAAATATCTACTAAATATCGATATGTAATCGAAACATGTCTATGGCATCGACATGTAATCAAAACATATCTAAATATAGTTATAATATAGACATGATAGAAAAAGGGGTATTAGCTAGATCGAGGAGTCTTGCCTAGGGTTGACCTGCTCAATAACCCCCGTTTATGAGACTGCAAAATAATGCCTTAGTTATGAGACACCCTTTTTGAGACAAATGTGCCAGGTATACTCGTAATTATTGACACGGGGATTTTCAGTCCCCTTGTCAGTCTCTGTAGCAGGCTGATAATCAGCAGGTTACAGGTGTGGTAGTATTGGCGTGTGCACTATATGTGCAATAAGTGACTCAAATGGATGCAATCAATATTGGCTCAACTGAGAGAGCCATTTGACCTATTTATTCAATTCATGTAATGATTTCAGTAGAAAATGCTTGATAATAGCAATAACTTAATTAGTATTGAGACGCATTCGCAATAATAAAATATATGAATGAAGCTAAATCTGGGGGGCGCTCAGAAAGGAGCAACGATAAATGAATAAGAAACACTTGTTGGGACTGATGATCCTGACATTCGCCACACTGCTTGTTAACCCAACAAAAGCCCAAGATTTTTCAGATATTGAATCCAGTTTTTTCCAGGAAGCCAGTACAATTGGGGGATATGGGGAAATGCACTATAACCAATCAATTGATTCTGACGGAAACAGCTCTGCCGTACTAGATTTTCACCGCTTTATTATCTTCTACAGTCACGCCTGGACAGAGAATTGGTCCTTCAAATCTGAAGTTGAGATTGAGCACAACTATGTTAAAAATGGACAAGGCGAGCTTGAACTTGAACAGGCTTTTGTTGATTATCATCATTCAGACAGCTTCGGATTTCAGGTTGGAGTTTTGCTCCCCAGCGTGGGACTCTTAAATGAAAATCACGATCCCCCATTGTTTTTCGGAGTGGAACGTCCAAACTATTCAAAATACATCATTCCCACGACCTGGTTTGGTAATGGCGCAGCAATTTACGGGTCAGTGAGAGGTTTTGATTATCGCGTTGTACTTATGGAAGGGCTTGATGGAACAAAGTTTTCACCATCCAGTGGGATTAGAAACGGTCGCCAAAAGGGCTATAAATCAGAGGCGACACATCCCTTGCTTAATCTCCGGCTGGAGACCAGACAAATACATGGTCTCTTTGTGGGTGGTTCTTATAGCACCATGCAAGCTGCGGATACGCTAAACGGAAATAATATTATTAACCCAACCAGCTTAATGGAAGTGCATGCACAATACACAGCTGGTGACATGCATGTCATTACTGAATTTGGACAAATTAACTATGGCGAGCCAGAGGCCGTTAGTAACGTCTCCTCAGCTAGGGGTTACTATATCGATCTGGGATATGATTTAAGGAGTGTCCTGGCACTTAAGGGACAGTTGATACCATGGTTTAGATATAGTGACGTTAATACTGCTGCTAGTACTGATGGTAGTGATGAAAATCTTGTTAGTGATCATCACACAACAGAATGGTTAGTGGGATTACAATTTAAACCAATTTCGGAAGTAGTCTTTAAATTGGATTATGGTAAGAGTAGCCCTGAGAATGGTTCGGCGGCTACTTCCTTCAACATGGGTGTTGGATACATGTTTTGATGGATACTAGACAACAATTTCTGATGTACATATTGCCTTTGATACTAGTGAACCTAGTGTCAGGGGCAAGCTTGGGTGAGGATGCAGAAAAAGCAATTACAGACATCTTCCCTAATGCATCCTTGCATTTTGAGTCACAGCCCTTGCAGCAGTCTGCCAAGACCAAAGCAGAACAAGCAGCGAAGCAGAGGTTTAGCCTCGATAAACTGTTTATTTGGCAGGTCAGGCAAAATAATGAGACCATTGCCTATGCGCTTATGGATAATGTGGTGGGCAAGGTTCAACCAATTACCTATTTGGTGGTTTATACTAATGATTTAGATATCAGACACGTGCAGGTCCTGCGCTACCGTGAACAGATTGGTGGAGCAGTGCAAAATCAGCAGTGGCTAAAGCAATTCAGGGGAACGAGCCCAGAGTCAAGCTTTGAACGAGGCAAGGATGTTGATGGGATTACTGGTGCGACCATTTCAGTGGATGCCCTCATCTCAGGACTTAAAAGGATGAGCGTCTACCTTTCACTGATTAAGGGAGATTTAACAAACCATGAGCGTAAATGATATGCGAATAGCAGATTGGCCCAAAGGCTTAAAGCAGGTAACGTTAGCGTTCCTGGTGACCCTGACCATTGGGGTTTCTCTTGGATTGGCTATGGTCTGGATATCGACTTCTGCCACTCCAGATGGAGTTGTTGGTCATTACCGTGGGGATGACCCTACGGTAATAGAGCTCATCCCAGAAAAATATCCCATGCCTGTCAAAGAGCTGCTGATTACCACCCATAACCATATATTAAGTTTTACAATGATATTTGGAGTACTGGGAGTATTGATTCAGTTTAGCAGAAAAGTACCGGATAAGTGGGTCAAATTTCTAAGTGTAGAACCTTTTTTATCGATTGTTTTTACCTTTGGTTCGATGTGGGGGATTCGATTTGTCCATGATGGTTTTGTATGGCTGATGTTTCTGAGTTCCAGTTTCATGTACCTCTCATTTTATACCATGATTTTTATTATCATTCGTGAACTATTACCATTATCTGGTAATAATTTAACTGGAAAAGATAGAAGTTGAGATGAAAGCCATGTTATAGAGTAACCTAAGCTCTAATTCAAACATAAAGAGAGAAAATATCTTCAGGTGTGGCCTTCGGTTATTCTATGGCCTTGGATCTGCGAACTATTACTCTTTACATAGTTACTGCAGTTGTAGTTTCCTCATGTCGCTTTTCCTTCATGTGGCTCTTGGGAGAGGCTTGCAACCCTGGCTATTTTTTCTGGTGCTCCCAGTACGAACAGAATATCATCTTTGCAAAAGGGAAGGTCTACCTTTGGGTTTGAAATTATTTGTGAGTTTCTACGTAGGGCTAAGACGGTGACACCATATGCTTTTCTTAATTCAATTTCGGCTAAACTTTTTCCTACAAAAAGTGATTTCTCAACAATTCTTAAGGTACTGACCTCAACATCAGGAAGCTGAAGATTTAAATCAGAGAGTGTTGATGACTCTCGAGAAATGTTTCTAAACATTTCGTATCCATCGGATCGTATTTCACAAACCAGGGCTTCAATCTCAGTTTTTGGGATAAGATATTTAGCTAAAACCCGAGTGAAGATTTCTACTGATGTCTCAAACTCCTCAGGAATGACCTCATTGGCCCCTAATTCATACAAAGGCTTCATCTCAAGGAGATAACGACTCCGTACAATCAAATGAACCTTGGGATTAAGTCTTCGTACAATTTCGGCTATTCGACGGGTTGATGCAGGATCATTAATGGCCGATACGACTACTCTCGCAGAGTTTATATTTGCATGTTGAAGAACAGCCTCCTGGGTTGAGTCTCCAAAGAAAATGGGTTCTCCTTTTGCCTGTTCACTTCTCACTGTCTCAGGATTCAATTCAATAATGGCATAAGGGATTTTAGAAAGATGAGCTGCTCGAGCAACATTTCTACCATTGACTCCAAACCCGATGATGATAAGGTGGTCTTTCATCGTGTTTACTTTGGCCTCAGGTACGGGTGAAAAACCTAGCTTGAGTTTTTGGGGTAGGGGTAAGCGAAGCATAGCATCAGCAATTCGAGGTGCCATTCCGATAATGAAAGGTGTTGCTGCCATGCTGAGTATTGAAACTGCGAGAAACATTTGGTAAATATCGCCTGATAGTAAACCGTGTTCCACACCGGAACGAGAGAGGATGAAAGAGAATTCGCCAACTTGACTCAGTGCTAAGCCCACTAGGATTGAGGCTCGGAAAGGTAACCCTAACAGCATGATACTGATGCTGGTAAGGGTGAACTTTAGTGCCAAAACGCTAAGGGTGAGTAAAACAATGATGATTGGGTTTTGGAATAAAAAGCCAACATCCAACAGCATGCCAATCGAAACAAAAAAGAAGCTGGTAAAGATATCTCGAAAAGGTATGATATTGCCAAGCGCCTGGTGACTGTACTCAGATTCGGAAATGATCAAACCTGCTAAAAAAGCACCTAGGGCCAAGGATAGCCCGGCTTCAGATGTTAACCAAGCAACTCCCAGGCAAATTACCACTAGACTTAATAAGAAGATTTCTTGGCTACGGGTTTTAGCAACTTGGAATAAAACCCAGGGCACCAGCCATTTAGTACTCACGATAACCAATAGGATGATGCCGAATGCTTTGGCTAACAGTACGAGGACCGTAGCACCCGAATCTCCTGTTACACCTGCTAACATGGGAGTAATAAGGATCATGGGGACAATAATAATATCCTGGAAAATCAAGACGCCGAGTGTGGTACGCCCATGGGGACTATCAACCTCCGCTCTTTTCTGGATGAGTTTCAGTACAATAGCTGTGCTACTCAAAGCCACTAGAAACCCGATAAAGATTGATTGGTTTAAAGCCAAGTCAAACCAGGTGGCGGCAAGGACGGTTGCTAAAAAGGTCAGTGCCACTTGGAGTGATCCGCCCATGAGTACGGCCTTCTTAATTTGCATAAGTCTTTTTAACGAAAACTCTATCCCTATGGTAAAAAGTAATAATACGATACCTATTTCTGCGAGGAGCTCAACTTCATGAATTGCTTTCACCAGGCCAAACCCGTAAGGTCCAACGAAAATTCCTGTTAGCAGAAATCCAACAACTTCTGGAATACGTAGCTTATGACATATTAGTAGAACAACTATGGCAAGCCCAAAAATTATAACAGTATCATTTAGTAGTGGTATATCCATATCCCAACTTCCTATAAAAACCCCTTAGCATATTCCAGTCACATTTTATGAATATTGACTACCAGCTAAGGGACATTATTTTCTTTATCCCGATTGAAATTAACTGATGATAACTTGCTATCACCCGTTTGCCTTATGTCATTCAGAACGAGGTCGGCATTCGTAAGTATTCGTTCCAATTCCTGATCAAAAAATGATGCTGTTGCTTCGTACCAGTTTAGTGGATCTTTTTCCAACACGGAAAAGCTTTTACTTAAAGTCGAAATATATTCTCGTTTTTCTATATCATTCTTGATGAAAATTGGTGGGTAAAGATTATACATGAGCATCCAATTCTTAGCAATCCGTGTTGTCCTTCCGTTGCCGTCGGAGAAGGGGTGGATGCGAATCAGCTCATGATGAAAATAGATCGCTTTAATTATGGGGTGATCAATAAAAGACATATTTCTATATAATTCTGTCATTAAAGTCGGAAGCTCTTTTGGCTCAGGGCAAACAATAGCTCCAATCTGAACAATGGTTTGTCTGAATTTATTGGGATGTTTGGCATGTGCATCTGGTGAAATAATCCGAAATAACTTAAACAATTGAGGCATATTTTTAAAGTTCTCACCTCTATTGATTTCACCAATCACGAACCTAATTGCACTCTCAAGATTCTCTAAGTACTTCGTAACTTCAGCTTTAGTCTGCGCTTCCATTTGAGCATTCTTGATGCTGAGCATTTGCGCCAAATTATTGTTACAGGAAATAAATTTATCCAACAGGTCATCTGCCTTGTGGGTTCGACTGAATGTTATCAACCTATAAATCTGTTTAACTTTTTCATCTATATCAAAAATCTTACTGTTATCTAGTTGGATAAGATTGGGTGGCAATAGGTACATCGCTGGAAGTACTCCACTTAAAGTTATGATTCGAGGAAATAATTTATGCAAAAATCAAGATAGTCCGAGAGTTCCTTTTCAAGATATAGCTGATTCCTAGGCTTGCGTTTGAGGTCAAAGAGGATGAAATGGGAATCGAGTTTTAATATGCTACTCATAGCTTTATTGCTCATACTCAGTCCTGACCATGGACTTGGAAGCTTTGGCTAATGAGGAGGAGAGTTATTGGTGGGCAAGCATCTCAAACCGTGAAGGAGATTTTGGAGGTATCAATACCAGGAATAAAGGGTAGCCCTGCTGACGGGAGGGTTCGATTCATAAAATGAGCCGGTTTTTATTGTCTATGTGAGACGTGATACATGTCAAAAACAAAGAATATGTGATGCATATATTAATACAAGCATAAATAATAAAGGAGCCGAACTATGTTCAAAAAGTTACTAATAACGATTCCCATAATATTAGTTTTAATCGCTTGTGAGGAAGCAACTGATGAAAACCTAACTTTGGCTACATTCAAGCTGCAACTCGGTTCATCGTTGGCGAAGTCTGCAGGAGCTCAGACGACATTTCCCATGGTCGATGAAAGTGGTACCATATTCACAATAACTGAAGCAAGAGTGAATGTCCGCCATATTCAATTTGATCTGCCTGAAAGTTCAGAGGCCGATTCATCTGACAAGCTAAGCTTCGATGGCCCATTCCTGTTTAATCTCACCGCTGGTACAATCACTCCAGATATTGCCAGCTTTACTATTGAGCCAGGTGTTTACAAGCGCATAGATGTCAGGTTTGATGATTCCGAAGCTCTTGATGGGCTGATTCAAGCTGGAGATCCCCTGCTTGATAATACTATGTTAATTAAAGGGACTTTTGATTATGACGGCAATACTGCAAGAAACTTTCAACTCGTCTTAAAATTCAATGAAGACTTAAGGTTTGAAGCGGCTGGAGGAATTGTCGTTGAAGCAGGTCAGACCACAAATATGACGCTTGAACTTGATGTAAACGCATGGCTTGTTGGATTAGATATTACTTCATGTCTTGATGATGGTGAATTAACCCTTGATTCAAATGGTGATCTTATTATTCACGATGACAATCCATCGGATTGCCAGGATATTGAAGGCATTATCAAGGATAATATTAAAAACAACTATGACTTAAAGTAAGTCAGCAGCTTTTTTGTAGGATAGGGGGTCACCAGTTTCTGGTGATCTCTTGTCTTAAGTTTTAATATCGACTTACATTATATGTAAATGTCTCTTTCCACCGTATATACATGAAAACAATATTGTAAATTCCTGAACAAGGGTGAAATTATATCATTACCTAGGAAGGAGGAAGTGTGCCAGTCTCTGCTATTTTAATAACCCTCGCTCTGACATTTTATACAACTGCAACATGGTGGGAGAAGATCAATGGCCGCCTGAAAAAAGCACATTTGCTATTCTTCTGGCTAGGATTGATCTTTGATACATCGGGGACAGGGTTGATGATCAAGAACTCTACTATCATTGGTCTAAACCTCCATTCCTTAACTGGCTATATCGGTATTCTATTAATGCTTATACATACAATATGGGCGACAGTTGTTCTGAATAGAAGAAATGAAACGGCAATAATGAATTTTCACAAGTTGAGCCTGGTAGTGTGGTCACTTTGGATATTTTCATATTTAAACGGAGTCGTTTTAGGATTGAGCCACTAATTTATCAAATGTTGTCAAATTGATAAATCCAAATCATTGTTAGGTCATGTGGCCAAATAGAATATTTAACCCAATTCCTATTAAAATCACGCCACCCAAAATCTCAACCCGTTTTCCCACCACCTCTCCAGCAATGGTACCAATCTTGACAGCCCCTACTGACATTACGAATGTGATAACGCCAATCAATATGCAGGGAATCAAGATTTTCATGTCCAGAACACAAAAACTTAAGCCAACTGCAAGCGCATCAATACTGGTGGCAATACTGAGTGTAATTAAGGTCAAGCCTCTGGAAGGGTCTGTGGACATCCTTTCCTCGTTCGCATCAAGTCCAGAACGGATCATATTTACACCAACTAGGGCCAACAGGGTAAATGCAACCCAATGGTCCCAAGCACTGATGTAATCGACAACTGCAGATCCAAGTAACCATCCGAATACAGGCATCACAGCCTGGAACAGTCCAAAACTGAAGGCAAGTCGGAATATCGCTCTCGGTTTAGTTGCGAATCCAGAAGCTGCTGCAGTCATTGAAACCGCAGCTGCATCCATTGCCAGACCAATTGATAAGATTATTATTTCAAGATACGACATGGAATATGATAAAAATAATTGGTACGAGGAAAAGCAATATTGTAGAAGATTCTAACTAGCGTAATTAGCTCGGTTTAGTCGTGGGCGGCCTTGCTGATAACTACCGCCCACTACCTCAAACATTAGTGAAAGCTTACTTCGTGAACACAGACTACATGACTCGCTTCATGTCAGAATATTCACCACTCACTTCCAGAGTGATGTTCATAACTCCTGCTGTACGATTTCTCCAAAACCAACCATGATGACCATCAAAGGCCGCTTCAAGCATACCTTCATCACCGACCAATGATCCTTTTTTGTAGTTGTGATAGTTGATATTCAAAGTCTGCGAATCACCGTGAGTGTCAAAGTTTGCACGTCCGTTATCTGATTTCCAGACAAAGTTGACCTGCTCACCCTTTTTCATAGCTAGCTTGATCTCGGTAGCTTCATCAGGTCTGAGAGTAACTGTCATTGAATCCTTTCGAAGGTTAGCTTTTACTTTCGGATCAGCCTCTTTAGTTGAGACTACTTCCTTGGTTTTTAGGACAGTAAGCATTTGAGCCTTCGTGGCTTTTTCTGTGGCACGTTCTGTGGCAGCATCTTTGGCCAGGGAGGTCTTGATTTCTCCCATCTTTGATAAGCCAATTAGTTTTCCTATTCCTGTTGGATCAATTCCAAACTCAGCTGGAAGAACTGCAGTGATTAAGATGACTGTTGCTATGGCGATGGCAATGATTGTTGACTTTAGGAGCTGGGCTTTTGATGGAAGATCAGCTTTTGTAGGTAAATTGTTGTTCATGTATTTTGTCCTCAGAAATTTATGAAGTGAAAAAGCCGGTTAGTTGATAGCCGACGAATATGAAACCACCTGCCATTAGAAGTACGTTGGCGTTATAGGCATGATCCAAGAAATTTACTGATCTTCGCCAGTAGCCCATGACAATAAGTATTATTGCAAGCCCCATTATCTGGCCCAATTCGATGCCTACATTAAAGGCGAGGAGGTTGGGAATAAGCCCGTCGGATGACATTTTATAATCCAATATTTTGGTAGCCAAGCCAAAACCATGGAATAGACCAAAGATCAGAGTAGCGATTTTGGTGTTTGGTTGAAAGCCGAACCAGGATTGATATGCCCCCATATTGTCGAGGGCTTTGTACACAATTGAAAACCCTATGATTGCATCGATGATATAGGCATTTACACTTATATCGAAGAGTACCCCAGAAAGTAATGTGACTGAGTGACCAAGAGCAAAAAGTGTTACGTAAATGCTCACGTCTTTCAGCCTGTACAAAAAGAATATGACTCCAAACAAAAAGAGTAAATGGTCATATCCGGTTACCATATGTTTAGCACCAAGATAGATAAAAGGTACAATCATTGTACCTGAACTCTCCTGGATATAGCCTTTATCTCCTTCGGTTACCCCATGAGCATACACATCAGGAGTGCTGGCAAAAAGAAACGCCAATACAGCCAAAACAATCAAAGCGTTGTTTTTGGTTAATGTTCGTTTGAAAAAGTAGTTCATCAATAAAACCTTTTTATAAAGCCCTCGTAAAACGGACGTTAAAATTGGAATAAATAGCTATCTAAAATTAGATGGATGTATAACGATTATGATAAATGAGGAGGTCCACGAATAGTGGAACTTGATGCATGGATATCACTGGGTCGCAGGCGTTCAAACAAATGGACTCTGGACTTAATAATCTGCGGACCATATAAGCTGTGTCCATATAGTTCTATAAATTCATCATTGGAAAAAGATGAGCTAGTTGACTGCGTCCTAGTTATGTGCCAATCAACAGGGTTATCAAATTTATGCCTATGATCATTGGTGTGAGTGGCTTCAACTTCACTGTGGTGATCAGAGATGTGATCAGCATTAGCCTCAACATAGTGAGATCTGACATTGGGGACTGGGGAGAAGGGTTTGTCTGATGACTATTGGTCATTCACGCCCGGCCTTTACGTATCTCTTCGACGTGGTACATTGGCATTAGATGCTAGCACGACGTTTCGAATTCAGGATGTCTTTTCCCAACAAGATGCAATTTCCAGAGGCTGGGAATATAGTCTAGATGGTGCCATGGCAAGACAGCTCCCCCTGTTGGGCTTCAACAATATGGCTCTAGCACCGGTTCTGGAATTAAATCTTCTCGTTGATCAAGCAGATCAATTTTCTTCAGTCGAGGTGAATGACACAGAGTCCGTGGTCTTTATATCGCCAGGATTGAAGTACACTTATGGTTCAATGATCCTGGAATCGATCGTCCAGGTGCCGATCTGGGAAAACATCCCCGTTACCAGTCTAGAAAGGGATACTCGTTGGCGAATAGGATTACGACTCATGTATTAAGCAGTTGCTGACAGTTGTGCATTCTGTCGATCAAAAACCCAGGTTTTTGAGACTGCAAAATAGTGCCTGAATAGTGAGACACCCTTAAATCTTAAGGCAAATCGTTTAATATCAGTCGCCAGGCTTTTCTCTTACCTTGAGATATATACATTGCTCAAAATCAAGCTCAAGTTATTTTACTTTCCAAATTAGTGGGGAAAACACCAATGTCTTTAGCAACAGAGTCCTATGATCGGATCATGGAGAACCTTCATGAAGGACTCTTTTTTGTAAACAAAAACAAGGTCATAACATATTGGAATAAAGCCGCCGAACAATTGTCAGGTTTCCGTGCTGACGAGGTAGTGGGAAAAGCTTGTTCTGACAATATACTTTCTCATGTTGATGTTGATGGCAATAGTCTCTGCGCCAATATGTGCCCCCTCACTGAAACCATGACTGATGGGATACCACGTGATGGGGTTGTCTACATGCACCACAAGAATGGTCATCGATTAGCTGTATCTCACCGCATAAGTATCTTAACCGATCAATCTGACAACATAATTGGTGGAATAGAATTATTTACAGAGAACGGTTTTCAGGCAGAGCTTAATGTGAAGAAATCGAAGGTTACGCAAGTTAGAAGCCTTACTCTTTGCCCCAAATGCAATTCGGAATATACTCAATTAGTTCATCGCAAAAAGCTGGTAAAATTATTGACAAAGAAGAACAAACATATGTGTTTGGATTGTGGGAAACAGTTTTACGCAAAACTCTCTAATAGCTTAGTTGAAAGCAGCATGACCCCAAAAGATTAGTGAGTTGATCATTCCAACCTGCTTTGTTATTTACATTAGCAATATTATGGAAGTGGGTAATATGAAAAACTACAGGTGTCAATAACCGCCGTTTATGAGACAGCAAAATAGTGCCTGAATAATGAGACACCCTTTTTGAGACAATATTAGCTCTAAAAGGGGAGTTCAAAATCTCTCTGTCATAGAGGGTATGTAGTAATCAGTGGTTTTGCCGTGGCGAGATTCCAGCCCCACCGAAAACCCATAAGTGCAAGTATATTAAGTATTTTATCAGAGGCCTTTCTCAGCGATGCCTCCCTCTGTTTTATTCACTGATTTTAGGTCTACACCCGCACAGGCTTAAAGACTCGTGCTTGCATAATCTGCAATTACAAATGCAATACATGCAAATACCTTTGTTTCGCAATCATCGGTAATATCCATAAGTCATTATAAATTAATACATAATAAGCGAATTTCTGTTCTGGCATGAGACTTGAGTAAGAGACTGTACAAGAAATGGGGTCAATCAATGTTAATCGCTGTGATTGCGGTATATTTATTTGTCGGTACTGACGAGGCCGCGAGAGAGACCTATGCCTACCAGCTCAGTCATGTGACTATAAAAACATGATTACTCCCCATGATAATGTGAGCCCTACAGTGCGACTGGATGATGATCTGCAACAACCAGGTAGCGTCAATAGCGCTGATGTATTTATGGTAGATTATAATGAAGCAGTTCAGTTTGGTCGTCGTAATGGTCTTATTTATACTCCTGAACCCTCATGAGCCAAGCTGGAATTTTAATCCATAATTCGCGGGTATTCAGGATTGAAAGAACGAAAAACCGTTGCAAATTATTTTTTATGATCTTTAAGTTAGATTATTCGACACGATTGGGCTGTATCATCAAGCGGTCCCATAATAGCTTCCATATCAAAAAAATTGGTCTATCTTCAAATATTGACTAGCAGTTATAAATCCCAGTCAAAGGGATCAAAGGTGAATTTCAGAATGGGTCGGGTTATATTGTGACTTAATCGGGGGAGAATAGGTGGGTTGTGAGATGAAAAACTTCAACATGCATTTAATTTTTGGTGTCGCATTAATGCTGACCACATCTGCACATTGTCAATGGGAGTATCCAGGTGATGTGACTTTAATAGGCTCAGAGGAAACAGTTTTTGATTGGGAGTCTGATAGTTGTGAATGGGATAATACCCCTGATACCCCACCTCGCGCCTGGCGTGGAGAGGATGGGAATATTAGTTTGACAATTGGCCATTATGTTACGTATAGGATGATTGGACCAGATTTTAATTCATTATCGATCGATTGCTCCGCCCCCATCTCTCAATCTGATTATAATGAAAGTGAACCGGCGCAACACAATGACCATGAATGGCTTTCATCTACCTATACTGAGGATGGTATTACTGTCCATGGAATAGTTCATAATGAATATCATGGGTTCACATCAGAAGAGTGTCCTGATCCCGCGGATTGTGCTTACACTAGTTTAACATATGCCGTCTCAACTAATTCTGGTCTTTCTTTCACCCACCCAACAGCTCCCGATCATGTTGTAATTGCTGTTGATACAGCGACAGCAGGGAACCGCTTTGGAGTTATTGAACCTACAAACATAATCAAACACGAAGGGTACTACTACTTTATAGCGGAAGCTTGGGGAACCGATGTTCAGAGAGCCCCATATGTATTTCGAACTGCTACCATATCCGATCCCCAAAGTTGGCGCGGTTGGGATGGGGAGAATTATAGTGTGCTTCTGGGAAATCCATATTCACAAACTGTTGATTACTCACAACTGACACCTGTAAATAAAAATACACCCTGGGAGGGCAATATTCCCTTCATGCATGGCAGTTTAACCTATAACACATATTTTGAAAAATTTATGCTCATTGGCACCACAGTCAAGGGTTCCCAATGGGGTATTTACTACTCTCTCTCTGAAGATCTAATAAATTGGACGCAACGTATTTTAGTTAGAAGCTTTGATGACGCCAGTGTGGGACAAGGAGATCCTTCTGGGACTTCTGCCCGTGACCATATTTACTATGCAACAATAATTGATCACAACGATACTTCTCGGAATTTTGAGTATTCAGGTCAAACTGTCTTTTTGTATTATATGAGGCGTATATCTCAATCTGCTGCCGGAGCGAACTATCAATATGACCGAAAACTCATACGCCAGGAGATACAATTTAGCAAAAGATTGGTCGATGGTATAGATGTTCACAGGATGGGCGATCAGGAGGATACCTACCCAGGTGATGGCATTGCGAAAACAGCCTCAGGATACTCTAACCTAAGGGCAGCATTAATGGAATCTCGCTACCGGCCGCCATATTACGCCGATTCAGTCATGACCATCAGATTTGATATCACTGTCACGAACCATACTACAACTCCCGCTAGTTACTATCTAGGACCAACTTTTCCAGTGATTATTGATGGGACAACAGATCCTACATATTCTGCCAATTCAAATGACCTGTCGACGGGGATGAACACAGTTTTTGGAGCCGAAATAGCCGGGGAATATGCCGTCATTAATCTGGAAGGCGGAAAGAGCGGAATCCGAGGTGTGAAAGTTACTGCAATCTCAATGGGTTCAGATTCAAATTTTGTGGAAGCTTGTGACGTCGGCTCCATCGATCTGGGAGCAACATCGGGGAATCGGGTTGGTGGAAGTCTGGAACAACGAAACCGCGTAAATAGTATCGTCATTAATGGTACCGGTGATGGGAATAGCATTTTGGGAAATTATATCGGCTGTGATTTAGCGGGGGAAATTAGCGCAGGTAGCTCTCAATCAGGTGTCGGCATAAGAAACGGTGCTACCAACACTGTTATTTCTGGAAATTTGATCTCAGGATCGGGCTTTGCAGGGATTGAAGTATCGGACTCAACCACACAAAACATTACAATATCTGGTAATTGGATTGGGACAAATTCTGCAGGAACTGGTCCACTTGGTAACGCTGCTTCTGGTGTAAGGGTATATAATGATGTAGCGGGACTAATTATTTCCGATAACATTATTAGTGGTAATAATGGTGAGGCAGGCATATTTGCATTTGATATTTCGGATGTCATCATCAGTGGAAACTATATCGGTTGTGCGCCTGATGCCTCCGCCATCGGAAATCTTGCAGATGGTATTTGGCTTACTGGCACTAGCTTTGATAATATTATAGGTGGTCCAAATGGGGGCAATACTATTGCCAATAATGGAGGGTCGGGTATTAGTCTTCTGGTTCTAACGGGCAATGGAAATAGTATTCTTGGTAATTCAATCTTCAACAATGTCAACCAAGGCATAGGGAATCTGACACATGTTTCAGTTTCTACACCAAATCTGAATTCGGCCATTATCAATTTAGCTGTTGATAGTGTTACTGTTTCAGGAAGCTACACCAATTCTGATATCGGGATTCAGCGGGTCGAATTTTTTGGAAACTCCAGCTGTGATGGTTCAGGGGCTGGGGAAGGGGAGACCTATTTAGGATTCACTACTCTTCTTCCCGATTCTAATGGCTCAGGGCAGTTTAGCACAACCCAAGCTGCCAGCTTGTCATCTGGTGAATATCTCACGGCAACACTGACGAATGGAGATGGTAGTAGTTCAGGTTTTAGCAATTGTCGGGTGACATTTATGGATGCGGAGTCGCCCCAGATTAGCGTTTCCAGTGAGACTGTAGAATTCACATTTGCGAGTAATGAGTCACCACTTGGCACCGAAAATATTGTACTCTACAACAGCGGGCTATATGCTATGGAATGGTCCTATATTAGCAATGTTGATTGGCTACTTCTAGAGCCCTCATCCGGAAGCATCAATCCATCAGACTCTGCCATTGTTAGTATAAGTGTAAATGGATCAGAATTGGGTGTAGGGGCTCACTCAAGAACCATAAATATAACCTCAAATGCCGGGAACGAACCGAGTCTGGAATTACAGGTATCATTAGTTTGGGGGAGTACTGCTGGCGAACCAGATCTTACCATTCTACCCAATCCAGTGGAATTAAGCTACCAGGTCTCTTCAACTATTGTCAATCATGAAGAGAATCTTTCCATTACCAATAATGGTGCAGAGTCTGTGAACTGGTTTGCCACGAGTAATCAGGGCTGGTTGCATTCGCTTACGCCGTCAAACGGATCAATTCTTCCAGATGGCACACTAGATTTTGGTTTTTCAATCAGGGTTGATCAAAACCTTTCAGTAGGTACACATACTGCCTACTTGGTTCTCCATGCATCTCATCCAAATGGAGAAAATTATCCTCAGGAGATAATAGTCACCGTGACAATTGGTGAGTCAGGTCCCAACCAGCCACCGATCGCTGAGGATCTAAATCTCATGACGGATATGGGAATACCAGTTTCCTTTGAATTGCTCGCTATGGACCCTGACGGAGACCTGCTCTCATTTAATATCACGACCTTACCTCAAGACGGTTCGTTGCCTGGGGATCCACCTAATTTGACCTACACTCCTGATCCGGGGTTCAGCGGCTTAGACTCATTTGTTTTTACTGTCACAGATGGAGAATTTTCAGACACCGGTGCAGTGTATATCATGGTGAATGCAGTCAATTTTCCTCCAAACGCCTTCAACCAAATCAGTCCAAACGAAAATATTGTTCTCTCACTTAGACAGGAGGCGGTCATTAGTGAAATGAGTTACTATTGGTCTTCAGCCAGTGATGATGATAGTGATTCAATCACATATTTGTTAGAATTATTTGCCCCAGGTCTTGAACCATTAGCATTTTCTACAAATGACACGGTCAATGTCATAGACTGGACTGCGCTAAATAATTTACTTTTGTCTATTGTCACTGATACCTCACGACTCACCTGGTCTGTAATCGCTACAGATGGGTTAGACACAACCACGGCTTCGAATGGACCGATTGATTTGCAAGTTGTGAAGTGGAATATTCAATTAAGTGAACCTGAATTAATTGGTAACGACGGTACAAATTTATGGTTCCCTGGTGATACAACGCAGATCATGGTCACAGTGAGTAATTCTGCACCAATAGCTCTGGAAACCCCACTATCATTTAATATCTCTACCACATCGGATGGAATAGAATTCCTCACCGCCGAAGTTAATGTTGACTCACTCGGGGCATCTGGAACAGAGGACGTCTTTTTCGAGTTAATTATCGCACCTAGCGTCCCCAGTAATATGGAAATTAACTTCGCCCTTGATGTGGCTACAGCTCATTGTCAGAGTTACTCATTACCAATTTGTATCGACCCAATAACTCTGGATTTTTCCGCCCTGGTTAGTGAAATACCCCCAACTGGGATATATGGAAGACAACTACCTAAGGAACTTGTCCTCTCGCCTGCCTTTCCAAACCCATTTAATCCTAGCACTACAATACGTTATGGAATACCTGATTATTCATATGTTTCGTTGGAAATCTATGACCTACGAGGAAATATTGTGAGGACACTTGAATCCGGACAACAAACCGCAGGCTGGTACAATGTGGTCTGGAATGGACAATCTGCAGAAGGAAGAACCATTAGCACAGGGATCTACTTTGCTAGGCTTATAGCAGGTGATAATAGTCAGGTTCTCAAGTTGTTGTACCTGAAATAAGGAAGTACTTCCGATAGAAAGTAAAAGAGAGTAGTACACGATATTCAATGCCCCTGACCAAACTCAGGGGTTTTTTAAACATGGACACTTTTTGGACACTCGTCCCTGTAACTGACTGATATATAGAGCGAAGCAGGGGACTGAAAATCCCCTTGTCAGTCATTCAAAAGTCTCCATCCCCAATTGCACATAGTTCAGATTATAATCCCAGGTTTATGAGACTCCACAAACTCCCAATTTGAATCCGATACGTATTTGAGACGATTTCTCTATATAGGAACGGAAATTCTCGCTGGCATGTAGGGGGAGTAGGTATATAGAAACGGTACTAGGGCTACGTTTAGAGGCCCCGGGGTGTCTATATATCGGCCGTTTATGAGACCGCGAAATAATGCCTGAGATTTGAGACACCCTTTTCGAGAACCCTTATTCCATGCAAGCTATATTGCCATCTGCCCTTTCATGATTGCTTCTGATTCTACTGTAGGTCTAACGATTAATCTCTCAATTCATTTTGATGATCAACTATCCAAACCATATATTGATCATTAAGAATGCTAATGTGGGTCTCTTTTTCTCTAATGCTGGCATTGATATTGCAGCATATTTCGTTCTAAATCAAACTGTTAAATTGGATTTGGGGGATGTGAATTCGACTGTGGAATATGGCAATCGCTTTTCTAGTACAAGCTCCATGATATGGCTGTTGCGTTGAAGCATACTCCCCATCATACACAAATCACGGAAAGGATGAGAAATGAAAACTGTCAACCATAAACACTTCATCGTAATCATTTTTGGAGTATTCATGATCGCACTATTGGGTTGTGTTGACACCAGCTTTTTAAAGATGGATAGCAATCCAGAGGAAGGTCAAGATGAGAAGGCTAATTCGATCCTAGAGGACTCGAAAAAGTTTTTAGCTATCACATCCTTGGGAAAGGAAGTGATTGATTCGGATAGTTTTCTTAACTTGCTGTCTCAAATTCCTAATGAATACAGGAATGATCGGGTCTTTGTAGTTAGAGTGGATGAATCCGGAATTGGTTCACCTTATGGGAAGCTAGACCAATGGGACCTTGCTCTCGAAAATGGATTGATAAAAGGTCTTACATCAAGTGGGTTTGTAATTGTTGAGAAACTTGATTTTGTAGAGCCTAGAGATCCAAAGGAGATAACCGGCAATTCCCCATCAGACGCATTTTACATGCACGGAATTGATCTAGAAGATCACTCAACTATACGAGATCAATATAAGACGAATTTGATCCTTCAGTATCAAGTGCTAGAGTTCTCTTCACAAAAGGAATCAGCAATTCTTTATTTCCGCGTTGTAAATATTAATACAATGAAGATTTTGGCTTCCTGTGTCGTGAAAGGTGGGGACGCTCATGATGATCTCAATAAGTCAATAGTAGATGAGTATGACCGGACGTTCTCTGCCGTAAGCAAGTATGAATTTCCATCGAACCTGTACCCCGATTTGGAAAAAGCTGCTACTCTCGACATTGATGTGCTCAATATAGTCGGAGAGTATTCTGAGGCACCTTCAAAAAAGGTAATGGCTGTTGAGAATGGGTTGATATCAGGGCTCATGGAGAACAGTAGCTATGGTGAGTCAGACCCAATTTTCATCGAAAAATCCATTGGGTTTAAGCTGAAGTTTCCTGCTATCTACAATAGCATTGTTTTTAACACAAACCCCATTTTGTACGAGGAATGGAGTGAATTTGTCAAGGAAACTGGCTGCACAGAACTCATCATGTACAGATATATAGAGGATGAGGGACTTTACATTCGCATTCTTGATGCTATGCAAAATGGTGAAGTCCTCTTTTCAGATGTCATCCAATTTTCAGATACAAAAGATTCAGGCATCTTTTCAAACCACAACACTGTAGCTGAAAAATTCAATTATTCTTTTAACTATGATCTTATCAAGAATAAGAAATTGATTCTAGTTGATGGCGATAGACAGCCTGTACAAGCACAAAAGTACAACAAGAGCAGAACATTGTATAACGAAATGCACTTGTCAATAGAAGAGGGGATACTCTCTGCGCTGGTTAAAGGGCGTGGAACAAATGACTATTCAGTATATGAGAAATTGAAAACTCTGTACCTTAAGCGTTCATGGATGTATGAGGGAAAGGTATTCAATCTGAATCCTCTTTACTTAGATGACTGGGGGCAACTACGAGAATTCGGTGTAGATATACTAATTCTATACAATAACCTTATCCCTTATGAAGAGATTAATTCTGGTAATGATGCATATAGGAAAATTGCACTCACTTATCGGGTTATAGATCTTGTAACTGGTGATGTTTTACATGTTGGCGAACTTTCAAGTTTAGAAGGAGAAGATCAATGAATTTAATTTATCGTCTCGCCAGTCTTTTGTTAGTTAGTTTTGTTTTTAGCGCAGGCACCTTCACAACTGCTGATCCACCGATGATTTATCTGCATCATTTTGTGAGTTATGACTCTACTTATTTTTTACTGAATAATCAGAAAATCCACTCCCCTTCAACAAGTAATTTGAGCTCTAGGGATAAAATCGACGTGACAGAAAATATCGTAGTTCTGGACCAATTAAATCCCAAAGTCATTTCTGCGATGGTGACTTCTGCCATTGCTAGATATAAGCAAATGAAGATTGCTGGGGAATCTATCCAAAATCGAGTATCGGCCGTGAATGTCCTAGAACTCGTTAAGGGTTCATCCTATCCAAAAGAGACAGACTATGTATTGATTGGTGAGCTCAATGTGATTGGAGCTGGACACAACATGGTAGGTTCAAATGATAGAGGTATTTTCCAGGGTAGTGGATTGCAGTATGAAGTAGATTTAAAAATAATAGATGTCTCTACTCAGGATATCATTAGCTCAAAATCTATTTCGATACCATTCTCTGAGTTGAATTCCATTCGAAAAAGCATTCAGGCTTCAGTCGATGATATAATGGTTGATATCCTCAGCCCCTTCACTTCCGCTATATTAGTGTATGCGGACTCTACAAGTGTAGGTATGATTGACTGGGGTACTTTGACCTTAAGACCACTGAAGACATTGGCATCTGGAAAGGTTATCTCCACCACAAATAAAGATATAGAGCTTGTCAAGAGTACTTCCTTTGAATCACTTAGTTACGCTCTCCCTGAATATGCCCGCGAAGTAGGGTGCAATTCAAATGACTATAGAATATTGTCCTCCCCCTTTGATAGACGGATGAGTAGTTCATTTCTTCAAGGTGACTACGTGTTTAGAGTACAACTAGTTGGCTATGATAAAGCTGAGTATTTTGAAAAGCAAATTTCCGTTGTTGCTCTACAAAATCGGGATTTCAAAGTGGAGTTAACACCACCGCCACCTCCACCTCCGTTGCCCCCACCTCCGCCCCCAGTACTCGGGGACATTGCAATTCAGAATCTTCAGAATGGTCTGGGGTTTGAAATATATCAATCTCTAGACTCTTTGAATTCAACTAGAATCATAAGTGGTTATTGTGCAGATAACAAAATTCATGATTTTCATTCGGACTCTATTGGAGGAATAATATCACAGCAAAAATATGCTGTCTCTTACAAGGACTTGCCGGCTGGCCAGTACGTTGTGAATGCTTTTGGAAGAGCTGAAGAAGCATTCCCAGGCAAACATTTCGTTACTATATTCTCATTCTCAGATACTCTAGTGATTGAAGAGAAATCAAATGATTTATCGATTTCCTTACCTGAGATATCGGCTAAAAGCGGTAGAGAAATTATCATCTATTTTGATCCTTTCCCAGAATCAATCGATGAAGAATATAGGTTATACGTTAATAAGTCAAGTGCACCATTTACAGTTATCTCTATTGTTGGTGAATTACATATTGAGGGTGTCTCTAATGATTTCGATGGGCTGTTAAGAATTGAAAGGGATGGATTCAGTGATGCCATGGTGATTGTAAAGCCTGGCAGTAAGAAACTTTATACGATGGCCAAATTAAGTAACCCTGCGAGTAGAAAAAAAACGAGTAAAGAGAAAGTGGGCTTTGGGTCGTTCTTAAAGTAATGTGAGCCTAAACTCCTATATAAAAAGAGCCCTCAATGTTCGAGGGCTCTTTTTGTGAGCTTACTGGGCCGAAGGCATGGTATTGTGAAAGGAAGCACTCTTGAGGAAGATGCTTGAGGCATTTGGAAAACTCATGATGAATTTTGATAAACATTAATATTTAACTGGAGAAATTATGACTTTAATAACAAATCTAAACTCAATGGCAACACCATCCGAACGACTTTGGCACGCAATTGCAGCCAAAGATTTTGCTAAAGTAAAATTATCAATGGACAAAGGTGCAGATGCCAATGCTCATTTGATGTGCGGAACTTCCGTATTAATGCATGCCATACAGATTGGGCAATTCGATATTGCCAAATTCCTTGTGAGGAAGGGTGCAGACGTAAATGCCAAAACAATTGATCCTTTTACGGTACTGATGTATGCAGTTAGTACTGGGGATTTATCAATGGTCAAATGTCTCGTGGGAGAGGGGGCTGATACCACCGTTTTAAGTGGTGGCGATCAGCCTATGACGGCACTTGGCCTTGCGGTGAAATTCAACCGTGTTGATATTGAAGTTTATTTGGAAAGTAGGTGATCGAAAATGAATGAACAACGAGGATTTCAACCAACAATCTCACAGATTCAGGCTATGAATGATTTGACTCAGCAAGCAATTACTTTAAAAAGGAATGGCAATTTCGAACGTGCCCTAGAAATATATAATCAGATAGAGTCGTTAATCCCAGCAATCAATCCAAAAACATCAATATCAAAAGCAAAGGTTCTTGTTTTACTCGGTCGGAAAGGTGACGCAATTAATGGCTTCATTACCGGAATTGGCTATTTTGCTAAATTTGACCAACAAATACTCAGTTCAGGGGATGATGAACTTCGTGATATGTGCATATCAGCGATAGAATATTATGGGTTTTGCATAAAAGAATGGCCTGATGAAGATAATGTGCTAGCAAGGCTGAAAGGCTTTGAGTCTGGGAATTTAGGTCAAAATGTAAAGGGACGATTCAAATTAGGACTCTCAAAGCTTAAAAAGATGGGGATCTGGTGTAACACATTTAATGAGCTTTCCACCAAGGTCCAAGTATAGAAGAGTGAAATAGGCAGCTGATATCCAAATGACTGACGAGTAAGAGTTTTATCTCCTCGTAGAGTGACGAACCTGGGGAGGCTATATATCGAGGGTTTGTGAGACTCCAAATTCATTCTGTTTGATTTCGATACGTATTTGAGACGATTTTCCTATATAGGAATGGAATTTCTATTTGTCATGTATGGGTAGTAGGTATATAGAAACGTTACTGGGGCTACGTTTAGAGCCCCCAGGTGTCTCAATAACCGCCGTTTTTGAGACTGCAAAAGAGTGCCTGAATAATGAGACACCCTTTTTGATACTAAGAGAGCCGAACGGGGGCATAATCAAGGTAAAGAATGTGATCGAGCAACGCCGTTGGCTTTCTTTTGAAGAAACTGCTGTGTACTTCGGTATCAAGAAAGAGGTTGCTTCTTAATGGGCTACCAAGAATCGCATACCTCCTCACAAGCTTGAAACATTTCTGAATTTTAATAAGGCAGTGTTTCCTATCAAAACAACTCTGGGAAGTGGCAGTGATCTCTTGCAAAGTATTTATTAGGTATCCTGAAAGCAATAAACGACATAAAAGAGTGCCCAAAATCATATATAGATGAACGTGTTAATGACATACATAGAAACATTTCCAGAAATATTATGATTGTGAATCTTGAGCCTCGGAAGGAAACCTCAAACGTTGTGAAAGTTCCTAAAATTGTCAAATGGAGCTATTACAATTAAGACAATAATAGTTATGTATATACTTATGTTAGAACATTTGTTTTGTATGAATGATGATCAAATGTATCTATTGCTTATCTTGGACAAAAATGATAGAGCTTGGGAGATTATCAAAACCCCTTAATTTGATCTAAATGACAATTTTATCCTAATATGATCGAATTTCATTCAATTAATAGATTGGAAACCACATGGATATACTAAAGAAGAAAATTCATGATTTTAAGCCGATTGAGATGCCTGATATAGCCAAAGAAGATGGCTATTTTGATCTTTTGTATGGTGTGCTTAAAAAGATAAATAAAACAGGTCAAAAATCTTCAAATACGATTTCGGCAATGAAAGAAGAGATCGTCGAAGAGGTTCAGAAAACATACCAGACAGTAGAAGAAATGCGAGAAGAGCGAATTCGAGTCATTCGTGATAATGAACGCCTTGAAAAAGGGGTAATCGAATTGAATGATATTGTTGAAAACTTAGGCAGGGCTGCCGAGGTTACAAAAATACCTGAGCTAGCCGAAATGATAACGATAGCATCAAAAGCTGTTGATCAGATAAATGCCAAACTAGGGATAATCAAAGTTCCAGCGGAGCCGCATACTAAAATAGATGATGAATATCATATTAAAATTAATACTGAAGTCTCTCAGAATAAAGCAAATGAGGGAAAAATATCAGGCGTTGTTGAACAAGGATACCGTCGAGGAGACAAAGTGTTACGCCGGGCTTCAGTGATCGTGTTTAAATTTGAAGGGATTGAAAATGAGTGAGGAAATAATTGTTGGCATTGATCTAGGCACTACCACCTCAGCAGCCTGCGTTTACAATGGGGGTCAATATCATCACATAAAGGGGCCGGCGGGGAATATAATAGTTCCTTCAGTAGTGGGTTGGGATAAGGATACCCAATCAATAATTGCTGGGCATCTAGCCCACAATAAAGCCAAAGCGCAACCAGAAGATTATGTTTATGAAGTAAAGCGCAGCATGGGAACGGACAAGAAGTTTGACCTGGGTCCTGACAGCCTATCGGCAGCCGAAGTTTCTGCCCATATGCTCAGACATATCAAGC
>Ga0257127_1000659_pt1 | contig 28823 bp, 27 predicted proteins | sample SI060_135mmetaG_FD_190152 | JGI IMG/M metagenome (GOLD analysis project Ga0257127, IMG submission 190152) | Marine microbial communities from Saanich Inlet, British Columbia, Canada - SI060_135m | ecosystem: Environmental > Aquatic > Marine > Inlet | place: Canada: British Columbia | collected... | reverse complement strand
GCCTTCTATTACTTTGCCATTATTTACAAACTTGGCAGCTAATATTTCACCAGGCATTTGATACTCATCATTTCTATATCTTTCTTCAAATATAAATTTATAAGTATCTCCCACTCTGATACCCATACCAAAATCTACTGTCCAAGCAAAAACATCAGCCAATTCAATAATTGCTCTAATATCTACATCTTGCTCTACGGCTGATTCATAAAGAGAAGATTCTATCACTCCCTGAACTGTCTTAATTTTTATTTGATATTCTATTTCTCTACGCTCAGCAATTAAATTACCTTCCTCATTATATTCAACAAATAATTCTTCTTCTGTATCAATAGGATAGATTAATCTGACAAAATTTCCTGTGGCTTTATTAAAATAAAATTTTATATCTCGACCAACTCTAATTTTAACCAAATCATAAACTTCTTCGCTAACAGTTAAAATTTCCATCATCAATGTGCCGCCAATATCCACTTCTTCACTAATAGTAGAAAAAGTCATATCTGTCTCAATCAAAACTACTTCTTCTCTATCTTTTAACTCTTCTACAAGCACTTCAGCAGCATCAATATGGCTAGATTCATCACTAAAAACACATCCCGAAGCTAATCCACTAATTGCTAATAACAATATACTAATAATAAGTTTTTTCATAGTATATATTGTAGATAAAATTACGTAATTAGGCAACACTAGTTTATATCTGCTATAATATTATTATGTTTAAAAAGAATAAAGCAGCTATTTATTATTTCATTCTACTAATAGTAGTTATTCTTAGTTTTTCACTAATTAGTAAAAATTCTGAATCTTGTTTAATAAAACAAACCTTTTTTGCCAAACAAGCTGAACCGATTGAAGATGTTTTTATTAAAAAATCATATCTACCAGATTATGTAAAAGGCATCTATCTAACTGCTCACTCTGCTGGAGACGATGAATTCCGAGCTCATATTATAGATAAAATAAAAGACAGTCGCATCAATACTGTAATTATAGATATTAAAGATTATTCTGGCTATATACTTTATGATAGTCAAATACCAGCCGTACAAAATATCAAGGCCAAAAATAATCGTATACCAGATTTAAAAAAAGTTCTAGATGAATTCCATGACCTTGATATATATGTAATTGCCCGCCAGACTGTTTTCCAAGATCCAGCTCTAGCTAGAATACGACCTGACCTAGCTATACAAACATACGCTGGCAATACTTGGTATGATAACGCTGGTTTAGCTTGGGTAGATCCAGCTGAAGAAGAAGTTTGGGAATATAATTTAGCAATTGCCAAAGAGGCTATTGAACTTGGTTTTGATGAAATCAATTTTGATTACATGCGTTACCCAAGTGATGGTAATGTCGGAAACATAAATTATAATATTCCTGAAGGAGAGACTAGAGTAAGCATGCTTGATAAATTTTTTAAATATCTCTCAGACAATCTGACTGGTTTAGCTCCAATATCAATTGATACTTTTGGCTTAGTCTTAGATCACACTGATGATGAATATGATCTTAATATTGGACAACGTCTAGATAGAGTAGCTCTATATTTTGATTATGTTTGCCCAATGATGTATCCATCTCACTATCCATTAAATTATTTAGGTTTTGCCAATTCCGCTGAACACCCTGGTGCAGTTATTACTTATGGTTTAGATATTAGCTCTTCTACTATGGCTGGCAAACGAGCTACATTAAGACCATGGCTTCAAGCTTTTAATATTGGCGCGATATATGACGGTCCTAAAATAGACGCTCAAGCTGGAGCAACTCAAAAAGCCAAAACAACTAGTGGTTGGCTTCTGTGGAATGCCAGAAATTATTATCCGGACTTCATATTCTAATTATTTGATCTCAATACCCAGAGGGGCATGATCTGACCCTAGCACTGTATCTAAAATAAATGCTTTAGATACATTTTTTAATATTTTATCAGACACACAAAAATAATCTATACGCCAACCAACATTATTAGCCCTAGCATTAGCTCGATAAGACCACCAACTGTATTGAATTTTTTTAGGATGCAATTCTCTAAAAGTATCTTTAAAATTTTTACTTAAAAATCTATTAAACCAAGCACGCTCTTCTGAAGTAAATCCCGCATTACCAACATTAGGCTTGGGTCTAGCCAAATCAATCTCATTGTGAGCTACATTGTAGTCACCCGTGATAATTAATGGCTTCTTTTTTTCCAGCTTCTTCATATAAATCAAAAGCTTGTCATTCCACTTTATCTTTTCTTCTAGGCGACTAAGATCATCTTTAGAATTAGGAAAATAAATATTAATCAAATAATATTTACCAATATCTAGAGCTTGAATGCGCCCTTCATTATCCCATTTAAGCTTAGGTAAATACTCTACCTTAATACCATTCTTAACCAAGATAGCTGTACCACTATAACCAGGACGCTGAGCAGAATTCCAAAACTCTTGATAATCTATAAAATCAAAATCTTCTTGCGCACGTTTAGCGTCGTCAATCTTTATTTCTTGCAAGCAAATAATATCTGGTTGGGCTTTTTTCAAAAAATCTATAAAGCCCTTGCGGATAGCCGCTCTAATGCCGTTTATATTCCAAGATAATATATTCATTTATTTTTGAAGGTGAATAGTTTGAGTTGGATAAGCAAACTCAATCTTGGCTTTGGCAAATTTCTTAAATATTTCTAAATTAATTTCCTGACGAGCCTTTAGATAATCTGGCATTTCTTTAGATTCAATAAATATTACTATATCAAATATTAAAGCTGAGTCATCATATTCTACAAAATGACAACGATTAAATGTTGCTAAACTTACTTTAGCGACTATCTCTTCAATCATAACTGGAATAGATTCTAAGTTTTTAGCTGAAGTATCATAAGTCACTCCCAATTTAAAACTAACTCGACGATTATTCATTCTTCTAAAATTCTGAATTCTAGCGCTAGTTAATTCTTGATTAGAAACAATTAATTGCTCACCTTGGAGGGTACGAATACGAGTGGTCTTCATACCAATTTTTTCTACTGTACCACTGTCAGTACCAAGCTTAATAAAATCACCAGCTTTAAATGGCTTATCTATATAAATAGAAAAAGCGGAAAATAAATCACTCAATACATTCTGTAAAGCTAGAGCAATGGCCAAACCACCAATACCCATGCCAGCTATTAAAGAAGTAACATCTAAACCTAGGTTAGATAAAATCAGTACTAGACCCAAAACCCACAAAATTACTTTAACAATAACTTGTAATAATTTTATTACTGAATCGGCATGTTGGTTATCTTCACCCTCTTCTTTATTCTTATTTAAATATTTCCTCATTATATAATCCAAAACTCTGGCAATAGCCTGAATTATTTCAAAAACTATAACCACTAAAAATAAAATTAATAATATCTTGTTAAAAACATCTGGCACTGATAAAATTTTAATTGAAAAATAAACTGAAATGAAAAAATAAAAAGGTGGTTTAATTGTTTTAAACACCTCTATCAACATATCATCCAAATCTGTCTTAGTACGTAAAGCTAATTTATGAAGTCGCGCCAAGACAATTACTTGAAAAGTCTTGAGAATTACTATTAAACTAATAAAAATAATTGCCGCTATAAAATAATCATATGAGGTATTTCCCCACAAAGAAAACATTTTTAAACTTTCTAAAAATTCCATAATAAATCGATTAATTAATTTGTTTTTATAATACCAAAAACGCTGTAAAAAAACAAACCAAAAAGGGAAGAGCCAGGACAATAAGAGTCCTGGCTCCGCGAATGATGTGGCGTGTGTGTTACACGCGCACTCTGAGATCCGAATTGTAGCCACAACCGTGGCAATGCCCTTTACTGTCCATAAGTTTAGAACATAGAGGACATCTTGTCCCAGTTGTACAATGGCAATCCACTGTAATTCTGGCCAAGGTTCTAGGGCTCTTGGATTCGGGGTAGCAGAAGCGATAAAAGCCTTCGGCTAATAAATGAGCTGATGCTTGCATGATTTGATCCTCCTGACCTAATTGTGATGGACTTACGTCTGTCCGTGCGTGTGATCTCAAAATATGGTGAACTGTAATATGTTATTATTATAGCATACTTTACAAATTTTGTCAAAGGTAGTATATTGACTAAAATCAAAATATATTGTAAAATCATGTTTGTTTGTATATTAAGATATTTTGAATATTAAGCCGAAGTGGCGGAACTGGTAGACGCGCTAGACTCAAAATCTGGTGGGCGCAAGCCCGTGGAGGTTCAAGTCCTCTCTTCGGTACCATTCTACGCTGTGGCGTAGAATGTCGTTCGTAGCTTTACGCGAAGAATGACTTATATTCCATGGTTTCTGATTTTAAGTTGAGCTTCGAATGGCAGGCCAACTTTTTTATAAAAAAGGGCCCATAGCTCAGTTGGCTAGAGCGCTTCCATGGCATGGAAGAGGTCGCAGGTTCGAGCCCTGTTGGGTCCACCATTCGACTCGTCGAGCTAAGCTCGACATCGCTCATGGTCTACGACCATATTTCAACTGAATGTCCTGAGCGTAGCCGAAGGGCAACCTTGTCAAAAAAACCTTTTTACATTATACTTTGTTCACTTGTTTATTTATTTCATGTCGCGGGGTAGAGCAGTTGGCAGCTCGCCAGGCCCATAACCTGGAGGTCGTCGGTTCGAGTCCGACCCCCGCTACCAATTCAATTTCATTCATGGTCTTCAACCAAATATTTATTTTAATTTTATATACCCCTAAGGCAGGGTAGCTCAGTTGGTTAGAGCGCAGGACTCATAAGCCTGAGGTCGGGAGTTCAATTCTCCCCCCTGCTACCATCCTTCGCTTCTATGAAGCTTCGGATGACAGGCCACTCTATTTTAAAACATAGATTATCCTGTCGTTCGTAGCCTTGGCGAAGAACGATCCGAGGTAGCTCAGTGGTAGAGCAGTTGGCTGTTAACCAATTGGTCGTGGGTTCGAATCCCCCCCTCGGAGCCAAATAAAAAAACATCAACTTTCGTTGGTGCTTTTTTATTGTCTAATAACTTTATTTATACTTAAGTATATTTTTAAAATAAGATAAATGCCATGATATGTGACAAATTGTAATTGCAAACATAACTATACCTATTTCTACATGCCAAAAAAGCATATCAAATGGTAACGGTATATTCAGATTGAAATTAATATTAATTATTAATAAAATACCCAATCCTCCAGAAATAACAAAACTAATAAGTAATAATAAATTCCAAAATTTTCTATGGTTAATTACACTTATAATTCTTTTTTTAGATAAAATATGAGAAAGGATATACAGAACAAATAATGGCAATGCAATTGGTATAAGATGATAAATACCGCTTATTTGTTTTTTGTCTACTTTATTATCAAAATCCTGTTCAATTTCTATTGCTGTCACTACTTTTATATCATCCTTTCTATCAACTAAAGCTGGTTGTGAGTGATCACATATAGCATCATTATCTGTATCAATATAACGAGCACAATTTCCAGGATAAGGATCATTTATTTCACCATGAACACAATCATCCCAAGCAAAACTAATTAGAGGAAATATTATAAATAACAATACTGTTAAAATTATATTTTTCATAAAATATTTTAATTATTCTTATTTATTAAGTACCCTCTGGTCTAATCACTCCATCTTTAAGCCAAATAACTCTATTTACATGTTTTTTATCATCAGGCTCATGAGTTACCATGATTATAGTTTGACCAATATCTTTATTAAGTTTCTTGAATAATTTTAAAATAGTTTCTGATGATTCACTATCTAAATTAGCAGTTGGCTCATCAGCAAATAAAATAGCTGGCTTATTAACCAAAGCCCTAGCAATAGCCACGCGCTGTTGCTCACCACCAGACATTTCTTTTGGTAAATGATGAATACGCTCACCCAAGCCAACTTTTTCTAACATTTCAGTAGCTGTTTTAATATACTCAGCCTTAGACACACCCGTGAGCATAAGTGGTAAATAAACTGATTCCAAGGCACTCAGTTCTGGCAGTAAAGCATAGGCTTGAAAAACATAGCCTAATTTTTTTAAACGAAATTCAGTTTTTTGCTTCTCTGTAAAATCTATTACATTTGTTCCGTCAATAATAATCTCACCAGATGTAGGAGCATCTAAAAGACCAAGTTGATGAAGAAGAGTAGATTTACCTGAACCACTTCGTCCCATCAAAGCTACAAATTCACCCTCTTTAACTCCAAAGCTAACCTCCTTAAGAGCATGAGTTGGAACTCTACCTTCATATGTTTTTTTTAATTTTTTTACTTCAATAATCATTTATATTTCTATTATAAAAACTTAACCCCAAATAGTATCTAAGATACTTTCTTTAGTACCTCTAAAAGCAGGTATAAAACCACCAATCAAAGCAGCTATCACTAAGCTAATATTACTTATTCTAATTATATTGAAGGTTATTTTTAACGATACCCAGCCAACTGGAAAATCCAATGGATTGTTAATAAAAAATGGCCTAATCAGAAATAAAATTATACTTACCCCAAAAATAATTCCAATAACGGCATAAAAAATTGCCTGCATTACAAAAGATAATATTATAGTACTCTCTTTCATGCCAATAGCTTTAAGTATTCCAATCTGCTTTCTTTTATTCACAATGCTAACAAAAATAATTATAAATATTGTGACTCCGGCCACCACAGTACCAATAGCGCCAAGAATAATACTAATCATAGTAAAGCTTTTACTGGCGCTAGAAGTAAAACCAGTCAATTGCTTCCAAGTTTTTATATCCTCGTCTACTAAGCCTGTTTGTCTTATTTGTTTTATATATTTTTCTTCCTGACCTAGCTCATCATCATTAATTTTTACTATTACTTCTGAAGCTAAATTATAAACACCAAGTACGGACTCCATTTCTTTGGTAGTTACAAAAGCCATTTGATCTGCCTGACTATTTTTGGTAGAAAAAATACCTTTAATAGTGTAAGTTCTTCTTATACCATTACTAAATTTAATATCTATCTCATCACCCACATACACTCCTCCTAAACTAAGATAGTCCAAGTCTCCGCCGTGCCCACCAGCTATTTCTTTTCCAATTACAATCTTATCTCTATCATTGGAATCTAAATATTCCCCCTCAATCATGGAATCACTAATTTGAGTTACTCTTATTTCATCTTCTACATCAACTGATTTTACAATCCATTTTCCCCGCTGAACATCATTGCCATCATTATTAGCATCGTAACTAATTAAAGTATTGTTTATATAATGAGCTGAACTAGCAACTATACCAGGTATGGTATCTATGGAATCCATAGCATATTTATTTTCTATATAAACCTCATCATCAGCTGGAGCTATCACAATATTACTATACAAATTCTTGATGGACTGCTCATTAATGGCTTCAACAATTCCACCAAAAACAGATGAAATAAAAATAAGATTAACATAGGCCAAAGTCATGATAAGTATAGTCATAATCAATGTGCCTTTGTTACCCCTAAGGATTGTTGTTCGAGCTAAGAAAAAAGAAGCTTTAATGTTCATTATTATTTTCTATTTATTAAATATTATTTAATTGTATAATATTACACTAATAACATCAAATACTAATATTTTATATGCCTATAATTTTTTTGCTATAATGAAATACGCTAAAATAATATTATTGGTATTATAGGATTAGTAAGAATCAAAAAGAAAACTTCTGCAAAATAGATTTAAATAAAAAAGTATCAACCTATAACAATGTTTTTTTTGTTTAAACCCCCAGCCTTGCTTTATTATCATAAAAATGGTATTTTAGTGCTTATTCAAATTTATTAATCAACTCCAAGAATGTCCAACAATAATGTAGCCATAAGATTCAGCGATGTTTCTTTCAAATATGATTCCAATAAACCCATTTTAGATGGGGCGTCTTTTTCTTTACGTAGAGGTTCCAAGTTTACTTTGATGGGACAAAACGGAGCTGGTAAAAGCACCATCCTCAATCTAATCACTGGCGCATTAAAAGCTGACGATGGTCTAATTTCTGTTGATAAAGGATTAACCGTTGCCTATGCCAAGCAAGTAATTCCTAAAAAAGAAATGGAGCTAAGTCTTAGAGAATTTTTTGAACAATATTTTGATGAAAAAAACTATAGCATTGATAAAAAAATTGACGAAGTCTTAGATATTGTAAATCTCAAAGCAGATCATGATAAAAAAATAAAAACATTTTCTGGTGGACAGCAGGCTAGACTACTGATGGCCTCAGCAATTATTCAAGATCCCGATATTTTAATTTTAGATGAGCCAACTAATAATCTTGATCAAGAAGGCATTAATCATCTGACGTCTTTTCTGATGATGTATGAAAAGACAGTTCTGGTTATTTCTCATGATGCTGGTTTTTTGAATTGTTTTACCGATGGTGTCCTCTATCTTGATGTGTTTACCAAACAAGTTCATCAATACAATGGAGATTATTATACAGTGGTAGAAGAAATTGCCGAGCAAATCAAAAAAGAAGAAAGAAAAAATGCTCAATATGAAAAAGAAATAAAAGCCAACAAAGAAAAATCTGAATTCTTTGCCCACAAAGGTGGTAAGATGAGACTGGTGGCTAGAAAGATGAGAGAGAAAGCTGCTGAGATGGAAGAATCAAAAGTTAATGTACGTCGTGAAGATAAGGCTATTCGAAATTTTGAAATTCCTGCTCAAAAAGAATTAATTAGAGAAATTATAAATATTTCTTCTGTAGGTATAATAAAAAATAATAAACAGATTGAAAAAAAAGTAGATATATCACTAAGAAAAAAACAACATCTACTTCTTAGTGGTCCCAATGGAATTGGTAAGACCACACTATTGGAAGCTCTCGCCAGTGGTAAAGCGAGTGGTACAAAAATAGATGAAGATGTAAAAATAGGATACTATAGACAAGATTTTTCTACTCTTGATTTTGAATCTACTGTCTTCGATTCACTGATGGAAGCCATGAAAGAACAAAGAGAAGAGAAACTTCGTTCTGTGGCAGCTGGATTTCTATTAAGCAAAGAAGTTATCTATTCAAAAATTGGAGATCTTTCAGAAGGACAAAAAGGCCTAGTAGCTTTTGCGCGCCTAATGCTAGAAGAGCCGGGACTACTTATTTTAGATGAGCCAACTAACCATATTAATTTCCGTCATCTACCAATTATAGCCAAAGCACTAGATAAATATGAAGGAGCTATGATACTAGTCAGTCATGTACCAGAATTTGTAGAACAAATACGCATTGACGAAGTATTAGACTTAGGAAAATAAAACTAGTTATCAAAAAATATTAAATCCTTAAAAGTTTAATAAACAATATGAAAAAAAATCCTAAGGTATTATTCATAGATTGGCATAATACACTTTCATATTCTTTTTTTTGGTCACAATTATCTGACAAAAATCACCCTCATAATAATTATTATAAAATCATTAATCATTGGTTATTTGAAAAAAATAACCATTTAATTGAAAAGTGGATGCGAGGCTCATTGAACTCAGAACAAATTTGTAACAAACTTGCCGTAGAAAATAATTTAGATAAAAAAATAATCCTCAATACTTTGAAAGAAAGTTCTGAAAAAATGGAATTATGCTCAAATAATATTCTTGATATTATAAAAGATATACGCAAAAAAAATATAAAAGTAGTAATAGCTACTGATAATATGGATACTTTCCGAAAATTTACTATACGCGGCTTAAGACTAGATAGATTTTTTGATGACTTTCTAATATCAAGCGAGTTAAAGGTCTTAAAATATGACATAACAAATGATAAAATACCCTTTTTTGACCCTTTCCTCAAAAAAAATAGCCTAAGTTATGATGATGTAATACTTCTAGATGACAGTGAAGAAAAATCTGGTATTTATAATAAACTAGGATTTAAAATCTCCCTAGTGACAGACACCCCTAGCTTACTTAATTACTTACGTGAATATTTAGATTAGATTTAGAACGTACAGATAAATTGACTAATAAGTCTATTTCATTTATTATTAAATTAATTGCAGGCATTAATGTGCCTTATTTTTATTAAAAAATGAAATGAAACAAACAACTGCTCTAGAAATTTTAAAAGCTGGACACAATGTCTTTTTGACAGGCTCAGCTGGTACGGGAAAAACCTATCTTTTAAATCAATATATTGATTATCTAAAGGAAAGAAATATGGCCTTAGCTATTACCGCTCCCACAGGTATAGCCGCTTCCCATATTAATGGAATGACCATTCATTCTTTTTTTGGCATTGGTATTAGAGAAAGTGTAGATGATTGGTTTCTGGATAGCTTAATACAAAAAGAATTCCTTCACAAACGCATAAATAAATTAAAAGTTTTGATAATTGATGAAATATCAATGGTATCTCCTGAACTATTTCATTCTATAGACAAAATTTTGCGAGCCTTCAAATACTCAGATAAACCCTTTGGTGGTCTGCAACTTGTTTTGTCTGGTGATTTTTTTCAATTACCTCCAATCAGTAGCCATGGCAATAGCTCAAGATTTGCCTGGCAAGCCGAAGCTTGGAAAAATGCTGAACTAAAATCTTGCTATCTGACAGAAAAATTTAGACAAAGTGACCAATCTTTGATAAATATCCTTGATGAAATTCGTTCAGGTGATGTTTCTGAAAAATCCATGGAAGTCTTTCGCTCTTGTTACAAAAAAGAACTAAAATCTGATTTTAAAGTTACTAGGCTTTATACACATAACAAAGATGTAGATAGAATAAACGAAGAAGAATTAAGGTTGTTAAAAGACAAGCCAAAACTTTTTCAATCTAGAGACAAAGGCTCTAAAAAGAATCTTGCTAAGATTTTTAAATCATCTTTGGTAAAAGAAGAATTAAAATTAAAGAAAAAAGCTCTGGTAATTTTTATTAAAAATAACTACGAAGCTGGTTATATAAACGGTACTTTGGGAGAGATAATAGATTTTGATAAAACAGGCGCTCCAATTGTAAAAATCTTTTCTGGACGCAAAATTATAGTAGAGTCAGAGGATTGGAAACTAGAAAATAACAAAGGAGAAGTCAAGGCAACAGTTAATCAAATTCCTCTGCGCCTGGCTTGGGCTTTAACTATTCATAAATCTCAAGGGATGACTCTAGATGCTGCTGAAATTGACTTATCAAAAACTTTTGAGACTGGGCAAGGTTATGTAGCTCTATCAAGAATAAAATCAGTTGAAGGCTTAAGATTGATGGGACTAAATGATGTAGCTCTTCAAGTTGATCAACTTATTTTAAATATTGATAAAAAAATAAAAGAAGCTTCTGATATTCATGAAAATAAATTTGAAACTCTAAACACAACAGAAAAAGATTTATTAGCTAGAGAATTTATTATAAAAAACAACGGCACTATTAATGAAGTTGAAATCTCAAGTAATAAAAAAGACCTTAAAACAAAAACAATAAATATTTCTGTAAAAACTAATACCCTCAAACTAACTAAAGATTTATTGGCTAAGAAAAAAAATGTAGCTGAAATTGCCAAGCTTAGAAAAATATCTGACAAAACAATCATAAGCCATATCAAAAAAATATCTAAACTATACCATAATTTTGACCTCAACCATCTAAAACCCGATACAAAAACTTTGGGCAAAATTTTCAGAGCTATCAAAAAGATTGAACTTGAAAAGAAATCAACTAATCTACTCAAAGATGGTTCTATAAAACTAAAAGTAATTTTTGATTATCTGAAAGAAGAAATCCCCTATGATGATATAGCTTTAGCTTTGATTTTCTATTATAATCAATAAAACTTTAATAAGCCCTATACTATTGCTTTTTATCTATAAAACAGCTAGAATTCAGCTATAATAACTAATATAAACTTATGGGAAACTTTGATAGAGGCAGAGGTAACCGCGGTGGCGACCGACGAGGTGGCGGTGGTTTTAATAGAGGCGGTGGTGGTTTCAACAGAGACAGAGGTGATAGACCAACTATGCACAAAGCTGTTTGTGATGCTTGTAAAAAAAATTGTGAAGTACCATTTAGACCAACTGGTAATAAACCAATATTTTGCAGTGACTGCTTTAGTAAACAAGGTGGTGGAAATAGAGATAGGGGTGGAGACAGAGACAGAAAACCTAGATTTGAAAGTGGTGGCTCTGACAACTCTAAAGAAATTCTAAAAGGCATCAAGACTTTAAACTATAAGATTGATGAGCTAATAAAAGCTTTGGCCTATGAAACTCCAAGAGAAAAAACTACTGAAGCAGAAGCTACTCCCCGAAAAGCTAGTAATAAAAAATTAGCTAAGAAAAAGGTTACTAAAAAATTAGGAAAAAGAAAAGATGCAACTCCAAAAAAAGTTGTTAAAAAGAAAACTCCTAAGAAAAAGCCAGTAGTTAAAAAACCTGTGAAGAAAAAGGCTAAGAAAAAATAAAATATTAAAAAACCGGTCTGGAAAGACTGGTTTTTTGTTTTGGCATATTCTTATTTAATTATCTCTATCTTCAAAATCCTCTTTTTTCTTTTCTTTTATTCTTTGGAAAATCAAATAAAGCGTAATCAGCCCTAAAGTTCCCCAAATTAAAATTTCCATTATATTGTCTGGCATATATTAATCAAGTTTAACTGCTGTACCATAAAATAACATCTCTGAAGCATTGTCCATAATCATTGATGTTTGTATGCGTACACTTATTATAGCGTCTGCACCCATTTTTTGTGCGTCCTCCTCCATACGTTGTAATGCTTGTTCGCGTGCCTCTGCTTGCAATCTAGTATACTCCACAATCTCACCACCAACCATGTTTTTTAGAGCTGCAATGATATCTCTGCCAATGTTACGTGATCGTACTGTACTGCCACGTGAAATTCCCAAAATTTTAGTAATTTTCTTTCCAGGAATTTGTTCTCCTGTTGTAATAATCATAATATTTTATTATTAATTTAATCTCATATATAAATCATATCAAAAAGGTGGTGTTTTAGCCAATTTTCTCTTTGTACTTTTTTGGAAATTCTTTATGCCACTCTTTTAAGCAAAAAAGGAGTAAGAAACAAAAAGAATAAAACGGAAAAACCCTTAAATACTTGACAAACACCCCAATCTATGATATAAAGAATAGTCACAATTCCGTAACTTTAACCGAAGGAGGCCATAGTATGGCAACTATTATAGTAAATCTGGTCAGAAGTCGGTGCTCTCATTGCAAGCGCTGCGCAACGTCTCAATGGAGTTGTCCCGAGTGTAGCGGTAAATTCTGCAACTATTGCTTCAAAGAAATTTACGAAAGAGATGGAGATCAATGTCAATGTCCGCATTGCCAAGAAATGCTCGACTTCCCGAATATCCCCGACTTGTTCCCTGAACTTGTCCCTAAAGACTCTTAAAGAGCGTCATGCCTTACTAACCCCCGTGTTCAGACAACATATCTGGACTGGGGGTTAATTTTTTTATTTATTATTAACCCATAATCTTGACATTTCCCCCAAAATATAGTATCATCTGCCCTATGCAAATAAGCCCTTCGACTCCGCTCAGGACGGAGTTTTAAAATGAAATAATATGGAAATCCGAAACATCGCAATTATAGCTCACGTTGACCATGGTAAAACAGCCTTAACTGATGCAATCCTAAAACAGACAGGTATGGTAGACGAGAAGGCTACTATGGACTCAAACACGCTTGAACAAGAGCGTGGCATTACTATTTATTCCAAAAATGCTTCTGTATTATACAAAGATACCAAGATCAATATTGTAGATACTCCAGGTCATGCTGACTTTGGCTCAGAAGTAGAGCGCGTACTAAGATCAATTGATAGTGTACTGTTAGTAGTAGACGCTCAAGAAGGTCCAATGCCTCAAACTAGATTTGTTCTAAAGAAATCTCTAGAACTTGGTCTTAAACCAATTTTAGTTTTAAACAAAATAGACAAACCAGCTGCTGATCCTCATAGAGCTCATGAACAAGTTTTTGAATTATTTATGGATCTAGGAGCTACTGATGAACAATTAGATTTTACAACTGTATATAGTATTGCTAAAAACGGTACAGCTAAAAGATATTTAACTGACGAAGATAAAGATATTTTCCCATTACTTGATACGGTTTTAGAAAAAGTACCAGCTGCTAAAGCTGATGCTGAAGCTCCAATGCGTACTCAAGTTTTTAATCTAGCCTATGATAATTTTCTAGGAAGAATGGCCATTGGTAGAATTTATGAAGGTACTATCAAAACTGGTTCTACTCTAGTGGTAAAGAAAATGGATGGAACCAATGACACTGGTCGTATAGCTAAGTTATTTACTTTCAATGGTTTAGAAAGAAAAGAAGTTGAAGAAGCTACAGCAGGTGACATTGTCATGATTGCTGGTTTTCCCAAGATTGATATTGGTGAAACACTTTGTATCTCTGATGATCAAGAAGCTCTGCCTGCTATTACTGTTGATGAACCAACTATCTCTCTAGATTTTTTAGTAAATAACTCTCCTCTAGCTGGTCGTGAAGGTAAATACGTTACTAGCAAACAAATTAAAGAACGTTTAGAAAAAGAATTAGAAATTAATGTGGGAATGAAGATTGATTTTACTGGTGAATATTTCAAAGTCTACAGTCGTGGTGAATTACATGCCGCTATTCTAATTGAACAAATGCGTCGTGAAGGTTATGAACTACAAGTATCTCAACCGAAGGTTATAATTGAAGAACGAGACGGAAAGAAATTTGAACCTTTTGAAGAAGTGACTATTGATGTACCTGAAGTAAGCTCTGGTATTGTTATGGAAAAGATGGGTAAGAGAAAAGGTGTGGCTACTGCTATGAATACTGAGAATGGTCAAATGCGTATAGTATTTGAAATACCAACTCGTGGTCTACTTGGCTATCGTGGTGAATTTACAGTTGATACTCGCGGTGAAGGTATATTATGTTCTCACTTCCTTGAATATCGTCCCTATACTGGTGAAATTAAGAAACGTAATGTTGGCTCTATGATTTCTATGGCTAGTGGTAAAGCTCTGGGCTTTTCATTATTCAATCTCCAAGAACGTGGTGATCTATATATTGGACCAAACGTAGAAGTCTACGAAGGTATGGTTATTGGTAATACTGCTAAAGGTTTTGATATGGCAGTTAATCCAATTAAAGGTAAACAATTAACTAATATGCGTAGTTCAGGGGCTGATGATGCTATTACTTTAACGCCTCCGGCAATCCTAACTATCGAGACAGGTTTAGAGCTTATCTCAGACGATGAGTATTTAGAGATTACTCCAACGAGTGTCCGCTTACGGAAACAAGGTCTAACTGAAAATGATAGAAAGAGAATGAAATAATCCCCTCGTCACTCTGGAGCGTAGCGATAGAGTCCCATTGTCATTTCGACCGAAAGCAGTGAGTGGAGAAATCTAAATATTAAATTTCTCAGATCTCTCGACTACGCTCGAGATGACAAAAAACTATACTCGAGAATGACACAATAAAAAATAACCTCACTAACCTGAGGTTTTTCTTTTTAAAAAAAATACCCCACTCTGTATACACAAAGTGGGGCTAATCTACGAAAGAGGGTCTATGACCCTAATTCTTACTTCGTTGAGGTAAGGCAAGATTTTTTTCAGCGTTTTGTATATCACGCCAAATCTCATATCGGTGAACTGGCACCTCTTTGGGAGCAGTTATCCCAATCTGTACCTGACTAGACTTAATATCAGCTATAGTAATAGAGACATTATTACCAATCATTATCACCTCATCAATTTTTCTGGCAAGAATTAACATGACTTTTCCTCCTTGAAAGAACTACTATACTCCGTTAGAATTAACAAGAGCTGTAACATAATACATAATTATTGATATTAAGTCAATACCTAGGATGTTTTTTATTTAATTTTTTGTTATACTTAAGCTATGAAAGAGATAATTAATCCATTTCATTTAAATAACGAACCTGTCAGTGCTTTAACCCATTTGATAGGTTTAGCCTTGGCTATAATTTCTATGATAGTTATGGTTATTTTAGCTATTCTCAAAGGAACTGGTATGCATTTTATAGGTTTCTCCATTTTTGGATTTAGTTTAGTCCTATTATATACTTCTAGTTTTTTCTATCATATCTTACCTCAAGACACTAGAGTCAAAGAAATATCACAACGGATTGATCATTCTATGATTTTCTTATTAATAGCTGGCTCTTACACTCCAATTTGTTTAACAATTGATAATCAGAAAGCTGGGTTGATATTATTGATAATTATTTGGCTAATATCTATCATTGGTATAATTGTAAAATCTATAGGTATAAAAATGAAATCTTGGCTATCAGCTCTAATATATATTTTATTAGGCCTTTTAATGCTAACAGTTGTTTATCCTTTATCTCAATGGTTACCAACCGAAGCTATGATTTGGCTATTTGGCGGCGGTAGTCTATATATTATTGGTGCTGGATTTTTTATATTAGAAGACTATAAGCCCAGAAATTATCGTTTTGATATGCATGAAATTTGGCATATTTTTGTTATGCTGGGTAGTTTTAGCCATGTTTATCTAATGATAAAGTATGTTTTATATATTTAAAGGCTGTTTTTTTATACCCAAAAAATAAGCTAAAGCCTTTAACATTGACCCCGTATAATTTCGCTATCGCTCAATCTACGGGGCAGGACGAGGCCTTAATTACTCTTAAATAGTAAAAAAATTTAGTATTTGAATATGTTTATACTTCTAACATTGACAAAATAAATGAAATATGTTATTATAGCCCCTGTATTTACGAAAAATAATAACATATGACTAAATTTAAAGAACTGGGTTTAAATAAAGATATAATGACAAGTCTTGATGACTTGGGTTTTGTTGAACCTACGCTTATTCAAGCTAAGGCAATTCCTTTTATCCTAAAATCAAGCAAAGATCTAATAGCCCTAGCTCAAACTGGCACTGGTAAAACAGCGGCTTTTGGTCTACCAATTTTAAATCAAATCAAAGCTAAAGATAAAAAATTACAATCTATAATCCTCTGCCCCACTAGAGAGTTAGCTCTACAAATTTCTCAAGATATAGCCACTTTTGCCAAATACTCAAAAGGAATTTCTGTTACTCCAGTTTATGGTGGTGAAAGAATTGATATTCAAATTAAAGCTCTCCGCAAAGGTACCAATATTGTAGTTGGAACTCCGGGACGTGTTCGTGATCTGATTAAAAGAAATATTTTAAAACTCCAAACTATCAAATGGGTAGTACTAGATGAAGCTGATGAAATGTTAGACATGGGATTTAAAGATGACTTAGATGCTATTTTGGCAGAGACTCCTAAAAATAGACAAACTTTACTTTTTTCAGCTACAATTTCTAGAAGTGTTCACGCTATCGCTAAAAAATACATGAAAGACGCTGAAGAAATCAGTGCTGGTAAACAAAATGTTGGTGCTGATAATGTAAGCCACGAATATTATGTAGTTTCTGCTAGGGATCGTTTTGAATCTTTAAAAAGAATCTTAGATTTTCTACCTGGCGTTTATGGAATACTCTTTTGTCGTACTAGAAGAGAAACTCAAGATGTAGCTGACAAGCTAAAACGCGCTGGCTACGATACAGAAGCATTACATGGCGATGTATCACAAAATATGCGTACAAAGATAATGGCTAGATTTAAAACTAAACACAGCGGTCTATTAGTTGCTACTGATGTGGCAGCTCGTGGTATTGATGTAACTGATCTAAGCCATGTAATCAACTATAACTTACCTGATAAAAATGAAGGTTATACTCATAGAACTGGTCGTACTGGCCGAGCTAATAAAAGTGGTATAGCTGTTTCTATTATTACTCCTGCAGATAGAAGAAGAATTAGAGACCTAGAAAATATTATTGGCAAAAGATTTGAATATAAACAAATTCCTAAGGGAGAGGATGTTTATTTAAAACAAATTGATAGTTTTATTGAAGAAATAAACAAGGCTGATATTAAGGAAATTTCTAAACAAAGTTATTTTGAAGCCATGACTAAAAAGCTAAATAAACTTCATAAAGATGATTTAATAAAATATCTAATTGCTCATAAATTTAGTGGCTTAGTAAATACTCGTTCTGCAGATCTAAATGCTAAAACTAAAGCTTTTAATACTAAACTTAGCGATAATAATGGTGTTAGACTAAAGATTAATGTTGGTAAAAATGATAGATTTGATATTAAAAGTCTTTTCAACTTATTCAATTCTAATCCAAACCTAAAAGGCCTAGAACTTGGTGAGATTAATCTAATGCCAAGCTTTTCAGTCTTTACTGTTGAAGCTAAAGATCTAAGCAGAGTACTAAAGCATATCAATGGTGCCAATTTCAGAGGTAAACGAATTATTATAGACAAAGATACAGAAGGCCCTGGGAGAGCTAGAAACTATTCCCGCAATTCTAGAGGCCCAAGAAAGCCAAGGGGCAAAAGAGTTGGCGCTGGAAAATATAAAGCTAAAAAAAATAAAAGAATTTCTAGAAGCAGAAGATAAATATAAAAAGGATGCCCATTCGGCTACGCTCAGGGTATCTTTTTGTTTTATTCTTGATATAATATATTAATATGATATACGATTTAATAGTAATTGGTGGTGGGCCAACTGGAATGATGGCCGCTGGACGAGCAGCTGAAAATGGTGCCCATGTTTTACTATTAGAAAAAAATGATAGACTAGGTGTAAAATTAGTAATTACCGGCAAAGGCCGTTGTAATATAACTAATGCTGAATTTGATACTAAAAACTTAGTAGAACTATTTGGTAAACCAGGACGTTTTCTATTTTCTGCTTTAAATAAATTTGGTAATAAAGATATTATTAATTTTTTTGAATCTAGAGGCCTAGCTACCAAAGTAGAAAGAGGTAATAGGGTGTTTCCCGTCAGTGACTCCTCTCTTGATGTTTTAGATATTTTAAAAAATTATCTAGCTGAGCATAAAGTAGAGATTAAATATAATACAAATATAAAAAATATAATTACTAAAAACAATGAAATAACAAAAATAATTTTAGTTGATAAAAGCAAGGTGAATGGCGAAGCCAGAGAGGGCGGTCTGGGCCGAGAATTACAAGCTAAAAAATATATCATAGCTACTGGCGGTAAATCTTATCCTATGACTGGCTCCAGTGGTGATGCCTATCAATGGCTAGCTAAAATGGGCCATACTATAGTAGAGCCCATTGCCTCTCTAACTCCAATATTAATTAAAGAAAAATTGATTAAAGAATTAGAGGGTCTTAGTCTCAAAAATGTAGCTATTAATATTTATCAAGCTAATAAAAAGATAGACAGCCGTTTTGGTGAAGCCTTATTTACTAGCAACGGCATGAGTGGTCCAATAATACTAGATATGAGTAAAAATATAGGTTTAGCTCTTAAAAATGGCGATGTTAAATTAGTTATTGATTACAAACCAAAGCTAGATTTCAAAACTCTAGATAAACGTGTCCAAAATGACTTTGCTAAATCTAATAACAAACTATTTAGAAACAGTCTGGGTGATTTATTGCCTAGAAAACTGATTCCTTTGATAATCAAACTGTCTGCTATAGATCCTGATCAGAAAGCCAACGCTATTACTAAAGAAGATAGAAAGAAATTATTGCATTTACTAAAAAACTTTGAGCTAAACGTTAAGTCTTTATACGGATTTAACAAAGCCATAGTTACAGCTGGTGGAGTTAGCCTTAAAGAGGTAGATCCTAAGACTATGCAATCTAAGCTAATAAAAAACCTCTACCTAGTAGGTGAGATTTTAGATCTAGATGGTCCAACTGGCGGCTATAACTTACAATCTTGCTGGAGTACTGCCTATACAGCTGGAGATAATATATAATTACTCTAATATTTTGAGTACTCCCTGATCAAAGATGAGAATTCCTAACTCGTCTTTTTTTATTTGCTCTAAACTGCCACTATCTGGTATCAAACGGATAGTATTAGCTGTAAAATTTTGATAATTATAATTCCACAATTCCCAATAAACATTATTCATAGTAATAGAAGTAATACCGGTTATGACAAAACTACCATCTATACTTTCAGCAAACCAACCTAATTCATCTTGGCGCCATTTAAGCAAATTATCATTCTTATTTTCTTTAGTTACTGCTACATGAGCAAAAACAATAATAATCTCTGGATGGTTATCTGGATAATAAATTTCTAAAGCTTGATTAAGATTATTTCTAAATACCTCAGCTCCTTCTAAATTATCTGGCAGAGCGACTGTTAAAAACTTTTGTCCATTTGTGGTTTCTAAATTTTTATAAGAACCTACTATTTGTTTACTTAAAGCACTGGCCTCTTCCCAAATAGCAAGTTTATAATTATTAATACCTATAAATAAAACAAATAATATAATCAATATATATTTACTTATCTGGAAATTTACTCTTAAATCTTTGCATAAAATTATAAGCCAAATTATAAAAAATATACTTGGTAAATATAAATATCTTTCTCCTGCAAAAGTAGTACGATGAAGCCCCATTACCAAAGCTGGCATTAATGCAAAGAATAATGCTCCAAAACTAACAAATTGTAAATACTTTTTCTTTATTAATACAATAAAAAAATAAAAAGCTAAAGCAGCTAAAATAATTATAACTACTGGCTCTAAATAATGATAAATACCTTTGTGGATGATAGTTCTTAGAAATCCAAAACTAAGCAAATCACCGCCAAAAGCTGCTAAATTTGCTATCCAAGGAAGTGCCATAAAACTAAGACTATGATTTGAATAAGTACCAAAGAAAAGTCCTGTAGAAATATATCTTAGAACAAAAAATAAAGTTAATATGAAAAAATATACTGGCAGATAAAAGAATTTAATATTAAATTTATTTTTTAAAGAATAAAAATATATTTCCCAAATTAATATTACTAGTGGTAAAGAAATAGCAATTTCCTTAGTTAGTAAAGCTAAACTAAAAAATACTAGAGAATAAATAAAATTTTTAATACTATTAGACTGCCTAAAAGAAAAATAATTTATTAAAGCTAGTAAATAAAATAAAGTCACCCATAAATGCGGCCAAGCAGCTATCCAAGAAATTACCTCTGCATGAATAGGGTAAAGTAAGAATAAAAATCCAGCTAACACAGCTAGTTTTTTAAAATTCTTAATATTTACTAAATCAAATATCTTCTTAGCTAATTTATATACTAAAAAACTATTAGTAGCATGAAGTATTATACTGACTAGATGATAAGTAAAATAATTAGTATGAAATAAATTATAGAAAAATTTAAATATTAAAACTAAGAAAGGATTATATGAACCTCCCTGATGATTACCTACGTAATTAGTCAAAAATATTTGCCAGCTAAGCTTAGTATCTCTAGCAATAACTAGCCAATGAAAATCATCAGAGGCAAAAAAGTTGTTTAAAATTTGCCCAAAAATAATAATGCTTGTAAATAAAAAAAACAACCATAGAGCTACAGATCCAAGATGGTGATATTTTTTAAAAAGTTTCATATTATATTAAAAAGACATTTTTAAGACGGACAAAGTAACAATAATTTGAAAAGGTACTCCATAGACTATAGAATACTGCCAATCAAAAAAATTATGCAACTTACCATGATAAACTATATACCAATAAAATTTAGTAAGTTTAAAATGTTCTATGGCTATCCAGGCTATGTCAGGCAACCAAGTACCTAAAACTGCTGGATATAAAACATAAGGATTAACCACTGGTCCATGACTAACAAAAAAATATATAAGCACTACTGCTAAAATAGTATCAATAAAAGCGACTCGCATTTCATATAAAAACTTAGCTCTCTTACCTTCAACGTGATCAGCTAAACTTTCATCGCCATGGGGAATCATATCAAATATAAAATGAGACACTATACCCAATATGAATGCCAAGATAGGATCTGTTATTCTAGTGCTTATCCATAGAGCGGCTGATGTATGCGCTGTAATAAACATATGTCTATAATATCATAAAGTCTTTTTAATTAAAATACCCCCTCTGTCCTAGCGGACATCTCCCCCTAAATTAGGGGGAGAAAGAGAGGGGGTATTGAAAATATTTTTATCGAGGGTTAATAATCTCGTAATTTTCGCATATCTTCGTGCTTCTTCATACGTTCTAAGGCTTTAGCTTCAATCTGTCTAATACGCTCACGAGTTACTCCAAATTCTTGACCAACCTCTTCTAAAGTATGAGCCACTCCGTCGGCTAGACCAAATCTCATCTCTAATATTTTCTGTTCACGAGGTGTTAAATCACCAATTACTTTACGGACATGATCTCCTAAAAGTTTAAGAGCAGCCACCCTGTCTGGACTAATATTTTTTTCGTCTTCAATGAAATCTCCCAAAGTACTATCTTCATCATCATCACCCACTGATGCTTCCAATGATACTGTCTCTTGAGAAATCTTAATAATTTGTCTAATTTTATCAATCTCTTCACCCATTTCAGCAGCAATTTCTTCTGGCATCGGATCACGACCAAGTTCTTGTACTAAACGACGCTCAACTTGATTGAAACGATTAATAGTTTCTACCATGTGCACTGGAATACGAATAGTTCTAGATTGATCAGCCAAAGCACGAGTAATTGCCTGACGAATCCACCAAGTAGCGTAAGTAGAAAATTTATAACCCTTACGATAATCAAATTTCTCTACAGCCCTAAATAAACCAATATTACCTTCTTGAATTAAATCAAGTAAAGTAAGTGAGCGACCAGTAAATTTTTTAGCGATAGACACTACTAAACGAAGGTTGGCTTCTATTAATTTCTTCTTAGCTTCTAATTCACCTTTTTCTTTACGTTTAGCTAGAGCCATTTCTTCTTCAGATTTCAATAATGCCACTTTACCAATTTCACGTAGATACATTTGGATAGAATCTGCGGCAATATCTGTCAAATCTCCTCTTTTAGAATCACTGCCAATACCCGCTTTAGATAATAATTCAGAATTATCATCATCCATATCTAGAATACTACCTTCGATAGGTATCACTTGAATAGCTAAATCTTGTAATAAATCTAAAAACTCCTCTAATTGAGGTACATAATCTTCTAAATTATTAAAAATACGCAATACTTCATTCTCAGTAATAAAACCTCTAGAATGAGCTTTTTTTATTAGAAGGTCAGCACCTTCCTCATTTAACTTAACTTTTGGAGCCTTGATCTTCGGTAGAGACTTTTTGACCCTTCGACTTCGCTCAGGACTTACAGCAGCTTTCTTTTTGACTACTGGTTTTTTCTTAGGAGTCACTTTTTTCTTAGCTACGATTTTCTTAACAGCTTTTTTAGCTGTAATTTTCTTAGCTGTTACTTTCTTTTTAGTAACAGTCTTTTTAGCCTTTGGCTTTTTGACACTAGTTTTTTTGCTAGTGGTTTTTTTAACTGCTTTCCTTGTAGCAGTCTTTTTTTTAGTTGTAGTTTTTTTAACAGGCATGTTTTAGCTCTGTAATTTATAAACCTCTTTATTAATTAAATTTATTTTATGTGATAACTCGTCCTGTTTAGCTTGATCATCAGACATCTCAGCTTGTCTTAGCTGATTTATCAAATCTTGTCTTTGAATGTCTAGTGATTCTTTTTTTAACCTGGAAATCAAATTTCCAAAATCATTAGCAATATCTAGCTCTTTTACCTCCTCATAATCTCTAGCACCAGACATAGATAAACGAATCCAAGTTTCTTTTTCCTCATTACTAAGTTCTTCAAAACTACCAAATTTCTCTAAATTCTGGTGCTTAGTATAATAAATAATGACTTTCTTGTAAAGGTCTTGAAAGTCCTCTATTATCATATCCGGATCAAGTTCTGAAATCAATTTATCTAAATATTGATTCTTGAAAAAAGCTATCATGAATATTCTTTCTGCTAAAAGAGTAGCTGAATCTTTTTTTTCTTGCACAACCTTCTGAACTACTGTATCTTGTTTTTCTAAAAATGAAGTAGCACTGTCTAGGTCATTTTTCAATATTTCAAAAGGTATATTTAATTTATCAGACAATATTTTAAGATAATGAACTTGTTCTATGGCTGTTTTTAAATATTTTATAATTGGTAATAATTTCTGTACGGCCACTTTTTTATGATCTGCCCGATTAATATCAATAGCCTGAAATATTCTCTTAAAATAATAATCCATTACTGGGATAGAATCTTTTATGAACTGTAACCACTGATCGGGATTACTTTTAATAATATCGGCTGGATCCTTACCTTTTGGTAAAACTAATATTTTAACATTCATATCTTCTTTCCAACAAAGTGAGATAGATCTAAATGAAGCCCGTGAGCCAGCCGCATCTCCATCAAAAGCTAAAATAACATTATTGGCATAACGCTTAATAAGTTTGATATGATCAATTGTTAAAGCTGTACCAGATACCGCCACTGAATTTTTAGCAGAAGTTTGATGAGAGGCTATAACGTCCATATTACCTTCTACGACAATAAGATATTTCTTCTGACGTATTACGTCTTTGGCTAAATGCCAACCATACAGTATTTTACTTTTATCATAAATAGCTGTTTGCGGACTATTTACATATTTACCACCAAATTCCTCTTCATCATAAACAATCCCAGCCAATGAACGAGAAGTAAAAGCTACTACTCTACCTTGAGTGTCAGAAATTGGAAACATCAATCGCTTCCTAAAACGGTCTACATAACCACTACCATCTTTTTTCTTAAGTATTAGCCCTGCTTTAAAAATATCTTCTTCTTTATATCCTTCAGTTACCAAATATCGTAATAGACCATCCCATGATTCAGCTGACAAACCTAATTGCCAATTTATAATACTACCTTGTTTAACTTTACGTTTATCAAGATATTTAAGAACTTTTTTACTAGCCTCTGTATCTTGTTCTAATATATTATGAAAAAATTTAGCAGCTTCTTTATTTATTTCATAAAGCTTAGAATTATCTTCTTTCTTGGCAGATGAAAATCCAGTCAATGGCACATTGGCTTTTTCAGCTAAAATCTTTAATGCTTCCTTAAAATCTATACCTTCGTATTCCTCTACAAAGCTAATCAAATCTCCACCCTTATCACAGCCAAAACAGTGCCAAATCTGCTTTTCTCGGGAAACCATAAAACTAGGCGTTTTCTCATTATGGAATGGACAAACAGCCCTAAAATTACCACTAGCCTGTTGGAGGTTTATATATGAAGAAACTATGTCTACAATGTCTAGTTTATTCTTTATTTCTTCAACGTGATTAGTCATGTACTTATATTAGGTTAAATTTGAGCTTTAGTCAAAAGAAATAACGCACTGTTAATCCAATGCGTTATTCTTATAATACATATATTATCTTATTAACATAGGCTTATTCATAATATCAATGTCTTCTACTTTTTGCTTTAAACACTGATAACCAGCATCATGAAGCCACATCTTGTCAGCATAATAGTCATACTCATCTTTTTCTTCTTCTAAATTAGAATATCTAAACGTAGTACAAAGCTCATACTCATCTTCATCTACTACTTTATATTCATAAGCTTCTTTCGTGATTGGATTGATAAAATCATCATCTCTAAGATAAGTTGAATCTTCATTAAGCTCTTCTATGTTAATCGGAAGTTTATTATTCATCTGATAATAATTATTAACACCCGCCGCAATCTCATAAAAATTATTAATAATCCTATCATCTAATTTTCTATTCCTAGTCTCGGCTGGAGATTCTACTACAAATAAAGAAAATATAAATGCTCCTAAAACTATAATAATTGAACCGTAAAAATAAATTTGAATAATTTTATCTTTCTTACCTTTAATATGCTCTCGTTTAATATCATAAAGATAAAAAGAAAATGTAATTCCAGATATTAATAAAGCAACGATAGCTTTGAGAATTGCCTTGGTAGTTAATTCACCTGATAAAAATCCATTGATAGTAGTGATAAGCCAAATAATCATTACTATTACAGAAACTAGTAGGATTAGATAAGTAAACCATTTACGTACGCCCGCCTCTTCATCAAGCTTACCCTGCCTAAGGCTTTTATAAATTTGTTTGCTAGTAAAATAATAAATTGGTGCCGAAATTATAATAGATGAAATAGCAAATTTCATTGCTTCATCACTATAATTTCCACTGTACTCATTAATGAGATCAATAAATTCTTTATTTATAATTTGAAAAAATATAATCCCAACTGAAACAGACATAAAAACTAAAGCCACCAGAGAGAGTACATAAAAAAATGCGTACTTAGCTGAATTATTTTTAGCCATATGTTTGTAGGTTAGGTTTTTTAAATATTATTTTCCCAAAGCAGACTCTAAATCCATGGCATGCTCTTGCTCTTGAGCTAAAATAGTTCTTAACTGTTGAGAAAGAGCATATTCTTGCAACTCCTCTGCTTGACCAACGCGTTCTTTATATCTTTTGATAGCGTCTTCTTCACCGGCCAAATCTTGCTCCAACATAGTCTCATTATTAGCATCAACATAAATTTTTCCTACATCTACAGATGGTAGTCCACCTAGATAAGTGATTTGGTCTGCTAAAACTAAAGCGTGAGCTATTTCTTCATTAGCATGAATCTTAAGCTCTTTAATAATGTCTCCATATTGAGCGCCAGTCATAACAGCGGCATGATTTATATATTGGATAGCTGCACTATATTCTAACTCTAAATCTCTATTTAATAGTTCTATTAATTTCTCTTTTTTAATTGCCATATATTTTTAAATTAGTAATTAATCTTTTTTATTTTTCAATAATCTAAATAAATGAGATAGGGCTGAAATTACAAATATGACTTGTAAAACTACAAAAATCCATTCTTTAATATGATAACTATAAATAAATAAAGCTATACCCCCTAAAACATAAAGTAAATCTTCTACATATTTCTTTTGCCAAAATACTCCTACTGAAATAATTGATAGTCCTAAAATTCCAACAAATTTATAAATATCCATAGTTTTATAATTAAATTATTAAAACATTCTTGATGTCCAAATGCCAATTAGGTATGTAGCAACAATAACTAAAATGGCGATAGAGAGATGTTCTAAAATCAGTCGAACGGGATTTTCTTTTTTAGATTTTGCCAATTTGTAATTAATTACTATCAGAGCAAATAAACCCCATATTATACTAACAAAAATTGCTGTACTAAGATCAAATAATAAAACTGGTATAACAAAAGTTAAAGAAAAGATAAGTTTAGTAAGGAAAGTAGCTATTGTAATTGCCCAAACTTGAGAATGATTATTATTCGTTGTTTCTTCAGACATGTGAATACCAAGAGCATCAGACATAGAGTCAGCTACAGCAATAGTAAGTATACCTCCTAAAACTGCTAATTGAGAGGCTGTGCCAGAAAAAAGTCCAACCATCAACCCTAGAGTGGTTATAATCCCCGAAGTCAGTCCAAATGAAAATCCTTTTTTTAATGCTAGTCTCATATTTATGTTCCCATATTCCAAGAAGAAAGATACTCTTCTTGTTCTGGAGTTAATTTATCAATGTTTATACCCATTGCTTTTAATTTTAAGTCAGCTACATTTTCTTCTATCTTTTGTGGAACGTAATAAACTTGATTATCTAATTTCTTATAATTTTTAACAACATATTCACTAGCTAAAGCTTGAGTAGCAAAACTCATATCCATTACAGAGGCTGGATGTCCTTCGGCAGCAGCTAGATTAATAAGTCTACCGTCAGCTAAGACAAAAATTCTCTTTTTACCAATTTGATATTCGTCTACAAAATTACGAACATTCTTTTTAACTTTAGTAGACATTTTTTTCAAACCTTTTATATCAATTTCTATATCAAAATGTCCTGAATTACAAACCATCGCTCCATCTTTCATTAATTTAAAATGCTCTGGTCTAATAACATGCATGTCTCCAGTCAAAGTACAAAATAAATCTCCAATCTTAGCAGCATCTTTTATTGGCATTACATCAAATCCATCCATAGCTGCCTCTAAAGCTTTAATTTTATCAACCTCAGTAACTATAACTTTAGCTCCCATACCACGTGCACGCATAGCAAAACCACGACCACACCAACCATAACCAGCCGTTACTATGTATTTACCAGCTAAAAGCATGTCAGTGGCTCTAATGATGCCATCTACAGTAGACTGCCCTGTACCATAACGATTATCAAACATATTTTTAGTTTGAGCATCGTTTACGGCAATAACTGGTAATTCTAATTTACCATCAGCTGCCATAGCTTTAAGACGAATAACACCTGTTGTGGTTTCTTCCATAGAACCCATTACATTAGGCGCCCAGTCTTTATATTTCTTATGAAGTAATGAAATAAGGTCTGCTCCATCATCCATGGTAATAACTGGCTTACGAACTAAAGCGGCATTTAGATGTTTATAATATGTATTTTTATCTTCACCGCGGATAGCCATCACTGGTATTTTATAATATTTTACCAAGGCGGCAGCTACATCATCTTGAGTAGATAATGGATTAGAAGCTACTAATAATATATCAGCTCCGCCAGCTTTTAAGGCTCTAACTAAATTAGCTGTTTCAGCTGTAACATGAAGACAGGCTGACATTTTTTGTCCTTTAAATGGTTTGCCTTTGGCAAATTTAGCTCTAACATTTCTAAGAACTGGCATGTCATTATCTGCCCACTCTATTCTTTTTTTGCCTTCTTCGGCTAATTTCAAACTCTTAACGTGATGTTTCATAATTTTGTTTATATCTATTAGTAAATTCTTTTAATGTAAATTTATGGACTTGTGTTCCCTGCTTTTCTACAGCGTAGGCAGCAATAGTACTAGCTAGTTGTCCAGCCTTCTGTAAACTAGCTCCAGAAATAAGTCCTTTA
>Ga0257127_1000658_pt1 | contig 28864 bp, 24 predicted proteins | sample SI060_135mmetaG_FD_190152 | JGI IMG/M metagenome (GOLD analysis project Ga0257127, IMG submission 190152) | Marine microbial communities from Saanich Inlet, British Columbia, Canada - SI060_135m | ecosystem: Environmental > Aquatic > Marine > Inlet | place: Canada: British Columbia | collected... | reverse complement strand
AACACTTTGTTTCAGTGCCGTTCGATATTTGTCGAAGGACCTGGAAAAGGCTCTGTGTTTGCTTCGTGGACAAAAGAAAAGCGTGAGAAGAGAAAGGAAATACCTGAAGACAGCGGCACAAAGAAGAAAAAGATGAAAACAATGAATATCAAAAGTTTTTTTAAATAATGTTAATTATATTTATAATGTGTTTTTATATGGTGACAATTCGAGCACTTTAATGTACATTTTGGTATTTCTTCACGCATGGTACGTTGAAAGACTGCTTCGCTTCTGTCAACACTCATTGATATTTGTATTACCTTAGTTGATTCATCTTTATGATCAAAATCGAATGCTACACATGTCTCTTTGGTCACTTTTCGATCACATACAACGCATGCTCCAATCTTCAACTTTATTTGATTAATTTGATCCCGACGACGCTTGATACATGGCCGTTGTGTTCTCCCTTCCAATTCACGTTTTAAATTGTGACGTTTTTTAGTAATGATATGATGACAGCACGTGCATCTCGGTTCACAATTTTTCAATTCTTTTTTCATCGCTTCCACCCCACCATGCCTAGTCCAGTAGGTACAATTACTCAACCTATGTACCTTTTTTCCAATGTGATCGGCTTCTATCACCCGCCAATCATTGCATCCACAGTCTACACATGTCTGCTGTTTCTTCCATTCTATCCAAAACGCACGACATGTCCCTCGTTTTGTCGTTGGATTCTTTTTTGATTTTGAGAAAATTTCACGACAAGAAGTACAGTGTACTGTCAATTTTTCCCGACGATTCACCCTGGATGTAAAATCATTGATGGGTTTGAAGTGGGAACATCCTTTACATAATCGCATTCCACCAGGTACCGTTAACCCCTCTGACAATCGTTTACGTTTCTTGTGGGCACGTCGAACAATCTCACGACATACCTGACACGTCTTATACTTGGTATCATGGTGCCTAGAGCATCTTTTGTGGCTACACTTCTTCATTTGCTACAGCTTCATTTATTGTAATAGATCCAAGCTATATATACTAAGTTTTTTTTACATATATGAATTTTGTCAACGACGATGGCTTGATTAAATACTCTTTACAGAAATTAGAGACGTACCTGGGGCGTAATGTCTTCTGGTTGCTTGCTGAGTGCAAAGATGCCATCAAAGCGAACTTAACGTACAACGAAGACTTCATTGAACAAGCCAGTTATATCAGCTTTATAAAGTGGTATAATTCTGCATATTCAGAGACCAAACAAATCCCCATGGTAAATAAACGTGCATACAGCACCACACATCGGATAGAAATCGCGTACAAGACGAAATATAAATGTGGTATGTGCGCAATGCTATTGCCTCCTACCTTTGAGATTGACCACATTAAGGAATTAAGGGATGGTGGTACTGACACCTACGACAACTTATGGGCATTGTGTAACAATTGTCACGCTACAAAAACAAGAGCAAATACATTAAAGCGAGATGAAGCTTTTGAAAAGGAATTCAAAAAGCAGGGAAAAGATATTGAAGAAATAGCGTTTAAAAAATTTCATCATAATAAGAAATCTAATTATTTTTAAGGTAAAATCTGTAAGTAAAATTATACAAGGTCCATTTTTGAGGCCCATTCCATATCTTTCACAAAGGAATTTTCACCTTCCAACACCTTACGAAGACCTGGGTAGATGTTCTCTCCCAAATGTCCAGTGTTCAACTGGGTTGGTTTTACGATATCGTTCTTTTTCATCATCTCGTGGCCGCGCCATAACGTTGTATTAACACGCTTAACACGGGTCAAGTATTCGTCTTCGTGCGTGGAACGATACATGTCCACAGTATTCATTTGTAACCTTTGGTAAATATTTCCCGATCCAGGATAGTGTTCGGTGATTTGTGCGGCGTTGTCTTTGAAGGTGTCGTACACGCTGGGCGCAAAACGCCCAGTGATATCGATAACATTGTTGGTTGGAGCGGTGCCTTTTGGAATGGCAACCGCAATGAGACTTTCTTGTCCACCTACGCCCAGGCCACCCGACCCTGCCTGAGCTACGAACGATTTTACATCATGAAATTGTGTCCCCATTCCACCGACATATCCCTGAGAAAACACATTTTCGACGATTATGTAATTCTTAGGTCGCTTGACTACACTCTTACTGTAGAAGGTATAATGGCCTACATGCACCTTCCTTACAACGTCGTCACTAAGCATAAAGTCGTGATGACCATGATACGTTGAACCGAGATCTTTCCCTCCCTTCGCTAGGATACAGCTGGCCATTCGGAACGTTTGGTTCGGACGAAGGAGCAAAATATCGGAATTTTCGAAACTACCGTCCCATGCAGTTCCATCATCGCTCGCGTATACTTCTGCATCATCCTCATTGGTGGTAGTTTTTGCCGGATTCACGTTGTTCAACGTCGAGGCGTCTGGTGTGTTGATTGCAGCACGTTGATCACCTATTTTGCTTGGATCGACAGCGTTCACAATATTATTCCACGCTTTTTCACGAGTCATCTTTTCAAATTTGTCTGAATCTGCGGAGTAAATGTATTTGGCATTGTCTCCCAAATCAGCCTCCAACACATAGAACGATCCAATCTGCTGGTTGCGTATCATCAGATCAATCGGCTCGCCCGTGAAATCTACGTCAAAGGATTGAGATTCAAATACTGGAAGTCCCCTAAAGCTCGAGCGCTGATCACCTGCTTCCAAGTTGGCGTTTGCCTGTGGTCCACGTTCATCAAACTTTGTTTTATGATCTCCAACCATGTTTGCGTAAATTCCCATCTTGTCGGGCCATACCCACACGTTTGGTATCACTCCTTCCTTCTTCAACTCATGCTTTAGCTCCGCATCCAGAATATAAAGACCGTTCTTGTCCTTTTGAATGATTGCCCATCTACGCCTTTCCATCGACATCAAATCATTAGCACGCATATACTGTTGCCCGTATCTTTTGTGCCATTCCTTGTAATAATTCTGACCTGCCAACAGCGAATGTACCACACCAAAATAACAGGTTGTGTGTACAGAATCAGAAATCTGCTGTAGGTTCAACGCAAAGTGACGCTTGCCACGCTCAGTTTTATAAAAACCATGTTCAATGATAAATGCCAAACCTCGTCGTAGCAAGTTGTCGCTGTGTGCTTCTTGTTGAGCCGAAACGTAGCGCGGAACTCCCTGGTGGGGTTCCAGATCTGCAAGCGTTCGGTTAAAAGAGAAAATTTCCCATGCGACGTGGAGATCGTCGGTGTACTCCCATGGAAGTAAACTAGCCGTATAGAATTCGTCCTCCTTTCTAATTTTGTAATCTAGTACCCTTTCTAAAAATTTGTTCCTCCCTCGATAACTCTCGGGTAGGTTATATGTCTCGTGGCTCAGGGCATCATCGGCTCTCATGGTTTGAGAGGTTCCGTTGTACGGGCCAAAGAATGATTCGAGTGGATGATTTTGTGCTGCGGAAGTTAAGCCATGTGAAATCAAGTTAGAGTTTGTCGTGTGAACAGATGTGCCGTTTCCTGCCATTTTATTATAGTTGTGAACACTAACGAAACCTTATATAGTATTTTTTTTTACAAAGTCATGGGGTAGCACCAATGTAGCGCATATGTAAAAAGACTATATATACTGTTGAAGTGGTAGTTATAATGGGTGGCGTTTTTAGCTTCTTAGATTGGGCGTTTGGCGAAGGTAAAAAAGCATACCTTCTTATATTAGGCTTAGATGCGTCTGGAAAAACGACTTTATTGAACCGACTAAAAACGAACGAAGGATGTGTGACTATTCCAACGATTGGATTCAATACGGAAACCATAACTTACGGCAGGTTGACCTTCACGTTGTTTGACATCGGAGGGCAAGCAACGTTCCGTAAGATGTGGCATCACTACTTTGAAAACTGTAATGGCGTCGTCTTTGTAATTGACTGCAATGATGGTGCTCGTATGGGTATAGTAAAGAAAGAAATTTGGACTCTGTTAGAGCATCCCATGCTTCAGGACATACCGTTTTTATTCTTTGCAAATAAACAAGATCTACCAAATGCCATAGGAAAGGAGGCATTGATTACACGTTTGGATCTGTTGAAGATAAGAGGGAGAGAATGGTCGGTAGCAGAATCAACCGCTACTGAAGGTCATGGTATTGAAAATGGGTTTGACTGGTTAAGCAAAAATTTATGAATTGGACACATGGTACATTAAATTTGAAAATCCAGAGAATTCCAAAGCATCTACATGATATTGCCTGTATTTCCGTTTAAGGTCTTTTTGTTGTGTGATAAAAAATACCTCCATAGGATGTGAAGGATCTACCGTGCTCAAGAATTTTACCCAAAATTCCGTATCTATATCTTCCACTATGAACACAACATTCGCTCTGAGATACCACTTGTGCTGGAAATCATAGAAGTACGGTATTTCGTAGAAACGGTACGTTTCATCCCCTATCTCAGTTGGTTGTGAAAATTCAATGTTTTTTGTAGGGCTGTAGTGTAGGGAAAAATAGTTACGGACTAACCTTAGTATGATAGATGATTTCCCGCTCTTTTTTTTACCAATTACAATTACATTTTTAATGGTGTTGTTCTGTTCGTCCTCCTCATCTGATTCCTCTTCCACCTCAAACACTGATTGTCTCATACAATATTATGTACTATATATTTTATACGTCGTTGAATAAAATGAACCGAGGTCTAAGTATTGCAAAAATGTATTTGAACCCGAGGCATAGATCAACCGAAAATATGTATATATATTGGTAGGTGATAAGTAAAGACATGGATCAATACATTCGTTACCACAAAAAGCCTTATGCTAAATACCTAGATGTTCAATCGTTCAATGCCAAATACGGTACCAATATCAAAGAGGTGGAAGATTTCGATTTATATTTTAAGTACGTTTTTACTGAAGCCAGGAGAAAGCAGGGTCCCGATGACTTTCTTATGGCAAATTTTGCTCATCAGGACGAATTTGAGGAGATGGGCCTTGGAGATTGGTTGAAGAACAAAGCAAAACAGGCCAAAGAAAAACTTGGAAAGGCTGCTGAGGCTGCAGGCAAAGCTATAGACAAAAAGCTAAAGAAAAAAGCAAAACAGACCAAAGAAAAACTTCCGCTAGAGCAACCACCGGAGGTCAATGACCTAGACGGTTTATTAAGTGACAATGACGAAGACATGGTTGAAGAAGAGTACGAAGAAGAGACACCTAACGCTAAAGAAGCTGTAGCAACCCCCACACCGGTAAAAAATATTGTCACAGAGAAGAAAAAGATTGCGGATTTGGTACTGAAAACGTCCAAAGATTCTGCTGAGTATTCTCAAGACATGAAGCATTTAATTCAATTCAAAAGTACAAAGTTTGCGTTGGAAGAGCAGTTGATGAAAGGTAGACCCAAGTATTTGAAAGCTTTGAAAGCTTATCTTAAGGGTGATAAAGACGTGGAAGTAAAAATGTCCTGGAGTAAAAAGGGAGGAAAGAAGAAAGGACGAATGGTAAAAGTTTCCGATTTGAATCCCAGACGTGATTCGTTGAAGGCGTTGTTGCGTTCTTCCCCTGGGTCCTTGCGCGTGGTTGAGTGTGTATAAATACATTATTAATATGTTCAAATGAATAAGTTATTTCGAGTTTTATTTGTAGGTGCTTACATCCCATACGCGGTTCTTCTCTCTTATTATTTTACCAGATTTTACATTGCATATTTTTTGATCTTGTCTGTCTACCTGGCTAGTTGCTTTTCAGTCTTAACCCATAAACCATACCTTGAGAAAGGAATATTGGCGTGGGTTAGAGCAAAACGTGTGAGCGAGCTTCTACTAATATGCTCCTTCAGCGTCAGGGCATATTACAGATCACAACTACTTAGTATATTCGCTATTATAGTGGGAACAACCGTAGTGTGTAAGGTACCCCGGCGTTACCAATCAAAATGCGAGCACAGTGCAGTGTATGTGACTGCATGCATGGTATTTTTGACCAATGCTGATATTTTAGGGAAAGTTTGCACACTAGTATTGTCATTATTAGTATTGTATGAAGAACAAGCACGTAAAATAAACGATGCTAGCTTCGAATTTGCCATAGAAAAAAGAATACAGCAGTACCATACGTTAAAGTTACTTCAAATATACATGTTGTTTCTTATGGAGTATTCAATAACAAAAATGAACATGTGGGCACTTGTCATTATACTGGTGTCGGTGGGTGTGTACAACTGCTATGCATGCTTTACACTGTCTCCTGAGTGCGAAGTAAAGATTAGTGAGTTTTATACAAAGGTGTACGAGCTTCCTGCTAAGTACCCTCTACCGTTGGATATTAGAGATGCAATTGAGAATTGCGAAGTGGCTAAAAGAGTATTTAAGACACACGAAATTTAAAAAAATGGGTAATTCTTATTCATACTTAGTAGAAAATACATTTTACATCTATTCACGTACAAAAGAAGACGACTCTTACAAATTATTATCAACGTTGGAGGACACAGCCAACCCGATGTCACGATTTAAGCACGAAGTGTATGCATACGCATTAAAACGAAAACATACAAGTGAAAAATCACTGTATTTGTACTGTGGGTACGCGCGTGTCGCAAAATGTATATATTCGTTGGATCAGGAAGTTCCTTACGTTACGCTAACGTTTGGGTCGGAGCAATACGCCGAGCATTTTGATAAATGCAGGGAACAAATTCCCAAAGTGTATAAAGATATGAATTGGTTGCAAACGGTTTTTACGAAAAGTTGGGTATTTCAACATCATGAAAATTCGTTGATCCGTAAGTATCAAAATTATAGGATGGATCAATAGTATGAAGTATTTAATTTACGTTTACTTGTTGTAATATGGAACTGTGGTTGCCAAATATTGTAAAAAAGAAAATTATCGAAGATGATATTTCAGAGTGGTTAACCACAAAAGGTGCCCAACCGTATCAGCATCTCATACAACAGCGCATTTACAGTCTGTACCCGCAACTCCATTCTCATCAAACCCTGTACATAGCTCATGTAGATAATAAAACCCTGGTGGTGGAAACCCCGTTGGAGAAAGATGGAAAACCATACAAAATAGAAAAGTGCAACATCTGTCACGAAGAAGATAATGTGGTACGTACGACACTGCCGTGCAATCACAGTTTCCATGTGCATTGTATCGCTACGTGGTTTAGACGTAATACTAGTTGCCCGCTTTGTAGACTAAGTTGTAATAATATTTATAATTAATTACTATATTCACTCTCTACGTCACTCAAATATTCAAACTCTATCTCTGAATCTTCTTCAACTTCTTCACAATCTTTTAATGGGGTAGCCCAGTGGTTTTTTGTTTGTGGCCACACCAATTCGTTCCATTTTTTTCTTCGTAGTTCCATTCCGTACGGTACTTCTTCTAACTTTCTACGTATATAAATGTTTCCACTTTTTGTTTCTTTATCTTCATCTTTTAAAGAATAAGAAAAACTGATTATTTGATCTTGCTGCTGTTTAAAATAGTGTTCAACGGTCACCATACTGTAATAAAAACGTAATCGATCACGTTCTGCTATGTTTGCTTCAAATCCGTTTTTGTAATTCCAAATTATATTTTGATCTTTAGTCCATCTATCTGTATCCTTTTTGTTTGCAGATTTTCGAAATTTTCTATCCGCTTCTGGATACAGTGCTTTTTGAAGTGTACTGTGCTCTGAAGGATACGTTACATTTTTGTCATCTTTATCTTTTCCTGTTAGACGTTCAACACGTCTGTATGGTTTCTGCATTTTGTAATAGCGTGTATCGGCCAAATCAGTACCACAAAATTTGCAGTTATTTTGCTTAAAGTCAGTTTCACGGTGACACACGTAGCAGGAAATGCCAAATTCTTCGTAACTAGCTAGAGTGTACTCTCTAATTGTGTCTTTCTCATTTACTGTGTAATGCATATCACCTTGTTTGATTTCTGTTTCACCATCATCACCTTTAATGTCTTCAGTTGCTATTTCTTTTAGGACCAGAATATCGTTTTCTACAACCATCTTTTTCTGTGTAGTAGTGTTCCAACACGTAAGAAAATCATGGTCCAAAAGCTGTCTAAATGTTGGAAATACATGATTTCCTCGCCATTTATCTGTGCTTAAATCTGTCCATTTACCAACAAGAAATACATGTGAAATATTGACATGATTGTCAATGTGATAATCAACATTCTTGTCTAGTTTTCCTCCAACGCCACTAGATAGCGTGACGTCATCATCTTCTGCATCACTCGTTTCTTTACTGTTGAAATCGCCATCGTCCTCATCCTCATCCTCCTGGGCCTTTTTCTTCTTCTTCTTCTTCTTTCTCTTAGCTTCCACCTCTTGTTTGTTCTTCTCTTCTTCAAATTCTTCATTATATTTGTCTTTTAAGTCTTTAAACCCTTCTTTAACCAATTTGTCTAAAGCCTCCTCAAATATTTTTAGTTTTCCTATTTCTTCATCACCGACATACAGACTCTGCTTTTCAATATCCAACTTAATGCGGACCCAATGTAATCTTTCAACTGATTGGAACAATTTAACTAATCGCAGTCCAGTACCGTCGGATTTTTTCCCTTTTGTTGACCTGTCAATTGCACCCTCCTTTCCGAATAGTTTTTCTCTATATGAATTCAGCTCTTTCTGTAATTCCTCATACTCCTCTTCATTGTCTTCTTCCAACTGACGTTGGTTAACATCTTCGTCCTGCTTCTCCAACTCCTCCTGTTTTTTCGCTGCCGCTAATCTTATATTTCTTTGAACGTCTGTTTCTTTACCGAGGGCAGCTTTAATTTCCTCATCTGTGGCACCATTTGGTTTCTGCTTCTTCTTTTTTTCTCTAGCATACAACATGTTCCCCTCCAACACATCATCAATTGGAAGTGCAGCTTCTTCCTCGCTGTTGTATTCGTCTTCGATGTCTGAATCATTTACATTTGAACTGGAGGGTGTAGACAATTTTGGTTGCTCTTCTTCTTCTTCTTGTTCTCCCCAATCTTCATCATTACTATCATCCGATTCTTCATCCGATTCTTCTGCTTTTTCATTTTCTTCTTCTGTATTTTTAAATTCTTTATCTTCTCCCAACGCATCTTCATAATCATCTTCATCAACATCCTTTTCATACCTATTACCTTTCTTTTTGTCGTCTTCCTGCTGTTTTTTGGATCGCTGTTGCTTGTTTACCCAACTTTTCAAACCATTTATATAATTCTTACGATATCTATCCCAATCAGTCTTTGCTAAGTATGGATAGGAAAATAATTGTTTGCTGGCCTGCCCACGAAGCGTCGCTTTTTTCTCCTTATTGTAAAAGGTTACAAATTCTACGCGTTGAAACAGTTTTGGAATGATACCATGACTAGCATTCCTTACTAATCTTCCTATAAATTGATCTTTTGCACCTGGCGACCTCATAGGTTGTGCTAAAATCATCAGGGATCGTCTAGTGGATTGAAAATCGACACCTGTTGTACCAGAATCGGTCATGAGGATGTAATCTATCAGACCAGATTCATGGAGTTGTTTGATGAAATCTCTATCTTGAGTGCTTACCCCACCAGTGTATTTTGAAAAAGAAAGGAACGTATCGTTCTTCAATGCTACCATTCGTTCGTGCATTAGTTCTTGAGTTTTTTTAATCTTTAAATTTTTTCGAACTGTCATTAGTCGTAATCCCATTCTATTCTTGTTACCTTGTCCTCCTAATTCTTTTATGTTTTTATTTGACAGAGGAAGTTGGTACCACAAGCCCAACCCATAATTTGGTGCATTTTGGAAAGGTTGGAAGTCCTGATAAGACGTTCCGTCTTTTTCTGAGGATGTTACGTAGGCCTCGTTGACATTTCCTGTATTAATGTTGGATAATGATGGATCTCTACGGTATACTTTTGTTGTTGTTTCAACCGTTACATCTTCTGTTACCTCCGTTTCATTTTCTGTAGCTTCCCGTAGTACTTTTTGTAATTGCCATGTTTTATTACGTGCCTGTGATTGTGAATTTTCAATTATTTTCTCTAGTTTTGTAATTGTTGGATTTTTACTAAACTCTATTGTATCATCAATACGTTCTTTCTCAGCCTCTTTTTTCTTTACGTCTATAATATGTTTTAGATACGTTTGGCGGTGCTGTTGAGTGTCTGGATCTTCATTTTTCTTAGTAGCCTTATTCAACGCTGCTTCTTTTGTTTTATCAGAAACATAATCTTTGTCCAAACTGTTTATATCTTCAATATCTTCTGGAGTGACGTACACTTTTCTAGGATCAATGACTCCATCCCTCAATTTTTGTTTCAGATCCTCATCATGCATACCTATTTTTTTTGATATGTAGAGGGAAAACGTCTTCCTGTCAATCGATTTTACCTTCTCCAACTCCTGTTTGTACATCCATTTCTTCCATGCATCAATTTGTAAGTATGGTTTGTCATCTTTTGTTAACGGTGTGCGATATTTTGCCCAATTGTCATACGTTGCCTTAGCTTTTAAATCGACAAACTGCTTCATAAAATCTTGTTTTTTACCAGCAAACCTATCTGGATAAGGTATGTAGTCCTCGTCATTTTTGTCCAGCACTTCTGGTGTCCAGCTTGTCTTCAAGTCTTCTATAATCTTATCTATTTTGTCTTGAATTGGGGCTATTCTCGCCTTCAATTTAGGATAAATTATTGTGGAGAAGTTTCTGGTCTTATATCTTCTGTCTTCTGCATACAATACCACATTAAGGACAGCATATAATTTTACAAACTGAAATGCAAACTCATTAATCGGTTTATAAAAAGCGTCATAATTCATTTTTTCCAATCGGTCCAGCTCGTCCAACACGGTAGTGTAGGCACTCAACGTAGCTTTTTCATCATCTATTACTTCCGGTATTTTCAGTTTTATGGATTTTTGTACTAATTCCAGCACTTCTTTCTGTGTTTCAACGGCATTGTCGAGATCTTTACCATCCAAATTCCCTTCGTCATACGACTCGATTGAAAATTCTAAATATCGTCGTACTTTTTCTTCCAGCTTTATTTTTCCCATGGATGGTGTATTTTCTACGGTACTGTTGTAACGATCTGTCCAGACTCCTCCAACGTCTTTGTATTTATTTTTCGACACGTAAAAAATGTAATCCATTAGAGTGGCAGGCTTTACAACTATTCCAGTATAATTACCGGAAAATCCTCCTTGTTGTTTGCTATCGCTATTTCTACCTTCATATAATACTCCATCGTACCCGAATTCACCATTTTCGATGTTTTCGGCTTCGATGTGGTACGCACCGTATTCACTTATGACTATTGGTTTTTTCAAACGAAACACCTTCTGAAGTATTAGATCCCCAGATTCACTTTTATTTTTCTTTAAGCTCATTACATATCTGATGGTCTTTCTTTCGTACTTCTTTTTAAACCATTCGTCTTCAACACGTTTTCCCAATGTGCGTATTGCTTCATGAAGGAACATTAATGGTTTTTTCATGGATGTTGAAGGCACATAATGTCTGCTTTTGAAGCTACCTATTTCTATCTGTTCTTTTAATAATGGTCCATTTTTATATGTATAAGTCCAATTTTTTACTATGTTTGTATCTCTTTCCTTTTCATTTTTCAATTGTTCCGACGCATAAAGCTTATCGTCCACGTAATATCCCCAGTTTTTCAAACGTTGAATTTCGTAATATGGACTCCAGAGTACATTTTTACCTAGGGTTCTCCCTTCTTGTTTGTTTGCATGAAGGTGGAACATGTACGACCATTTATACTCGTCTATTACATTTGATTGTGGTACTGGTAAACCTTTTTCCTCGTCCGGAGGTTGATATTGTGCCCACTTGTTTAAAATTTTTTTTGCTGCATTCTCTATAAATGGTTCATAGTAGTCTTCGTAATCTCTTTTACTACCTGTCTTTTTTGGCTCAACAAATTTGGCACCGTATGCTTCCAACGTTCTTCCTAAGTGGTAATGCACCTGATATGTCTTATGATATATTATACCATTCGTATGCTGTTTGTCTCGCTCCATAATCAACTTTACAATACTTCTGTATTTGCTGGAGATCAAATTAGGAATGAACGGCATAATTCGTTCGTTTTTTTTAAGTTTACATTCATACGGTAACCAACGTATGTTCAAATCTTTATGAATGTTTCTCCATCCATCGTACTTGTACTTTGATGCTTTTACAATTTTCCGTGTTTTATCCTCCTTACTTTCCCAATTCTCTTTCTCTTCATTAGTTAGGTCCCTAACAATAATATTATCTTTGGTGTAATATTCTTGTTCTGGCTCCATTACTATCTTTTTGTATTTTTCGCGAATTTCTTGTATGCGTTTATAATCTTTGAGATTTTTTTTCATTGTATCATTCAAATTCGCTTTATTTTGCTTTATAAGTTGTTCAACACTTTCCTCCGTAACGTCATACCCCCAGCACTCCTCTATCTTTTCAACGCATGTCTCATAGTAGGCTCTTATATCCTTTGGAATAGTACTAAGTTTGACACTTACTTTTTTATCTATTAAGCAACTTTTACCTTTTTCCCATTTTTTCAACATAACTTTATCTAATAAGGAGGTTGCTTCCTCTACTGTGTTGGCTAGTAACGGTAGTATAAAGACAGGTGTCTTTTTATCCTGGTTATCAATATAAAACTTTGTATCAAATGCCCATTCTTGAAGTCGTTTCATGATCACCTTGTCCACCTCTTTATCTGCGTTTACATCGTTAAACCTTGTTGAACGCTTCATAATTACAGGTACAATTCGCCGTTGACATTTATCAAACATTTCCCAGCTTACATCACTATCAAAATTTCGAATCTGATCTTTTTCTTCCTCCTTACTAAACTCATAAGATTCGTACTCGAGTCCACTATATTTTTTGCTTTTTGTTTCCGACGTGAAGTCGTAATGAATAAAACGCTTGTTGTAGTTGCCTGGGTTTTTCTTGTTGTAAGATTCTTTGATACGTTTTGTTGCATATGTACAAATATTTTTCCTCAGATTGTCCATTTCAACTGGTATTCTTCCTAAGTCATACCGTGTCATAAGACTTATTTTCGCTGGGAACGAATTCTTGAAATCACCTGAACGGACTTTTAACAGTCGTTTACCAATATCACGTAGTAATTCTACCTTCACTGAATTGTCTAACTTACTCAAGTAGGATAAATCTGCATCTTCTTTACCTGGATCTTTCCATAAAAAAAGCTGTAGTATCCGATTAAAGCATTCTAGAATTTGGTAATCCTTTTTCGTGGTATCTAGAACAGAGTCCAAAAACAAGGTACGTTCCACCGGTTGAAGCTCAAAACTACGTGATATAATTTTGCGTAGACCGTTCACGATGGAGAAATGAGCGTCGTATTTGGTTCGGCGCCTGGTTTTACGACTTTTGTCCGTTTTGGTTTCGTTAATTTTTTTCTTTAAATCTTTCCTATCTTCCTTTTTTGGATTTTTGCCTCTTTCTGTATTTCTTTGTTTTGTATTCAACGTTCCCCATACTTTGTTTATCTCTTCTCTCTTCTCTTTTAACTCTTTTAACGACTTCTTTCTCCAATGATCCACTGTTTTTTCCCTATCGTCGTTTTTAGTGAATTTTCCCATAATATCATACACTATTTGCAGTTTCTTTCGACCATCAACTACTCTCCTAACCCTCTCCTTCTCTTCCATCAGTTCATTTTGTATCAGTTGATACCCCATTCCTTTCTGAGTGTCCGGATCCCTGTAAAAAATTTGAGAGAAGTTCCATAATTGTTGCTGAGGGTTCTCAGATTGCATCGGTGTAGCAGTAACAAAAATATTTGCGCTAGATTTGGCAGCAAATTCAAATATAATTCTTGTAGATATCTTGTTCAAATTGTCTGTGATGGCCGTGGGTTCATGTGCCTCGTCCAACACAAATATACATCCTGGTTCTGCCTGGTACCTATGTTGACTAAGATCTTCTCCGTGTCTTGTTTCAACAAATTTATCAATGACTTTTGATTGGATGTACTTAGTTGTTGTATTGTCTGTTTGCAAATTTAGGTGTTTTGATTTAAAGTCGCGAATCGAATCGAATTGTGAGATCATATCGTCATATTTGTTGGTGGTTTTTCCCTTGTATAGCGACTGCAATGATTTTTTAGCTTGTTCCTGTATTTGTTCTGGGATATCTAGATCAAATTCAACGAAGTACGCCTTTTTAGATACCTCATTTTTTTTATCTGTTGTTATTCGAAATTTCGTACTGTTGTTAAACAAATCATTTTGACCAGGTTTCATTCCTAATTTTATTGTTCCATTGTCATTATAATTATATACATCCCCTGCTAAAAACTGTAAAAAACGTTCTGGGTCATAAGCTTCCTTTGCTTCCAACGTTGGCGTATCAGAAGTGATGTCTGCTTTATAAATACGCTGCGCAAACGGTACAGATCCTTCATAACCCTCAATATTAAAACTACTGTCGCCTTGTGAGTCTCCAGCATCGACATTTTCATTGAACTTCTTTGTTAAATATGGTCCTAACTTTAAGTTTGTAAAAAACCAGTAATATCCAGCGTATTCATTCATGCTATCTAATTCATGAATGATTCTGTTTACATCCTCCAACTTGTCACCTTCTTTTTCTCTTTTAATCTTAGCGTCACCATGCTTGAATCCCATATTGGCTAAAAAATTTCGTATACGTGGTTCATTTTTGGTATCCTTCCACAAACGATATGGTTTTTTCCCAATTAAATTTTTATAGATTTCAGTCTCAGCAGGGTTAGGTCTTGCCATTTCAGTCTTAGCTTCTTCAGGTATATCTTTCCAATTCATCTCCTTATACTTCTTGTTGTGAACAAAGTAGAGAAAAATGTCCTCTTCGTACAGTTGCATTAAGTCCGGACGGTCTATTAAGATTTCCCACACTGCCAATTCATCTTCGTCCATTTTCCATTTCTCCATTAATTTGTATTCTCCCCATGTTATTGTACCCGGTGGACCACTTTTACCTCCCATTTTTAAATGCTTGTTGGTAATACTATCGGTGACGTACAACGTTTTATTCTTTCCTTTAGGCTTAAGAAGTAGTTTTAATGATTCCCTTGTTAATAATGTCGTCTTTACAATATTTGTTCTCCCCCTCTTAACGTTTTTTGTTACAGTTATTTCAGGCATAAAGTGTGTGTGTGCATCTGGTACCTCTTGCTGTAAGTAACTTATAACGTTCTTATTCTTATCATTTCCTTCCCATTTCCAAAGTAGCACCTCTCGTTTTATCTTTTTGCCACCCATCTCAATCTCTTGTTCAGATCGCGAGGATGTCCAACATGTGGATGTGATCATCTTTTTTGAATCAACGTCTAAACTAACCCACTTTGGATAAGCTCCGGTGGTAAAACTCCTGCGAAAAAAGGAATTCGTCTGAAATATGTAATGCCTAGGATCAAATTGATTGTTGATAACTGTATCCTGCCACTGAGAGACGATAGCAGCTTTTGGTCCAACGATTAATATGCGTGGTATAGGTATAGTAGTATCGTTGTCAAGTCTTAATACGTTTGGTTCACAGGAAGGATCATACCTGTATTCTTCATTATCCCCCTGCATTTTTTGTAGGATCTCATTTCTAACCATCTCTGCACGTAAAATAGCGTTAAAGGTCTTACCTTTGCCAGGCGCATGCGAAATAAGAATATCCTTACCAACAGCATGAATACTAACATTTTGGGCATCGTTGGGGGCGTAATTCAATGTATTTAGGAATGTTTCGCCGTCATATCCGTCAGTTTCGTTCGATTCAATAACTTCAACCTTCTCTATATTTGGTGGCTGTAAACCATCCGGTTTTATAATACCCACGTATTTTGCATCATTTTTGGTGGTGAGTACCAATGGTCTTTTACCCTGTCGGTATCTTTGGTTGTCCCCTGTTATTTCTTCCCACCCATTTCTTGTAGTTTTTTTCAACTTTTCAGATGAAATATGAACGACATTAAAATTCTTATTAGGCCCTGGATCAACGGTTGTAAACATGTCTCCTGACATAATTCCTAGTTTTTGTATAGGATTAGGGTCGTTCTTCAACATATATTCTGTATAAGTGTCTGATGCATCAATATCTAAAGGAAAATCATTGATCATGTCTTTATCCAGATTAAATTGTTTCATCATAAATGTTGGGCTATTTCGTTCCTTCAATGTTGTTAACTTTTCATTTAACTGGTCAACTGTTTCCGTCTTGCCCTTAAAATCAGTTTCATACTGTTGAATATCCTCCACCAACGGTAATTTTTGTGTTAAGTTTAGGTTGTTGATGATACTTAGTAGGACTTGTAATTCGCTCTTTTTGTCGTTCATGTATTGCCTAGCTACTTCATCTTTGGCACCTAGCTTAGAGTCCCATGTAATGGTATTTAGTCCTTCAATGTCGAATTTTGACGCATACTTCCTGACTGTATCAATATCTTTTTTAGTTTCCGTTAATTTTTTCAAATCATCACGTTTTCCCGTTAATATGTCCAAATTATCATAGGTATTAGCTTGAAACGTGTTGTCGATCTTACGTATTTCTTTGATAATCTTAATTTTTTCTGGAAAGTCATTTTCAGCGTACATCAAATCATCAGTTGCTTTTATGGATTCTAAGTCCTTGTCTTTAACGCTTACATTTTCAACGTTGGAAAATAATTTACGTATTTCGTTAATCTTTTTGACAAGTTTAGTTCTTTCCTTCTTTTTCTTTTCTTCTGCCTTTGCAATTTGAAGCGCATTAAGTTTAGCTTCTAATGTTGCTATATCAATATCTTCAGGAGCGTCATACTCTTTGTCCAACTTTCTAATATCCCTAATTAATTCAAGTTCACGAAGTTTAGTTTTTAACGCTTGTACATCTGTTTCTTCAGGAGCTGTATACTCTTTGTCCAACTTCTTAATTTTCTTAATCAATGCAGCAGCTTCTTTAGCAACTGCTTTAGCAGCTTTTTCAGCATATTTTTTAATATTTTTAGATTGAGGGTTTTCTTCCCTATTTCTCTTTGCTGCTAATCTGTCACGTCTGATCTTACGGGCTTCTTTAGCCTGTTCTTCTTTAAGTTGTTCTACTGTGTCGGTTGTTTGACCTTTGAATTTGGAATTGTATTTCTCACGAATTTCTTTGATAACGGCGATTTTATCTTTGTACTTAATGAGTGCATTTTTAAGAATCAAGTCGTACCGCCATTTCCTAGTGCTGTTCAAAGCATCCTTATCCTCGCTCATCCTGGTAATATCGGAAAAGAGATCATAGATAGCATTGATCTTTCCTACTAGATCTCTTTTTGCTTTTTCAGCACTTTCTTCCAAGTCTTCTTCTTCCTCTTCCTCTTCTTCTTCATCTTCTTCTTCTTCTTCTTCTTCTTCTTCTTTCGTCTTCTTCTTCTTCTTCTTCTTAGGAATTGTTATGTTTAACCTTCTATTTATTTCTTCAATGGTTTCTGTTGCTTCATATGGCTCGTATCTCTGAAGTTGGATATTATCAAGATTAATTCCCAACACGTCTGCCTCATCTAAAACTTCATTAACAGACGCTTTCAAAAGTCGTATTCGTTCCTTGTTTACCTCTTTATCTAGGTAGCTTCTCCCAGAGTCGGTTAGTTTCAATTTTTCAGGAGTTGACTCATACTGCTTTGTTAACATTTTTAAAATTAGTGCCTTCTTCGCTTTTCCTGTTTTACCCCTTCTTGCAAACTCATCTTCGAGCTCCCTCTTTTTATCTTCTGTAAATAGCCGATTGGATATCTCCCTTACTACCTTCCTACAGTTATCCAGATCCAGATCTTTTAATTTTTGTTTTACGTATGCATACAACATTTTGGTTGTAAGAGACTCTTGCTGCTTCACTGTAAACTCGTTTAGGTAATCTTTTACATGCCATTCGATCTTTTCGTCCAACGATAGACCATTATAATATGCTATTCTGTTTTGTTCATCTGCAATTTTCATTTTTTCCATAGTTTTCTCTATCCTAAGCTTTTCTTCGTCATCTACCCAACCATCCTTTCTTACCGGAAGGGCCGGAGTTAGGGTTAGGGTTATACTTTCTTCCAAGTCTTCTTCTTCCTGTTCCTCTTCTTCTTCCTCTTCCTCTTCTTCTTCCTCTTCCTCTTCTTCTTCTTCTGACGAAGATACAACTTCTTCCTGTTCCTCTTCTTCTTCACCTTCTTCTTCTTCACTGGTAAATACATCTTCAACTGCATTACGGTTTGCTTCATCCTCTGCTTTACGGTTTGCTTCATCCTCTGCTTGAATACGCTTTGCTTCTTCCTCTGCTTTACGTTTTGCTTTTGCCTCAGCTTTACGTTTTGCTTCTTCCTCTGCTTTCAGCTTTGCTTTTGCCTCTTCACCTTTACGCTTTGCATCTGCCTGTGCTTGAATACGCTTTGCTTCAGCTTCACGCTGTGCTTTTTCCTCTGCTTCACGCTGTGCTTCTTCCTCTGCTTTCAGCTTTGCTTCAGCTTCACGCTTTGCTTCTTCTTCTGCCTCATCCTTTTCTATTTTTTTAAGAAGATCTTCCAATGGTTCCACCAGTGAGCCGTCGATTTTGTAATCTTTATAATCACTGTGCGTTCTAATTTTCGTTAAAATGTCTATCTGTTTCTTCATGTTGCTCAAAAAACGTGTGAGACCCTTTAACTCTTTAGACGTAGGATCAGGAATAGAGTTGTAATATTGCCCTAATGATTTAATCTCTTCCAACCGTTTCTCTATTTGTTCTTGAGAGTAACGACTCTCTTCATCATCACTGTCGTCTTCCTCTTCTGAAGACAAATCCTCGTCTGACGAAGGTTGATCTTGTGATTTGTCTTGTTGTATTATTCGTTTAGTGTTGTTAATAAGCTCAGACAGAGGTTTGTTCCACATATTTTCTTCTCTTTTGTTTGCGTCTGTCATGTCTGAGATAAACTTCCGCCGTTTCTCATCACTGTCGGACGGTTTTAATTTATCTATAAGTCTACATACGGTTGAAGGTAGTAGATTACTGTATCTTATCTCTACGGTTTCTTTGTCTTCTACGTAAATCACAAACGTAAATTGTCTAAGAATTTTTCCGGATAGATTTCTAACTATCTGATATAAATATTTTTCTTCACCATCAAATGTCCATTTAGATGTTCTGATTTGTGACGTAATAGTAAGTTTATTATCAACGGTTCTTTTAATATCCTTTAATGCTTTTTTCCAAATATGTTCCCACGCTACCTTACGATTTGAGGTAAGTTTTGCCCGACTTTCTGATATGTCTAATGTTTGATCAGTCAAAAACAACGGACCGTTTAACCGTTGATGGTAGTAGTGCTGCCATGATAAAAACGTGCTACCCTCGAATTGATACATTTAAAAATAACCACAAGGAGATATATACTCTATATAAATTAAACCCTTACCTAAAAAATGTGTGGTAAACAGTTCCATATGATAGAACAACTTCTACGAGTTATTCAAGCTCGAAGCCCTACGTTGAAGAAACTTTCTCCTATTACTTCCCAGACCTACGCCTTCATGTTTGTGAAGAAAGAATGTCCTTATAGTCAAAGAGCTCGTTTGTATATGATAGAAAACTTAAAGATTGTACCAGACAACATTTGCATATTGGATGTAGAAAAGGAACAATTAATTTGTGCAACTAAGTGGAAATGGCTTGAAAACAATATAGATACGGAAAAAAATAGATCAGATTTATTAGATTTATGGCGTAACAACTACTCCAACGACACGGTACCTCAAATCTTTTTACATTTCCCCCATCAATGGCACCATGTTAATGGTGGTTGCGATGGACTACAGCATGTCTCTACTGATGTAGACATTCTGGGATCCGATCTATTACATCTTCTACCGTTGGCAAGAGTAGGTACACGTACTCCATCCATCCAATTAAAATTTTAGGATTGTGTTCCAACGTATCAAGAAAGGGTTGTAATTTACCTCCTATATTTGTTTCTTTTTTACAGCTAATGTACAATACGTTTTCTTTTTTTTCCACTGTTCTTAAATCAATTTTATTACCAACTACCAATACTGGTAATTCTTTTCCATTCCTGCCAAACAATATTTTTTTCCATTTATCTACACTGTGATGCCCCTTTTCAACGTCGTATACAATGATAGCGGCATCAGCCACTTTGATATAAGGGGTTGCAAAATGTACCCATCGTTCTGCACCCGGTGTATCAAAGAGAATGTACTTGTCTAAGTATTTTCCAAACGAAGGTGTAACAGTAGTGCAAAAACTATCATGCCAACCTCCATACACCAATGTGTCGAACAAACTAGTTTTTCCAGACAATGATTCACCCAAAATAACAACTCGAATCATTTATGTAAGCTTTTGTGGAAGTATATATTAAAAGATTTTTATTTAAAATGAAAAAGTATATGAAAAGCCATGCTAAACACATTCTACTGTGTTTAATTTACAGTGTGCTCAGCTGTACACAACAAATTTTAAATGTGAAGCACCATATTTTTTACAGTGTTTATCCGTTGTTTACGCTGTATTTTGGTATGATGAGTGTGCCAAAAATTCATCGTCTTCATGAGTACAATACTGTCGAACACACTATTCCAAAATGGTCGTATTTGATGAGGGCGTATTACCATACTGTCCTGCTTGATGAAATCCCCTTTGCTGGAATTGTTAGTGTTCTGCTCTTGCTGATAGTGATGATGTGGAAAGAAAGTCGCTTTCTCATTTCCCATGCGGAAACAAGATTAAGAAAAATTGATGAACAACTGTACAATCATGAGGCGACTCGTAAGTACCGCGTTTGCCACCTTCATTTAAATGCATTTGATGATGATGTAACTTCTCGCACCCACTTACATCAGTTTAATACCAACATGTTGGACATCGTTCCACATTCATACCAATCTGAGGAGAATCAAAATGCGATAAAAAATTATGTAGAACATCGAAAAAGGAACATGTTTGCACCGAAACAGATGACGGATTGGGAGAAAAAGATGTGGAGGGTGTCGGAATACAGAGATATATTTATACAGAATAGAGAAGTATCTATGTTTGCACCAATTATATACATTTTATGCGGTGCCTTTGTTTGTTTCCCAATGGCCGAATCCAACCGATTAAGGTTGTTGGTTTATTTGAATACTTTGATTTTCATTGGAGATGGGATTTCTACCGTGACCATGGCTCGTTTGAACAACGATGTGTTTATAGATTTGCTGTACATGTTTGTTTCCATAGTATTTATTTGCTTATCTTCTTACAACGGACAGTAGGGCACATGCAAGAAGGTAGACCACTACGGCTGGGAAAAAAAAATTTATAATATTCCAACCGTAGCATGTAGCGTGAGGGTTTGAGCCACAGCTCGCAATCAACATGAAAACGTAAATGCAAAAAATGTGAACAAGAAAATCCAGCAGACAATATTTAGGTTTGTGCCTCTCCACCCTCGGTCGTAGACAGCATGGTGTACAACCGTAGGTTTCCGTCAGTTCGTAGTTTTCGGATGGTTGGTCCTCAAAAGAAAACCGTATCTGTATTTGGTCTAGCAACATTTTTGGGTAGTAAGCATGACAGACTGTACACTGTTTGTAGTTATAAATTCGTAGTTTTTCCAAACAATTTTCACATAAGTAGCGCTTTACACAGAAACATTGTGATAATAAGGGAGTATCTTCAAGACATATATAACATTCGCCATATTCTAATTTTTCCTCCATACCATTTACTTATCAAAATTGAGTATATATATAACTTAATTTTATAAATATAAATGTTCTATCTTTTTGTAGGCATTTTTATGGGTATTTGGCTTGATCAAACGTTTGAATTCCCACCTATTAACGATTATTTTAAAGCGTTGGGCGAACAATATAAAAAGCATACATTGGATAAAGAACAATAATGGCCTACTGGCATACATATTCAGTACCCTCTTGGGAAATCGAGCTCGATCAAATCGAAGATGCCATGGATTTAGAATATCGTCTGGAAGAGCAGGAAAAGCGAGATCTAGAATTGTACAAGATGTGGTTGTTTGATCAAAAAATGGATTTTTATGAAGACCTAGGCAACGTCGGTGGTACATTTACTAAATTCTTGTACAATGTACCTCACCCATCCACAGAGGCCGTTTGGTGTACTCCCAATTTCAATTGTTACGATCCAATGGGATTATTTTACCGATATGTAGACGTCCAAACTTTTAATATTTTAATGTTTGACATTTTCAAGATGCGTGGAACCGCTTACCGGCCGTGGGGGCACCAACAATATGAGTATGATACCTTGAAGGTATTATTTCAATTTGCGGAGAGATGGTGTGCTATACATGGACTGAGTGACGAAGAGAGCTCTGATTACAATTACAAACTTACCTTGTGGGTAGTGTCTAGAATAATGTTATATCTGAATGATTAACATATATAAAGAAGCTATATTTCACCAAAGATGGAGGTCTTACCTTACATTAGTGCATACCTACTGATATATAGTTTTGCGTTGAATTTCTTATTTTGGTTCATGCCTGCACCTTATGGAAAGTTTAGTTATCAAGAACATAATTACTTAACGTTTTTGCTTATACCTAGTTGGATTTTTAGCATTTTTACACACGCTGGGTTTGCAGTTGTTGTGGCTGGATGGTTTGAAGGCGACTGGGTGTGGCACAATGGCATGGCAAAGGAGGGAAGGGGCATGCTACTGCTTGTTATATTGTGTGTTTACATTCTAGTCAGAGTACTCTCTCCATTGTTTTACCAAGCGATTTCTAACATTGATGAAGCTAGAGGCACGAAGAAAGTAAACTTGTTATGGCTGGTTCCATACTTTGCGTTTTGGGTCCCCGCTGGATTTTACTGGAGAAGAGCGGTAGCTACAAGTGATAAACCACTAGAGCTGTACGATATTGTGCTGTGTTTATTAGCATTTATATTTTGGGCGTTGAATGTGTATAGTGATTTTAATAAAAATAACAAGAGGAATGAAAAAGGTAAATCATACACAGTGATAGGAAAATATCTAGACCAGAAACAGATATACGAAGACTTTTCTTCATTGGAAAAATTATATCATATAGCTTCTCTGCCTCCTAATTACCAGTTTGAAATAGCCTTTTGGTTTGTATTCATATTCATCAGTTGGAACTGGGAAGGATTATGGTGGTTCTGCTGTATGTTTCTATTTTTATTCACAAGAGGGGTATGGCAGAAAACCTGGTACGAAGAACCTGTTCTTTAAGCGCAATCATATCAAGCAGTCAAATGAAGGTAAAATAACCTTTTAAGTATGTAACTATACTACACATTTTTTTATCGAAAAACCTATATATTCTATTTTCTAGCACACATATATGCAACGACAACGCCGACGGAAAAAAAAGAGAAAACGTTCTGCTATTGAGGAGATGATATCGTTCACAAGAAAAAACAAGAAATACAACAAAGTAACAAAGAGTTTGACTCAATTAAATGCAATGATTGGTATGAAAGCTGTTAAAGATTCCGTCGTTGAACAACTTATGTTTTTGATAACAAATGACGGTGACACCAACGGTCATTTTTTAAATACTGTCATTCAGGGCGCACCTGGAACTGGAAAAACTACTGTGGCAAAAATATTGTATGAAATTTGGACTTCACTTGACATTTTTAAAACCTCTGATAAGATCGAATTTAAAATCATGAATAGAAGTGATTTTGTCGGATCATACATGGGACACACTGCAAATAAAACACGTAAATTGCTCCAACGATATAGCGGCAACGTTATCTTTATTGATGAAGCCTACTCTCTTTGCGGTAGCGAAAAAGACGATTATGGAAAAGAAGCTTTAGATGAAATTAATGCTTTCATGAGCGAAGAAGCAGGTAAAACCATCATTATCATTGCGGGATACGAAAATAGTCTAAAGGAATCTTTTTTCAGTAAAAATTCAGGACTCCAACGGAGGTTTAATTGGAGTTTCACCATTAACAAATACACGCATGAAGATTTATACAACATTTTTGTAAAGCAGTTAAAAACTTATGGATGGACCATCGAGTCAGACTGTGAAGAAATATTCAAACAGAAGTATGATCTATTTGAGAACGCCGGTGGAGACACTGCAAACATAGCATTTAAATGCAAAATTGAATATTCAAGGCGAATGTGGACAAAGAAAAAAGGCGAAAAAAAAATAACTAAAGAGGATGTCGAAAAGGCAATGAATAAACATTTTCAACAGAAAGAGGAGGATAAACCGTTTGTAAATATGTACATATGAATTAGAACGATTGAATTAAATTATTATTATGGATAGAATTGTCCGTCATCGTTCTTGTAATTTCGAGCTGATATTCTAACTCTTCGACCTTATTCATCATTAATTTTATGATGTTTTCTAGTTTATTGATGTACCGATCTTTTTCTTCAATTACACTGTACGCATGATATCTCTTAGCATTGGGTCCTTCAAATTGATGCTTTCTTTTCGTTAAAATAGAAAAATGTCCCTCTTCTCGCGTTCTCTTCTCTCCAGAACAACCTACGTCTTCTAATTTGCGCTTCATTTATTATATAAGACTTTGTATTTATATACCTTGAATCCATTTCTGCATCAAACTGTTGGAGATAGATACCGCGTTTCCTTTCTTAATATGGTATTGTTCAACAAAGAAGGTCTCCAAAAATTGTTGCAGGGGCACATGGTAATGGTTCATCTGACTGTCACAATACTGCAATAAAATCTGATTGACCAACATTTCCACCGACCTGACATTGTTGCAGAAGAGAATGCGCTCTGAAGAGGGTCCTAACCACTTTATTGCTTGCAAGCTGGTATGATAGGAGGGGTAGATCGGACCCTCCAACATATTTATGTCCAGCGACAATAAGATATTTTTTAGCGCGATTGCGTCCGAAATAGCAAAATGATGATTTTGGATTTCTTTATTAAACATGAATTTATGAATATCGTTTAACGTGTAGCTAGGCTGCTTCAAAATCATTTTTCTACAATAGATTAAGGTATCAAAAAAATACCATGAGTAGGGCATACGGATTTTGTGTCTTCCACAATCAATTTCCAACATTAATTTATCCGATTTGAAGCAGTTGTGTGCCATAAATATCGTTGGACCACTGGACACAAGTTTGACAGTGTTAATAAATTGATTCAACTGAACCCAGGCATTTTGAAATGTTCCAGCTTTTCGAGATTGCAATAATTCATGTGTCACTTGAACAAAATCCTCTGAAAATGGCGGTGGAATGGGAGAAATGTCAGGTATGATGGATACTTCAAATACAGCATTACTACAAAGATGTGTAATGCCTATGTCCCATATAAAACAATCTTTTAAATTGCTTGAAGTCCCAACATACTCAAGGTCAAATATGAATATATTGCCTAACAGACTATTAAATTTATTAAGTTCGATGTAAGTTCCCATTTGTATTATATAATGAAAACAAGTTTGTTTTATACTAAGATTTTTACTGATAATGAGTTTTTATGTGGTGACAATTCGCACATAATAGATCGCACTTAGGTATTTCTTCTATAAAGTGGCGTTGAAATACGTTCTCGCACTTGCTTAAGCTTACAGAAATGCTAATTAATTTTTTCTCTTCGTCCCGATGGTCAAAATCAAATCCCTGGGCGTTTTCATATGTTACTACTCGCTCGCACGTTTTACATTTTCCAATCTCACACTTTTTCATATTTACCTGGTGTTGTCTCCTCAACCTACAAGGTTTTACCTTCAACGGTCTCCCAGTATTTTTGTATCTTGCTTTCGTTTTCAACCGATGGCAAAATGAACACCTGGGTTCGCATTTGTCTACTTCTCTCTGCATTGCTTCTACTCCGCCGTTGTGAGCCCAATAACGATAATCACTCACGATATAAACCTTCTTGTCACGAACGTGATCTGCCTGCATCACACGGTAATCTTTCAAGCCACAATCTGAACACGATTGCTCTCTTTTCCAATCAAACCAGAACTTGTAGCAGCTTCCAGACTTGTTTCTCGGATCTTTATCATGCCGTTGACGCTGAGTACGGCAATATAGACATCTTCTTGTTAATTTTTTTCTTCGGTACACCGGTGACATAAATTGATCATCGGACTTTTCATGAGAGCATTCGATACATACACGATAACCTTTACGACATTTTTTGGCAGAACGACTAGCTCTACGCTGTCTCATATACTCAGTAAACGTCTTCCTACATGAGGGGCATAATTTAAATGTAGTTTCGTGCGGATTGGTACACTGTTTATGATTACAAATCTTCATATAGTAGAATAAACGTTGGTATATATAGTCATGAAAAAAGGTGTTTAATATCCATAAGTTCCACTCACAATCTACCGTGGACAATCCATCTCTCACCATTCCACTCCATGTTCCACTTTTTTCTACCACCGTCAGACATGTTTTGAGATGGCCATTCAGGCTTCAAGTTTGTGTAATGAAAACATTTACGCTGCTCTTCTTCATCTGCTAAGTTGAACAACACACATGGCTCCATATGATCGATATGAAAATTTTTCTTCTCCCAACTCATGCCATCATAAAATTGATTCTCAATATGTTGTTTTAATTTTTCCAGGCTACAACCGCATAGTTTCAACGTTGAAGTTGTCTTTCTTACACCCTTTGCTTTTAATGCCATATACAAACGACCTCGTATCAGGTGTGATATTCTGAATTCAAGATCTTCGGCATATTTTTTCCTACAGTATGCATTCTTTCTATTTTTATGTTTAGCTGTCATTCGAGCCATTCTCCGACGCTCCTTGTACCTAGCGGTTTGGGCATATTGTCGCCAATACTCATGACAATAAAGTTTTTTATTATCCCATTTCCTTTTGTCTATTCGAAAGTCATTTAAAACGTGAAATTTGTCACATTTACCACAATACTTATGTTCAACACCGTCTATAAACTTATGAGGCACATGCGGTTTATTCTTTAAAACACGGTTCTTTTCTCTATTTTTCTTTCGGCACTTGCAACAATATCCCTGTAAGCCGTCCTTTGCACGTTTATGCTTGTTAAAGTTATTGATAGTTTTGTATTCATCACATTGAGAACAATATTTATGTTCAACACCGTCTATAAACTTATGATGAGTAATTCGTTTGACCATCTTTTTAATATAAAATAACTAGGTATTTATACTTTAATATTTGGCTCCCTTTTTCATATCATTGTTTAATATCCATAAGGTAGGTTTCTATACTCCACTACTTATCACAAAACCAACAAGCATTCCTCGAGAAAGATATTCATAGCCGTCGCAATGCATTTTAATGTTCTTCAAATCGATCCACCACTTTTCAGCATTAATACGTTCTTCTACATTATACGTTTTGACAAAGGGTTGAATAGTAATACTTGCAGCAGCTAAGTTTTCTTGTAACTTAGTGAGCTCAGATTCATAAAAATGATATTGGTCGCTGAACAAAAGAATATCATTGGAGTTGTTTACTTGTGCGATTTTAATTGATTTTTTTAGGCCGACATTAAATGGATAATTTCTGAATATTGTGGAATAATCTTTTGCTGTTGCATACTTTGTCCAACGGCCGTTGTTCAACGCTTTCTCTACAGCTTTACATCTTCGAGCTGTGTGACGTTTGTCGAACTTTTGTCCAATATTTAATGACTTGAAGGCTTCTTCAGCCGTAGTATATTGTTCTTGAGTAATCATTCTTTTTAATATAAAATAACTAGGTACTTATACGTCATATTTAGCTCCCTTTTTGAAATTATCAATTGGCCACAGTGGCTGGAGATTGGTGTAATGAAAACATTTCTTCTGTTCTTCAACGGCTGACAAGTCAAATGAACAGACGGGGCGAATATGGTCGATATGGAAATTTTTCTTTTCCCAACTCATGCCCTCTGTAAACTGTGATTCTAAGTGCTGTTTCAATTTATCAAGAGTACATCCACAAAGCTTGAGAGTTGCTGTTGTCTTTTTTACACCCTGTGCTTTCAACGCACCCTGTAAACGTTTTCTTAATATATGAGATAAACGATATTTATGGTCGGTATGATATTTCTTTCTCTGGTATGCAGCATATTTACCACTTAGTGTACGTTTCTTTTGACACTTACGTTTAGCAGCTCGATCTTTTTCTCGATTGTTCTCTCTCCATAATTTTCCGCTAATATAACCTTTCTCAGGATATTTTTTCCTATACGCCCTATCTACTACAGCTTTACATGACTTACACATTTGAGATAGATAATCCCACTTACGCTTATTACTAGTGAATGCATTTACAAGATGATACTCTTTACATCTGCCACATCGCTTATGTTCAACACCGTCTATAAACTTATGAGGAATTCGAGACGGCATCTTTTTAATATAAAATAACTAGGTATTTATACTCAATCTTCCATGCTTTCTAGCCCCGCGAACTCCACGAATTTGGCTCCATCGAGCATTCTGTCTACATTTTCCTGCTTAAAACTCACCATTTTAAACATATGGTCATCCAACGTGTCCTTAGCTATGACATATCTTATATCGGATGTTTCTGTTGCACCAATACGATTTATACGTGCTTCTCCTTGCAGCAATTGTCCGCTTGTCCAGTACAGCTCGCCGAAAATAAGTGTAGAGCATGCAGTAAGCGTAAGACCTGTACTAGCTGCCAATAAAGATAATACTGCCACTTGTATTCTACCTGCTTGAAACTCAGTTACATATTCATCTCGCTTTTTTAAACTGGTACTTCCATCGATCTTCATGTGTGTGATATCACCTGCTTCCAACGTCTCACAAATACCGTTCAAGAAGTGTTGATGATGACCGAATATGATAAATTTTACACCAGTGCTCGCTAGATCAGCAACTAATCTTTGGACAGCGGGTAATTTCGCCTCTGC
>Ga0257127_1000657_pt1 | contig 28878 bp, 25 predicted proteins | sample SI060_135mmetaG_FD_190152 | JGI IMG/M metagenome (GOLD analysis project Ga0257127, IMG submission 190152) | Marine microbial communities from Saanich Inlet, British Columbia, Canada - SI060_135m | ecosystem: Environmental > Aquatic > Marine > Inlet | place: Canada: British Columbia | collected... | reverse complement strand
GACTGCACGTGATTGATCAGTTAACAACCAGGATCGGTAATGACGAAAAAACTCTGGGCTTTATCCAGTCTTTTCGGGTAATCCGTAATGACAAAGTTAATATTGACGAAATACGTTTTAAACCGTTACTGGCAGCAATTGTTCAACAGGTCTATCTGCAAAATACTGAAAATGATCCCCTGAACGGACTTGCTCTGCTGGCAAATTTAGGCTGGCGTGAAATTAACGTGCTTCAGCTTTATCGAAATTTATCCCTGCAGTTAAGTGCACCGTTGACACGTGAAACTATAAATGCGGTTTTGCTCAGGCATCCAAACTCCTCACGTTTACTTTTTGAGACATTTGCCTGCCGCTTTTCTCTTGATCCTTCTTTCGGTAATCTGGCTTATCGTAAGGAAGTGTTGCTGCCGCAGAAGAAACAGGAGTTTAGTGAATCGCTGGAAAAAGTTCAACAAGTGACCGATGATGAAGTCTTGAGACGTTTGTTTGAACTGATTGAAAATACTTTACGTACCAATTTTTATCTGCCTAAAGATGCTGAAGAAACAGGTGTTTCGATCAAGTTGGATTCGAGAAAAATCGAGCAAATGCCTGTTCCAGTACCTTTCAGAGAAATATATGTCCATGACGTAGGCATGGAAGGACTCCATTTACGCTTTGGTCCAGTCGCGCGGGGAGGTCTTCGCTGGTCAGACCGTCCCGATGACTTCAGGACGGAAATACTGGGACTCGTTAAAACTCAGCAAACTAAAAACGTGGTAATTGTTCCAGTTGGTTCAAAAGGCGGTTTTGTACTGAAAAACACTCCGGCAACAAGAGAAGCTGCAATCATAGAATCTCAAAAACAGTACAGACGTTTTATCAGCGCCTTGCTGGAAATAACCGATAATCTGGATCCAGAGGGGAAGGTACAGACACCAAGTCATGTTCTTTCATATGATGATCCTGATCCATATCTGGTCGTTGCCGCAGATAAAGGGACAGCCACATTTTCGGATATTGCGAATGAAGTTTCAGAAAAATATGATTACTGGCTGGGTGACGCATTTGCTTCAGGTGGTTCAGTAGGTTACGATCATAAAAAAGAAGGAATTACTGCACGTGGTGCCTGGGAATGTGTGATGTTGCACTTTAGGGAAATGGGACGTGACATTCAGACTGAACCCACGACAGTAGTGGGTGTAGGTGATATGAGCGGTGATGTTTTTGGTAACGGCATGCTGCAGAGTAAAATGCTGCTGCTTCAGGCCGCATTCAATCACCAGCACATTTTTCTTGATCCAAATCCTGATGCAGAAATATCATGGAATGAGCGCAAACGGATTTTTGATATGGAACGTTCGTCATGGAGTGATTATTCTGTAGACTTAATCAGTGACGGAGGCGGTATTTTTGAACGTTCTGCTAAATCGATCAAGCTGTCCCCGAAGCTTCAAACCCTGCTTGGTACTGATGCAGTGAGTTTAAAAGGTGATGAGGTTGTACGTTTAATTCTACAGATGAATGCGGAATTACTGTGGTTTGGCGGAATAGGTACTTATATCAAAACGGCTGCACAGACTCATTTCCAAGTCGGTGACCAGGCAAACAATCCGCTAAGAATTGATACTGCTGAATGTCAGGTGAAAGTGATTGGTGAAGGCGCAAATTTAGGCTTAACTCAGTTGGCACGTATTGATCTTTCCAACAACGGAGTCAGACTGAACACCGATGCAATTGATAATTCTGCGGGTGTCAATATGTCGGATTATGAAGTTAATTTGAAAATATTGCTGCAACAGATGCTACGCAGCGGATTTATCGAATCAAAAGAAGAACGAAATGAGTTGCTGGCTTCAGCAACAAATGAAGTCTCTGAACTGGTTTTAGCAAATAACCGTGGGCAGCACCGCTTGATTTCCATGGACAGCATCCGCTCGAACCGTAATTTCAGGTTGTTCCGTAAGTTGATTCTGCACCTTCAGGCACAGGGGATGAATAAACGCAGCGAATACATTCCGTCGCGTGGTGATCTTGATCAACTGGAACAAGTGAACATGCCGTTACCGCGGCCTGTGCTGTCAGTGCTAATGGCTTACGCAAAAATGGAGGTTTATGACGCGCTGACGTCCTCCGATATGCCTTTTGAAGCAGACCTTACTAACACATATCTGCAGTACATACCGCCTGTTTTACGCAGCCATTTTGGTGAAAAAATAAACGAACATCCTTTAAAAAAGGAAATCGTTTCAACTGTACTAACCAACAATGTGATAAATCAGGCAGGCTCTACTTTTATTTCCAGAATGGCACAAGTCACGGAACGCGGTATTCCCGACATTGTACGGACCTACCTCGTGCTGGAAGCGAGTCTTGGTGCAGCGGGAATGCGGGAGATGATGTATTCAATGAATGATATCAGCGAAAGCGAACGCTATGAAGCGCTTATTGAACTCGAAGATTTATTAAAAATGCTGGTTAGAAACGTCTTGTATAGTCAAAAAACACCACCTGGATTTGAGGAAATCGCCGAATATCACCGCTTATTGAGTGATCTCAAAGAACTACCTGAAAATTCTTCTGCTCCGGAAAACTCAGCAGGCGCACAGTTAAAGGATGAAACAGTAATTGAGGGTGAGGAAACTGAAGAAATTGAACCAAGTGCGCTTGACGCTTTCCGCGCTTCTTTACAGCGTTTAAAGATCGCACCGGACGTAATGCATTTATGCATCAACAAAGCCTTAGCCGTCAGTGTTGCTTACCGGATTGCGCAGAGTGTAGAACATACATTTGGCTTTGACTGGTTGCGTGAACGTCTGGTGGAGCTTGAACCGAACAATGACTGGGAGCTCGAATATCAGGATATTCTCTTGCGTACTTTGGATGCAAATAAATTAGGACTGCTTGAAGTGCTGCTTGAATCTCACACTCTTGAGAATTTAAAAGTACAAGATTTCAACAGTATGCTTGAACCTCTTGAAAGCATGAATGCCGCGCATCTGCGGGCTTATGTTCAATCTCTTGAACAGGTACGTGCTGGATCAGTAATCAGTCTTACATCAATTGCGGTAATTCTCAGCCGTTTGGATTTTCTTAAAAATATCTCTAGAAAAAGCTAAAAAACTTTTTTAAAATTCTTGTTAATAAATTTATGATTGCAATGATACTTGCCGGTGGAACCGGTACCCGGCTCTGGCCTTACAGCAGGAGCATGACACCTAAACAATTCCTTAATCTCGGTTCGACTCATGAGTCCCTGTTTCAGGAAACGTGCACCCGCCTGGAACCGCTCGTCTCTCCGGAAAAGATATACGTAGTAGGCTCTAACGAACATGTTGGTGAACTGCAGCAGCAGATGTTGCAAATCCATCCAGATCACAGTCCGGAACAACTGTTGATTGAGCCATTGAGCCGAAATACTGCTCCTGCTATTCTGTGGGGTATTTTGCAGATTCCAGAAAATCAACGTCAACAACCGGTCGTTATTTTAGCATCAGACCACCTGATAAAAGCACCAGAAAATTTCATCAGTGCCTTGAAAAGTGCAGAGCCGCTGGCAAATTCCGGTTATATTGTAACTTTTGGTATTCGCCCTGACCGTCCGGAAACAGGATACGGCTACATCAAGGCTGGTGAAGCCCTGGAAGTCGGCTTTAAGGTTGCGGATTTTGTGGAGAAACCAGATCAGGTGACTGCAGAAGCATATCTGGAATCATCGGATTATACCTGGAATGCAAGTATTTTTATGGCAACAGCAGAAACATGGCTCGGTGAATTTCGAAAACACGCGCCTGATCTGCTGGCTGCTTTTGAGAAAAAGTCAACTGCCGGAAAAGATATCGCTGATCCGGAAATAATACGCGAAATATATGAATCTATTGAGGCTGATTCAATTGACTATGCTCTGTTGGAAAAATCAAAAAATGTCGCGGTTTTGCCGGTTGAAATGGAATGGAGTGATTTAGGCAGTTGGGAAAGTATCTATCAGGTTTCTGAAAAAGACGCACAAGGCAATGTGTTACGCGGTAATGTTATTTCACACGATACACATAACTCCTTGATTTTCAGTAGTAAAAAGCTAGTTACAAGTATTGGTGTTGATAATTTGATTATTGTTGAAACTGATGACGCGCTGTTGGTTTGTGACATGAAGCGTTCCCAGGATGTGAAAAAACTTGTAGAAACATTAAAAAGAGAAGATCGTCACGAATATAAATTTCATACAAGAGTGATGCGTCCGTGGGGTAGTGCCACAACCATTCTGGAAAACAAGTTCTATCGTATCCGCTTGTTGGAAATCATGCCTGGGAAAAGTATGTCACTCCAGCGTCACCAGCAGCGTAGCGAACATTGGGTTGTTTTGCAGGGTATCGCGGATGTACAGAGGGGAGAAGAAAAACTTTTGCTGAAAGAAAATGAATCAGCTTATATTCCCATAGGTATGCTGCACCGTCTTGGAAACACCGAAAAAAATCCTCTGCAAATAATCGAGGTTCAGCAGGGACAGTATCTTGGTGATGACGATATTGAACGGCTATAACAGCAACATCAAAGACCATCTATGATTGTCTTTCCAATTCTCAACTTTGTTTTGCCACTGATGTACTCGAGTTTTGTGCTTGTCGGCAACCCACAGTCCAGCTGTACTGAATGCGTTAAAAAGCCTGAGTTGAGCGCTAGTGAGAGTAAAAAAAATGAAGCTGTAGAGCAGACAAATCAGACAGTTATTAATGATGATTTAACTGAGGAAATGTATACAGGAGAGTTAGGGCAGCAGATGCTAGAGGGAAAAGAGGAATAGCATTCAGCAAGCTAATCTGGAAAAAATCGCTGTCAGAGCTTTAAAACTGAAGTTGAGAGTCATGTTCAGGGCTCATGTGTATTATCCTTTAAGATGTTCAATTTTGAATTGACATGTTGATTAAGAGAGCTGAGTCTTCTAGTGGAATTATAAACCTTCATTAAAAACTGAATCTACATTTTTAAACTGTTATAAAACTGACTGTGCTGCGTAATCTTCAGGGCCATACCGCCTGAATTAAAAGATTGCTGCTTGTTATTTACTAACACTGATTAATAGGAAGAATAAAAAGTGGAAAATCTACAATATTTATTGGACGGAAATTTAGCATGGGCAACCGAAATTAAGGAAAAAGATCCTGATTTTTTCACTCGCTTGTCACAACAAAAAGCCCCCAAGTATCTTTGGATAGGCTGTTCTGACAGCAGGGTGGCGGCCAACCAAATCATAGATCTAGAGCCGGGTGAGGTTTTTGTTCATCGGAATATTGCAAATGTGGTTGTACATACTGATTTAAATTGTCTTTCCGTTATCCAATATGCAGTTGAGGTGCTTAAAGTTAAACATGTTATTCTTTGTGGTCATTATGATTGCGGCGGAATTAAAGCTGCGTTGGAAAATAATGAGCATGGGATTATCGATAACTGGCTGGGTCATATCAAGGATGTTGTTCGTTTTAACACTGAAAAATTTAAGGGGCTAAGTCATGAAAAGCAGATTGATCTGCTTTGTGAACTGAATGTTAAAGAACAAGTTACAAACGTTTGCAACACAACCATTGTCCGGAAAGCATGGAAAGAGGAAAAAGAATTGACGGTACACGGTTGGATATACAGTATTAAAAATGGTGTTCTAAAACATTTAGTTACTTGCGATTCTGCAGAAATTTAATGAATAATTCTGCTAATACTTTCAGGCAATTATGATGGCTTTATAAATAGTTGTCATTCCCGCGAAAGCGGGAATCCAGGAACATCTAAGTGTCTGAAATAATGGATTCCCGCTTTCGCGGGAATGACAAAAAAGTATACCCTTTAGACTTTTTACGGTTTCATCAATATTAGTTTTGTTTTTGAGAGTTTTTTAAATCAGTTTGTATTTCTTCAGCAAGAATACTCAGGAACAACTGTAACTCCAACCATCGAATCACGTTTTACAAGTGCCGCAAGTTCATCTTCGGAAAGGTCTGCAGTTCCTGCAGGACGTTGCGGCAGCACGAGATAACGTAAATCAGCGGTGCTGTCGTGTACTCGGACTTCTACCTTATCCGGAATCTCTGTACCGAATTCCCGCAAGACTGCCCTTGGTTCACGTACTGCACGTGAGCGGTATTCACTGCTTTTATACCAGTCCGGAGGCAGTCCGAGAAGAGTACGCGGATAACAGGAACAGAGGGTACAGACGATCAGATTGTGAACTTTCGGCGTGTTCTCTACTACCATTAACTGCAGCGGCCCTATGTCAATCCCAAGTGTTTTTACTGCGGAAGGCGCATCATGCAGGAGCGACTGCTTGAACTGAGCGTCCACCCAGGCATGAGCTACGACTTGTGCTCCGAGTTCCGGACCTCTGGAATCCATTGCCTCAACTGCTTGCCGGATATCATCTTCACTCAGCACACCTTTTTCGATCAGCAACTCACGTACTGAAATTTCCATAAATTGATAATAGGTGCTTGGTACAGCATTTTCCGGACTGGTTTCGTTTATTTGTTGTTTGTTCATGTTTTATCCGCAGTTGAAGGTTCTAACCAGAATTCGAAAATTTCTACATCCAGTGTATCTCCGGAATTACCATTATAATCCGGCCAGACATCCTGTTGCTGGAAACGTACACGATAGAGTGGAGTTTTAGCTGCGTCGAATCGTCCGAAGGCCAGTTCTTCCGGATTACGAAATTCTCCGGCAATTCGCTCTATTCGACCTTTACAACCTCTTACATAAAACGGTGTGCGGATATGTCCGGGAGGCGAACCCCTACGAACTTGTACTGCATCTCCGGGATTAAAAACAGCCTTCATACCACCTCCGTTTCAAAGCGTGACTGTACTTCTTCCAGTTTGCGACTGAGTTCTTCAGTAGTCAGCAATCCGTTGTACTGCAGGGCTTGTGTGATTGAAAATATCCAGCGCTCGTAGTAGCTCATCTTTTCATATGCATCAGGAGGTAAACTTTCTATGCCTTTGCGCAGTTGATCGACGCTCATGAGTTTGGGAGATTTGGAGGTCAGCAGTACCAGCATCGCATCCACTCGCTTTTCCCAAAGCTCATAGTCGTGTTCGACATGTTTAATATGACCTGCCTCCAGTCCGCCCATATCATGATGACTACGGCGGGTGAAATCTCTTTCCATGCAAATTTTCTCAAGTTGGGTGATTATTGTTAATTTGCGGATTTTACTCCTGATGCAAAGATTAGTAAAACTTTATTTGGAAATATTTAGCAATTTGCGTAATAAATCTTGTGGCTGACTCAAAATAAAGTTGCCGCGTTCAAAGTATCAGTAAATTTGAAATTCAGCTAATTTAAATTGCACTATCCAAAAAAATATGTAACTTTTCAAACAATGATATTATTTCGTTCTAAAGTATTCTGAGAACCAAATTGTAGCTGTCATTTGTTGCCAGGGTACAGTAGTTTAATTTTATTTGTCATGAGGTAGTCTTAAAAACCCTACACCGGTGTAATCTCGAGCAAAGCGAGAAATTTTACTTCAGTTAAAACTGATATTATTTAGTTTTCTAACTACAATCAAAATGAATAATGGTAGATTTAAGACTTTTCACATGGTCATCAATCTTTACCGTTACAGATTATATTTTTTGAAATATTATAATGCCAATGAAAGAACTAGAGACTAATCAAAAAGCCGTTATGGCAGGAATCAGCAATGCTTTCGGTTTACCTGCACTAATTCTCTTTTCAGCCATGACAGGCTTTGGGTCTTTTGCCCAGGAGCAGGGTTTATCACTCTATATGTCCTTGCTGTCCACCATCATGATCTGGGGGTTACCGGGACAGGTGGTTCACGTAGAACTTTATGGAATGGGTGCTCCTTTAATTGCGGTCGTTCTTGGAGTAGCAGGAGTAAACGCGAGATTCATGCCGATGACACTTTCTATGATGCCGGTATTTGATGACTCTCCTCACAATCGTCGCTGGAATTATTTTCTGGCCCATATGATATCAATCAATACCTGGACTGAAATGCTTAATAGAGGTCTTGAGATCAGAGCAGACCGCAGGATGGCCTATTTCCTGGGCTTCTCCTTCACCTGTATGACGGCAGGAATCATTGGTGTTCTTCAGGGATATTTACTTTTTGAAAGCATGCCTCAAATGGTATCGCTCTGTTTTGTTTTTCTGGTTCCTATTTATTTTGGTCTGATTATGTCAAATACAGTACATCCGCCTTATTTATTAGCCTTTGTGTTAGGCTGTGTTCTTGGACCGCCAATGCATCTGCTGACTCCTGAATGGGGTCTAGTGTTGACTGGTCTGATTACAGGTACACTGGCCTATTTGCTACGACACAGGCTTCAAGTTCTCTTGAAGAAAAAGGAGATCAATGCTTGAATCATCGGCCTGGATCTTTTTTTTGTCTGCGGTTTTAGCAACTTATGTCTGGCGTTTTGCAGCGGTCATGATCAGTCATCGCATCCAAGCTAACCACCCGATTTTTGAGTGGTTCACCTGTCTGGCTTATGGCATCATTGCCGCACTGGTGGCTCGGACACTTATTATTCCTACAGGCTTGCTGGCATTACTTCCGCTTTGGCATAGATTGATAGCTATGGCCCTGGCCTTTCTAGGCTTTTATGTTTTGGGAAAACGCCTCTGGGTAGGTATTGTTTTTGGTGAAACAGGCTTCATTGTACTTTTGTGGTTCAATGGAGTCGATGGGATAGGTTTATAGTACAGTCTATTATCTATATTTATTTAAGCCTAACTCTGAAGATATTAGGAAATGTTAATAAGGTGGATGTAAATTGTTTAAGTAAATACGCTGGAGAAAATTACTTTCAAGAAAAAAATTAAATTAGGCTCTAACTTCTTAAATATTGATATTAAGGGATTTACTTGGTCGTGGGAGAATAATTTGAACCTTTGCTTACTTTACCATTGTCTAGCTTAAGACATGTTCTAAAGACGAGATAAGATGATCCTCCTCAATCTACAGTCATTTGCATCTGCAGGGAATTATGGCATCGGTCATGGCCAAAATTGGTTCAAAAACTCGTATGAAACTAGAAAGAAGAATCATAAGCGCGATTTAAAACCGCGCTTATAATCTGATCTACAAATTTATGATGCAGATATAGTGCTACACTTGTCTTTGATACCAGTTTTCTGGATTAGTATGTTGATTTCATCTTCCAGTAAATGGGCTCTTTCATAACTTTCAACTGAACTCTTATCTAAGAACAGACTAGGATAATTACCATAAAGTATTGATTCAAAGGTTAATTGATATTCCCCAGTACAGCCATACATTTGTGACAGAGCGACTAAATGTTCACCTTTTCCTTGAGAAATCTGTTCAGATAACGCATTCCATGTTTTGTCTAGGTACTCTACACGGTTACTCTTAACAAGATCCCAATTTTCACAACCTAAACTTCCCGAAGTACTAGCACTCATAAAAGTACTTGCTGAAGAATAATCTATTGAAGCATTAAGTGGATCTTCGCTGGCATATCCCATTGGACCTCCAACATGACACGCCAAGGCAGTCGAGACCTGAAACAAAAATACAAGAGCAACCCCAAACATAGTAATATTAATTGATTTCATCTTTGATCCTTACATTAAAAGATTAAAAAAATAGTGAGGGATCAAGTTGCCCTATAGTCTTACTTCTGTCAAGTTTTTTTTTTAATATTTGATGAAGCAGATGAATTTAGAAAAATCCCTTATGCACAAGAATTACAAAATTTTCATAGTTTCATGCACTATGCAATGCAACTGTGTAACTTTCTAAAATAAAACATGAAATTTGTACCAAACACCAATTAAATATAACTTTCAGAACGATTGTTCCTCTTCAAAATTATCCAAAGACTACTACCACATCTTCTGTGAATTACCTATTAAAAATCTTGCTTGCTCAGTAATACGTATTTATACAACTTGATTTAGAAGTGATAAATATATATTATGATTTATGAAGCAAACATGGGTATATCTAGAGAATATTGTTTTGTTTTCATTCAGTTTGAGTAGATTATTATTTGCTCAGCGTATATTTAGATTCTATGTAAAAGCTGAAGTTACTTTTCCCCCCAACTATCTCTGTATCGTCTTTTGGCCTGAAGTTTTCCTCTGCCAAAAAGAAGAGTCTTTTTCGGATAGTTCAGCAGAAGCAGATACATCGTCATCGTATGACATAACCGTCAGCGGGAAAGTCCGGAAGGGACAGATGTCAAGTTAGAGAGATCACGGTACCTGAACTGGACAACAGCATGCCTTCCACTGGTAACAACTTCATATTGATAGCAGATTACACTTCCACCAAGTTCTACATAAAAACTTGAGTTAACTCATTTAAAATTATGAATTAAACGACTAAGCTCTTAGCCAGAGGATGAAAATTGTGATGAATCGTGAGACTGTACGTCATGATAAGTATCTTATTCCTGCTCAAACAGTCTATTTAACAGTAGTTGATCTAGCCTAAAATCTTTTAAAGAGCAGAATTATGTATTTATCAGGGGTTAAAAAGTTGTTCACTATTTCCAACCGCGGGTCGATCACGGTCATAACCCTTCTCGGGTACTTTTTGCTTGCCTCCAACATTACTGTGGAAAAATTGCTGCTTGAGTCATATAATCGGTATGAAATCAACTTCTCCACGGCTGCGCTTTTCATGATTTTAACGGCCCTGCAGGAACTGTTGAAACGCGGTTCTCTTCAAAGGATCAAACCTGTTTCATGGAAAATTCTGCTTCTGATGAGTCTGTTTACACTAGGTGCCTGGCATTGCTTCCTTAGCGCTCTGTCAGGTTTGAGTGTTTTTGAATTCGGCGCGATGAGCCTGCTTGCACCTGTGGTGATGGCCTCTCTCGCAATGCTTATTTTGAGGGAGCGTCCATCACCTTGGATTTGGCCAGCGATTGGATTAGGAATTGTCGGTGGATGGTTGATGGTGAATGTTGAGTGGCAGGGTTGGAGCAGTGGATATTACCATGCATTCATGCTAGGAGCATTACTATTCTCTTCGCTGCGATGGATCACAGTCAAGTATGCTGGAGAGAGTGTTCATGCTTCGGCTATGATTTTCTGGGAACCAATTATGGTATTGCTAGCAATGGGATCCATTATAGATCTCGCTGACTTGTGGAACAAAATGACCCCCATGCTCTTCGGTTCTGCGGTATTGCTGTTTCTCTCACGTCAGTGCCTTGTCCGTTCCTACCAGACTCCAGTCACATCTGCCACTTCAATCTCCGCTCTGATATACACCAAAGTTGGTTGGACCTTGCTCTTTGGCTACTTGTTTTGGGGTAGTCTTCCAGAACCACTTGAATGGCTTGGGGTACTATTTATTCTCCTCAGCAGTTGGATGATAGTTTTCCGTGTAACACCATCTGCAAGATTGGGAAGAGTTGACTGAACTATGAGGTATTGAAAAAAATAATAATTATAAGGGGGGGTAAAATGGTACAACACTGTAACTACATTGTACCACTTTCAGCAAGTTTCAAACCAGTTAAAGAGCAAATACCTTAACGGATGAATATAAATCTATAAGGTATTATTTGTTAATACCAATATTCATAAGTGGAAGTGGTGAAGGACTGTCTCCATTCATGAAATAGATTTTGGAAGCAGGATCCTTAGAGATTGCTTTCAGGGCTTCTAAAGCCATTAATTTAACATAATTGGGATTACTCCCTATTGCTTTATTTATTTTCTCTATCTCATATGCCTGGGCATCTGCTAGGACCCTCACTTTATTTGCTTGTTCTGTTGCAGCTTCACTCTCTGCTGTTGCTTGAGCGACCTTTTGCTGCTGTTCTGTAGCGAAGCGCTCCAATTCGGCCTTTTGCTTCTCTACTTCCTGTTCACGCTCTTTTTTTGACTCAATAGCCTTTATAATAAAAGGAGGCAGAGATATGTCACGGATAAGTACAGCTCCGACATTGACCCCTTTTTCTACAAGGTAATCCTCGAGGCCAGTCAATAAGGATGTCTGCAAGTTCTGCTGTGTCTCTTCTAAGAAAAAGTCTTCTGCCCTTATGATGGCCTTACCCTGTTCGCGTAAGAGTGATCTTAGTTTAGGCACAATATGTACCCTTAAAACATCCTTAGCAGAACCAGTTCCCTTTAAAATTTTGGGGGCCATATCTTTTTCGATCCGATACTGGACACTGACTTGAATCTTGGTTTGAAGTTGGTCTTGGCTGGGAACATTGGCTTCTTCCAAGTGAGACTTTTGACGAACGTCATAAAAATACCATTCAAAAAATGGGTTGACGGGAACGTGTAAACCTTCTTCATATGGATCAGCCTGTACCTCACCAAAGAGAGTCGCGACAGCAACATAACCCGCAGGGACTTTTTGATAAAGAGATGAGCCAAACCACATAAAGACTACAACTATGATAGCGATAACAATCAACGGTTTAGGTATATTTATATTTTCCATTACAATTCCTTTAAATTGAAATATTGATTTAAATATTTTTAAAATATTAAGGTGGACTCCTTGTATTCTCCATTTAGATTACATAGAAGTGTAAATAAGGCAAGAGATAAGCAAATATAAAATAGGCGAAACTTAAAGTAAAAAGAAAATTTTGTGAAACTGACAGCCTTAATCTATTTGTTTTACGATTAATTCTACAAAAAATATCTGGTTGGAATTAAAAGGCAATTTCTTATGGGGGGAATGATTCAAGTAAATATTCTGTATTTTTATCTTCAGGGGTGTATTACGCATTATTTTGTATTTAAAAATAATACATTATATCAATTACTTATTATTATAATAAATCATAAATTTAAGAAATTAGCAAATAAACATAATTAAGCATTGATTAATTAATGTTTAATCAATATACTAAGCAAGCATTAATCAATATATAATATGAGATATGAGCCTAGTACAAAAAAGAAATCAAACGGTATTTTTGAATTATAGCATAGTAAGAGCTATTCCAAAATATTTTTAGCCGGAACACAATCAAGAAGTATTACATCGATACCATAATGATAAATTCCTAAAGGAGAACGGATCTTTATAATGGAGCAATTGAAGATTGTGTAGTTGATGAGATAATCGTTTAGCACGACATCCACAAAGATTATGTACATTGACTATGCGGCATAAAACTATAATAATATTATGAAAATGTAAAGAGGGTAATAGAATAATAATATAATTCGGTGAATAGTTAAAACTGTGCTAGATTAATTTGAAGTTATGGTCCAAGAATTTAAAATACCTCGTTCTATTGTTGCTCCACTAATAGATAGATAACTAAGAAAATTGAGTAAAATTAGGTAGGTAAAAAAATGTAGTATTTTGAATTACTATTTTTATTATCTTTGCTATTCCGCGTTTTAAGACTTTAAATCTGTTTCGGTAGTGATGAATTCGGTGGATGCGAATCTCTATCACTCAGTAATAATATCTTCTATTTATAAAAATAATAATTCAATTAAATATTCATCAATAACACTTCTCGTTCCATTCAAGTATGAATCCCATGAAAAATTTCTGGCAATTAAATTTACTGATTGTATTAATGTTTCTTTTATTTTCAGGCTGCGAAAAATCTACTTCTGGTTCAACAGCATCAAGTAAAAAAGGGTCTAGAGATCAGGCAAAAGATTTTCAGAAAAAAGAACCAATTAATGGTGAGACAGCATCCCGTCGTAAATCAAGTAAAAATCGTGATAATAAAAAGAAGACCAATGTACGTGTTCATGAGGTTGATTTGGAATCACTCAGTATTCAGTCCACTTATGTTGGAAATTTACTTCCTAATCAACGATTAATTATGAAATCAGAGATAGATGGTGTCATCGAGAACATATATTTCGATGAAGGTGAGGAGATTTTTCAAAATAAAAAACTGGTTGATATTTCTACTAAAGAACTAAGTTTAAAACTTAAAATTGCATTAGCTGACTCAAAGCTTGCTGAGAGCAATCTTAATAGAGATGAAGAATTAGCCAAAAAGAATCTTATACCAAATGCACAACTTGATCAGACAAGGACTTTTGCTGAAAGAGCTTCATTTAATAAAGAACTTTCAAAAATAAATCTAAACAAGTCTTTAATCAAGTCACCTCTGAAAGGAACTATTAAAACACGTTTCGTAAAAGTAGGAGAATTTGTGCGAAAGGGCGACCGACTGGTAGAAATTTTGGATGTAGACCGTATATTAGTCAAAGTCAACATACCAGAGCAGGAAATTCTTCAAATTAAGATTGGGCAAAAAGTTGATATTGTACTATACATCTTGGAGAACAAAATGATTGAAGGACAAGTTAAGAAAATAGGCCTTGAAGCAGACGCAAGCAACAGGACATTTCCGGTTGAAATAGAAGTTGATAACAGTGAAAGAGAACTGCGGCCAGGCATGCTGGCTAGAGCCACATTTACTCAAAGAGTTGATCAAGATCAGGTTGTCGTTCCAAGGCACGCAATCATGGAACGTGACATGGGGCGTATTGTATATGTTGTGGATAATGGTATTGCTGTTCAGCGAAAGGTCGCTATCGGTATCACTCAGAGAGAGAAAGTCCAGGTCATTATGGGGTTAAGTAAAGGAGAAAAGCTTGTTATTGAAGGACATACTAAACTAACTGATGGTGAAGAAATAAATATAGTTCAATAAAATAATTGAAATAACCTCTTAATTATTTAGCACTTATGCATCCAAGTCATATAGCAATTCGGAATCCAGTTTTTGTTTTCGTAATGGTACTTGTAATAAGTATTGCTGGGTTTCAAGCTTACAAGTCCATCCCACGGGAGGCTGCTCCAGATATCCAGATCCCATTGCTGATTGTCAGTATTCCATTCCCCGGTGCAACTCCAGAAGACGTTGAGTCTCTAATTACCAATAAAGTAGAACAGGAACTAAAGACAATAAAAAATCTGGAGGAAATCAGTTCAACATCATCTGAAGGTGTATCTGTGCTAACCCTTGAATTCACTTCTGATTTTGAAATAAGTGAAGCAAGAACGAAGGTTCGGGAGAAAATGGACCAGATCAAACCGGATTTACCTGCAGATGCAGAAGATTATCAGATTTCAGAAATCAATCTTTCAGAACGGCCTTTAATGATTCTCAACCTTGCAGGGGATATGGGACTTCTGGGGCTTACAGAGCTTGCCGACGAAGTAAAAGAAGAAATTGAGGGTATCCCTGGAATTCTGGAAGTAAGACGTGCAGGTGGTCTTGAAAAAGAGATCCGAGTCTATGTCAATCCTGATAAGATGAATTATTATAAATTAGCACTCAATCAGGTCAGTAGTGCCATAAGCAATGAAAATACAAATTTACCTGGTGGCACAATAACTATGGGACCTACCAAATATATGATTAGGGTTCCAGGAGAATTCATCAGTCCTGAAGGAATTAACGAGGCTCTTATCTCAGCACCAAATCAGGTCCCTGTTCGTGTGAGAGATATAGCCAAGGTAGTCTTTAGTTACAAGGAAGTCACCAGCAAATCAAGACTTGATGGACTTGAATCTGTATCTCTTAGTATTGTAAAGCGTAGTGGAGAAAATCTGCTGGCTATAAGAGATGAAGTCAAATCCATCATTAAACGTCTTGAAAAGGATTATAAGGAAGATGTTAAATTCAGCATACTCTCAGACCAAGGTGAACGTGTTCAACAAATAGTAAAAGACCTAGAAAACAATATAATTACCGGGTTCGTCCTTGTTTTTCTGGTTCTTCTTTTGGTAATGGGTATCAGTAACGCTCTTCTAGTTGCAATAGCAATTCCTCTTTCATTTCTGGTTAGCATGATTATCCTCAATGTAATGGGGTTCACCCTCAACATTGTTGTTCTCTTTAGCCTAATTCTCTCATTGGGTCTGCTGGTTGATAATGCAATAGTAATTGTGGAAAACATTTATAGACACAGACAGGCAGGAAAAAACCGAATCGAAGCTGCATTGTTAGGAACTAAGGAAATTGCGATACCAGTTACAACATCAACGATCACTACTGTTGCGGCTTTTTTCCCTTTGATTTTTATGCCTGGTATTGCAGGTGAATTTATAAGTTTTCTACCTAAGACTTTAATTGTGACCCTTTCTTCCTCTCTTTTTGTGGCACTTATTATTAATTCTGTCTTCTGTTCCACGATGATGAGGGTTAAGGTCAGCAAGGAAGTTACGTCTGATTTTGATGAGCTTAAATTAGTAGATCACTCTAAAATTCTTCGTGGTTATCAGGTGGCCCTTCGAGGTGTTTTAAGATTCAGATTTGTTACTGTTATGGTCTTCATTTTTTTATTTATAGGCACGTTTTATTGGTATGCCACAAACACTTTTCCACGAAAAAGAGTAGAATTTTTTCCTAAAACTGAACCTAGTGAAGCTGTTGTAAACATTACAGCTCCCATGGGAACGACCCTTGAAATATCTGATGGCTATGTAACTTTAGTAGAAGGATACATTGAAGACGATATGGACAAACTCGATGCTGTAGTCGCCAATGTCGGCCAACGAAGGGGGTCAGGAGCCTCATCTTCTGGGAGCACTACAACCTACCTAAGCCATGTTGTCCTTGATTTTCCCAGTTGGCAGAACTGGGTTGAAAAACCATCTGAGATTATCAAAAATCTGAGGCAGAAATTAGTTAAAATGGTTGGAGTACAAGTTAAGCTAGCTGAATCCCAAAGTGGTCCTCCGACTGGAAAGGCCTTTAATCTTGAAGTCCAAGGAGAGGATTTTAGTAAAATGATTGATTCAGTTGAAATAATCAAACAAAGAATCAAAGATATTCCTGGTCTTGTAGATCTCTCAGATGACTTTGACCGAAGTCGGCCAGAATTAAAAGTAATTATTGATCGTGATAAAGCTTCCAGGCTTGGCTTTCGCGCACGTGATATAGCATCCACTGTTCGTACAGCATTTAATGGTAAAAAAGTATCCGTGTTTCGTGATGGAACCGAAGAATATGATATCTGGGTACAACTGGATCAGAGTTTTAGAAGGAACCAATCTGATTTATCCTCTCTTTTTATTTATACTTCCTCTGGAGAACCCGTAAGACTCAGTGAAATAGCAAAAGTAGATACAGGCCCATCCTATGGCTCAATCAGACATACTGATACTGATAGAACTATCACCATCAGTGGGGATGCTTTTAGGGTTCCTGGTCCTGTTCTAGTGATGAAAGCTCAGCAGGCACTAAAAGATTTAGAATTACCTGATGGAGTACAATATAAATTCACCGGAGAAAACAAAGGAAGGAAGGAAACCCAGATGTTTCTAGGAAAAGCTGTACTCATTGCGATAGGACTTATTATTATAGTTATGGTTGCTCAATTTAACTCAATTGCGCTACCTCTGATAGTTATTACTTCTGTATTCATGTCTGTTATGGGAGTCTTGTTGGGATTAATTGTTCATGATCGTCCATTCGGTATTATCATGACAGGAGTCGGAACAGTTGCTTTAGCAGGTATAGTAGTCAATAATGCTATTGTTATGCTGGATTTTGTTGTCAAATTACGTAAAAGAGGATTCGGCAGAAATGAAGCCATGATTCTCGCTTCTGCTGTAAGGTTTAGACCTGTGTTACTTACTGCAATAACTACAATAATAGGCCTTGCTCCAATTGCAATGGGAATGGACATTGATTTTAGCCGTGACTCTCCAGTTGTTTTTGGATCAGCAAGCGCCAGTTTTTGGAAGGCGATGGCGCTTGCTATCATGTATGGCCTGGGCGTTGCGACTTTTTTGACTCTTTTCATGGTCCCCACCCTTTACTCGCTTATTGAAGATGGAAGAGAACGTTTAATAAAACTGTTAAGTAAATATACTTCTTTTGAGAATTCAAATAATATTAAAGCAGAATCAAAGCTAAATTAAAAAAATTAGATAGGTTTTTAAGAGTATAAAAAAGATATAATATACAGGTAAAAGAGCAAAGTCCGTGACGTTATTTTGACCTATGCAAAAATATTTCTAAAAATGAGACACTAATATTATTAATTTTATTTAAAATGTTTTGAAACTTTTAATAGTCTATATCTGCAATAGTTTGAGCTGAAAAAACAAAGTTATTTTTCATAATATTAATATCTTGTATTTAGGCATACAGATCTAATTTTCATTTTATTCAGGTGAAAACTCCACGTGATAATTTTTGCCCCCTCTGAACTAACACAACGTACTCCAAATCATTTCAGTTTTGGCGGGCTTGATAGAGATGTTATTACACGTGAAAAGGATAATTGTCTAGATTATGTTTTAGCAAATCCTGAAACACGTATTGTTACTATTTGGCGATCTCTGAACCTGTTTTCCAATAATGTAAAGACGGGAGCACCTCCAGTACCTGCTTATCTATCAATTCAAGAAGCTAAAGATTTAATTGAAATTGCTAAGAATCAAGTTTATCTTGGCAAACAAGCTGTGGATAGTACTTTCATTTCATATCTGGCTATAGACATCTCCAGTCTGGAAGAAAATGAAGCTACAAACAATTTAGCAGCATGGGGGGAATTTGCTGATTTACGTGAAATTGGCCCGCTCATTGGTGGAATAGATGGTTCAATCCTTGCCTATGCAAGGGGAATAATGTTTTGGCATAGCAAAAACGGATATTGTGGTGTGTGTGGTACGCCAACTATTGCAACAAAAGGAGGGCATCAACGCAATTGTACAAAAAAAGGATGTGCTTGCCTACATTTTCCACGTACTGATCCTGCTGTGATTATGCTTGTTAAAGATGATGACAGAGTACTCTTGGGGCGCCAGAAGATTTGGCCAGATGGTTTGTATTCAACTCTGGCAGGATTTGTTGAACCTGGTGAAACAATTGAACATGCAGTCGCAAGAGAGGTGTATGAAGAGGCTGGAATTATTGTGAAAAATATTATTTATCAGCAATCCCAGCCATGGCCATTTCCTTCCTCTCTGATGCTTGGATTTACTGCTGAGGCATGCACAAAAATCATAAAATTAAATGATGCTGAACTTGAAGATGCTCAATGGTTTACAAGAAATGAGATGCTTAATTTTGAGGTGCAGGGAAAGTCTCTGCCTAGGAAGGTGTCAGTTTCCAGGAGGCTGATTGATGATTGGCTATACGAGGCTTAAGCAAATGATTGATTACTTAGGTTACGGAATAGCCGAGCTAATTAGTCGCTAATTTTCTAATAAATCCTGTAAGATTATATTATATTTTCTAATATGAAGAACACTAACATTGATATAAGCCCTCTGCAAAACTTCCAAGTTGATATCTCCGCTCTAATAAAATAAATATAAATGTCGTCAATAAATGGTTTCGAGATATTGGCCAATTCTCCCGAATATTTCTGGTCATTAGCAATACTTGCAGTACTTGCGGTGTCAATTTCTAAAGCAGGTTTTGGGGGCGCTATGGGATCCTTCAGTGTCCCAATTCTGCTATTTGCTCTTCCACCACAACTTGCAATTGGAGTACTACTCCCTCTTTTTTTGATTACTGATTTTTGGGTAGTCTATATCTGGAGAAAAATGTTTGACAAGCGCATTTTGTTGATTATGTGTGTATTTGGTCTTTTTGGTGAGCTTGTCGGATGGCTTCTATTCGATTATTTAAATGAGCAAATGTTGACAGGAATGATCGGTTCGATCTCTATAATTACGGCTCTCAATTATGGTTGGCGTAGGATAAATCCAAGTAAAAACAATTCAGCCAAAATAGCTATCTTAGTATCAAGAAAAATATTTCAACGTGGTGCAATCTGGTGCGGACTTTCAGGTATCTCAAGCTTTGTTTCACTCTCAGGTGGTATACCAGCACAGGTATTTTTGTTGCCACATGCACTGAAACGTCAGACATTTGTTGGCACACTCAGTATCTATTTCTTAGTGATAAACATCGCGAAAATACCGTTTTATGCTGAGATCGGTATTTTCTCAGTGGCAACTCTTTCAGTGTCACTATGGTTAATATTAATAATTCCAATAGGCGTTTTTATTGGGAAACAGTTAAATACTCATTTAAGTGACCAGATATTTTACGATATTAGTCATCTAGGTCTTATGGCTATGGGCACAAAATTATTACACAGTGTTCTTTAGATACTGATATATAAGGTATTTTTTTAAAAATGGAGGATGTCTGCTTGTATGGAATTAGTGGGGGGGACTAGGAAGTATTCTTTGTCCTTTGATTGATTTAATAAATGCAGTTTTTACTCATTTTGTTGATCATGTTTAATTTGACAACAAGATTGACATTATGGTGGTATTGCAAGTAGAGGAATAGAGTTTATTTATGATTCCTTTTAATCCATTCCATAACTTTAGGTAAATTGGATATTTTACTTTGATGAGCAGATAGAAGAGGAAACCCTTCCAACAGGTTTATGGGTATTCCATCAATGATACCTCCAGAAATCCACGCACATAATCGCCATACAGCTAAATCAGCAACACTTATTGAATCCCCTACTAAAAAACCCGTATCTCCATTATCTTGCAGCAATTTATCCAAAAATCCTAACCAGCGAGGCAGTATAGTTGTAGATAGTTCCCTACGCATTTCTATTCTAACTTTTGGATCTGTTTCCCTCAAAGCGGGTCTCATCTGCATCGTAATGTCAGTGGCAAGGTCTATAACCTCATCGACTTTTGCTGCTGCAAAATCATCTTTAGTAGGATATAGTCCGCTAAGTTTTCCACAAAAACGTGCAATTGCTCCAGTTTGCGCGATCGTTTTACCATCAACTTGTAGAACAGGAAACTGACCGAAAGGAAATATTCCATCCGTTTTCATTTCCAAAATTTCTTCTCTAGAAGGACGAAGATCTTCAAACTCTATTCCGCCAATAAATAAGGCTAATCTGCTTGTTTCTGCTCGCCAGAATGGGATATCTGGATATATAAGTCTTAATTTCATCTTATAATTATAGAAAGAGTATTTATTATTGTGAATGTTGACGGAAACATTTTTAGCAGCTCATAGATTCCTAGAACTCCCACTCATCATCTCAGGTTGTACTATTGAACAGACTAGGTGTAGTAGTTTTCGCTTGATGATACTATCTGTTCAATTATTAACAACTCCTCTTCACAACCTAATTCCTCTTCGGATTTGTCATTTTAGCTTTTATATTACTCACACAATCAATTTTTAGGACTATTTATCCCAAGCATTAAATAGTTACTATTTGACGCATTCCTGCTCCACCAAAACCAGCATAAGGTTCAGGTTTGTTGTCAAGAATTTTATCAATATCTTCCATGTGTTCGTTAGTTAGATTATCTATAACTGAGAGGCAACCAAGGTTCTCTTTGAGTTGTTCTGGTTTTGTGATTCCAAGCAATATGGTGGAAACATTTTTGTTTTTAATACACCAAGCTAACGCTAGTTCAGCCATGCTACAGCCTAAATTAGATGAAGCATAATCAGCAAGCTTAACAATCTTTTCAATGTTTCCTTTTTCTTTATGCTTATCTAAACTATCTATTAAAAACCCGTAACCATTCTGAGTTAATCGGGATCCTTCAGGTATACCAGTGTTGTATTTTCCAGTCAGTATTCCAGAAGCTAAGGGACTCCAAATTGTAGTCCCTATTTTATATGGGTGTTGATAGAGAGGATAATACTCATTTTCCACACGATCCCGTTTTAACATGTTGTACTGTGGTTGTTCAATTTGGGGAGGCTCAAGCCCATGTACGACTGCCAACCAATATGCTTCGGTAATCTGTTGGGCAGACCATTCACTTGTCCCCCATGAAGTTGCTCTCCCAGAACGGATTATATCAGTCATTGACCTGACAACAGTTTCAGTTGGTGTAAAAGGATCAGGGCGATGACAGAATAAAAGATCAACGTAATTTACTTTTAGGCGCGTCAAAGATGCGTCTAACCCCTCATTAATGTGCTTTCTGGATAAGCCTCTTTCATTCACACCAACTCCACCCCAAAATATCTTGGTGCTCACTAAAATTTCTGAACGTCTCCACATTTCGGGATCTTCTTTTTGCAACTGTACCATTGCTTCACCCATAATCTCTTCAGCAGCACCAGCCGGGTTACCATATGCTTCAGCATTGTCAAATAGATTAATTCCATTTTGGCGAGCTAGTGACATACATTCTTTTGCCATGTTAATGCCTTCGTCATTGGATAATCCATCTTTGACCCCATATGTTGCCCAGAATCCAAATGACAGAACAGATACTTGGAGTCCAGTAGAGCCAAGCATACGGTAGTACATCTTATTATCAGATTTATTGTTATTTCCCATTGTTACAAGAACTCGTAAATATTTGTGTATACTAATATAATGTCTAAACATTCTCGCATATCTGTCATAAATTTAGCAAGAAATATTAGAGCTGATCAGTATTGATTTGGCGCTAAATGAGTATACTTCATTGTAGTCTAAATATCTTATTCACATCAGGTTCTGGACATAAGTAAGAGTCACAGCACGTTGCATTAAACAACTACAAAAATTGTGTCTAATTATATGAGGATGAACGTCTGATAACTCTGGAATTACGTTCATCGTTAAGTCAAAATGATAAGGTAGCTAAGTGGTTATCGGCTTGTATTTTTCGAAGATGTAGATTCCGGAAAGCACAAGAAGCAAGGAAAGTCCTTGGAAGAGCTCAAAGTCCTCATCCAGAATAACGACAGCAAAGAAGGATGCAAAAACTGGAACAAGGTTAATGAACATTCCAGAACGTACGGGTCCGATCAATTTCACGCTGGCAATGAAGCAAATCTGTGAAATGAAAGAAGGAAAAAGCACGATCATCCCTACAAGGACAAAATCATCTAGCTCTGGCCAGACCGTACGCCCGGAAGTATACTCAAAAATCGTCAAGGGCAAGGTTGAAATAAAAGCCGAAGCAACCACTGATGCAAAAAGCGCAATTGATGAGAGGTTATTTTTCCGCCGAAGCCCTAAGCTGTAGGATCCGTAAAGCAAGACGGCAATCAGCATCAGCAGATCTCCAGTTTTGAAGCTCAAGCTCATCAGCCGCTCGAACTCTCCGTGAATGCTCACAAAGACAACCCCAAGGATGGTAATAGAAACACCGCCGATTTGAATGAGGCTGACGTGGGTTCTGAAAAAGAAATAGCTTCCTATTAACACTATGGCGGGCATGGCCCCCTGAATGATCCCGATGTTGACTGCCGTGGTTGTATAGGCACTGTAATAAAGCAGTGTGCCGAAACCACCCAATCCTGCGGTACCCAGCAGAAATGTGTAGCCCAAGTTACTGCGAATAGCAGGTAGATCTGCTATGATGGCTCTGCCCGCAAACAGAGTCAGGAGGATGAGGGTGCCAAACCAGCGTACTGAAACTAGCAGCATTGGTGAAATTTCCCCAACAGCCATTCGTGCGAATACAGCATTCAGACCCCAGCACAACGTGGTTATGATCAGCAGGTAGTAGGCCTGCTTAGTTGCTGTAATTCCGTATTTTTCAAGTCTAATCAAGAAGAATTCCATAGATCAATACTATTTTATTTCCCTTAGCTTAAGCCATCCTATGAACTAGCTAATTAATAAAAATACCAAGAACAAGTGAGTACACATTTATAGTATGCTGCTAAAGGCTTCAAATTCGAAACCGGCATCTGCGAATTGGCCGCTTACTTTTTCACACTCATCCACTACTTCCCAATGTAAGCATCGAAAAAACAAAGCAGCGTTTACAAGTACAAAGTAGCTAATGAGAGTTATTGGCATCCATGTTTTTAAAACTCTTCTTCGGATGGGAGTGGAGGTTTTATCGACATTCTGTTTTGTGAAGAATAAAAAAATGAGTATTCAGCCGGTTTAGCGATCATGCATAATCGTATTTGCCACCTTTAAGGAGTGCTTCCTGATAGGAAGGCTGTCGATGAATGCGTTCAACATAGGATTGAATTTCAGGATACTGGTCATCAATTAAACCACTGGCAACGCTTGCTTCCAAAGGGAAACTCATTTGAATATCGGCACCGCTTAATTGATCCCCCAAAAACCATTGTTTACCTTTCAGGCTGGCATCGATGAAATCAAGTAAACGTTCAATATTTGGATTTACAAATTCTGAAAGGACTTTATTGGCGATAGCTTTGGTAATCGGCTTCACGAAAAATGGAACAGGAGTAGTTTTTATTCGGTGAAAGATCAATCGCAACAGCAAAGGCGACATCAAGGATCCTTCAGAAAAATGTAACCAGTAACGGTAATCCCGTTCTTGCTGACTTCCAGTCTTTGGTATGATTAAAGAACTGTTTTTACCATAGTTTTGCATCATATACTCAATGATGGCTCCACTTTCCACAAGAACGAGCTCTTCTCCACTAGTGTCATCTGTGATTACAGGTGCTTTACCCAAAGGATGAATCTCACGAAGGGATGCTGGTCCTTGCAAGGTCTTTGAGTCACGTTCATATCGTATGATCTCGTATTCCAAATTAAGTTCTTCAAGCATCCAGAGGATCCGCTGGGAACGAGAGTTATTTAAATGATAGACTGTAATCACAATGTTTTTTTTAATTTTTTAAAATTATCCTCTCATTTAATTATTTTAACTTATTTCCAAATCTTGGGAGTGTCTAATTTGATTGTGTTCATCGTTCATGCCTCTGAGTTTAAAGATTAAATCAGAGGTGAGTATCAGATCGAGTGTGCCCTTAAGTATAACTTTGTCTGCAAGGTACTTCCGCAGTTTTTGGCTATTCCAGCGTAAAATGGTAGTTGACTCCTTGCCGGTTGTGACATCAGCCGAGGTTTTCCCTCCCGTGATGAAAGACTGCTCACCTATGAATCCACCTGTAGGAATAATTAGATGTTCTCCATTTTTTAGCACTACTTCAGCTTCTCCCTCTACGACAAGCATAAGGCTTTCCAGTTCTGAATCACGGTTGACAAGTTTTACTTCAGGTTGGAGTTCCTCCCAAGAACCATGATCGATCAATTTTTTAAATACTCTTGGTTCAATAGATTTGAATATTAGATCATATATCTTCTGTTCCTCGTCACTTAGTTTGACTGACCTACTTTCTAGGTAAATGATGATGAGCATCACTAAATTAATTGTAGTGTAGATAGCTACCCAGACAATGGGGTTCCACAAAGGGGACTCAAAGAAATATAAATAATATGGAAGAACTATAAAATTCCCTGCAACTGTTAATAACCTCAGCCAGACTATATCTTTTGCAATAAAAGCCGCTAGCCAAACTGTATAAGCGCAATTCAGAAGAATTACGAAAATGTTTATGTCATCCATTATCAATAATTTTTAAATTTTGTGAATTAAAGTAATCTCATTTTCTTGAGATCAATATTATCCCAATGCAAAATGATTATTTGTGGAAAATGTTACAGCTATCATAATCTCTTTTACTAAATACGTTTCAAAAGGTCCCAAATAGCATCCAACCAGTTTTCATCAGTATGTTTTGTCTCACGTTGCTTACTACAAGTATCTTGAAACGTTAGTGAGTTAGTGCACGTCCATTTCAATGATTTGCCAGATGAACTTTGTTCTCCCCAGTAACCAACTTCTTTTTCTTTTTGTGCAGTTGGATCAGTTGTCCCACATCCTAAGACTACTAGTGCAATTGCTACAATAAATATTCTCATGGTTAATTATTTTAACTTTCTAAAAAATGTACTGAAGAATTGTACTACCAATTTAGTATGGAGCACAATGTCTTTTTAATAATTCTGCCTTGGTTGAGATGCAAGATCTCTGCTGTCTAGTGCCGCTATTTCAACACGCAGTTTAATGTTCAATATTCATCAGGGATTCTACGGACATTGAATGAAGCTGTGTTTCAAGTTCTGCTGGAAATGTGGCCTCCAGTAATTCCAGGTTGTCCGAACAGTCCGTGAGGGAGTGACGTTGCTGAGCAGGGATAACACAGGAATCTCCGGCCTCCATCCTTTGGGATCCGAGTCCCTCGCAGATGAGTGTTAATCCACCATCAAGTATGAAAAAGAAATAAAACTCTCCGCTGTGAGTGCACACCAGAGGTTTGGAACCATTCAAGGGGCGCACTACCCGAACTCCGGCTAAACCTTTAGTGGCAGTTCCGATTCCGGTATCCCTAAATTCGAATCCTTCCATTCGCCACGGACTCCACTCAGCCTGAACTGCCTGGTCTAAAACGAAATTCTGCCCACCAAAATCACGGTTGGGGCGTACTTCTGTAGTTGGTAAGTCATGATCAGGATCGGCCCATGTTTCGTGTTCTGCAGGACAACTAATTTCAAGTACTTCCAAGCCAGCTGAGCTTTCCAGCACACGATGCCTGATTTGCGGCGGTTGCAGCACGCAGTCTCCTGGATGCATCACGAACGGTGGTCCCTGTTCATCATAGACCACACGTACCCAGCCCTTATAGCAGTAAATCATCTGAAAGCGTATTTTGTGAAAATGGACGTAGTCCGGGACAGGGCCGCCTTCTGGAATGCGGATGTGCGAAGCGATGAAGCGTCCACCCTGTCGATTCGGAATCAGATCACGGTAATTCATTCCGGCACGACCGACTTCCCACGAAGCATCGTTGCTATACCGGTTCAGTACAAAAGACTGTTGTTCCGGAGGAAGTACCAGTGGCGGATCCGCTTCCACGATTTCGATACATGTTCCATTGGGTGCGGTCAATTCGGTGGCTCCCTCCGCAAATTCTTCAGGATTACGGCAAAGCAGGCGCAATTTACCAGGGGAGCCGGAACCTCCTCGTTCCAAACGCAGACGTACTCCATGCCCGCTGATTACAGCCACTATGGGTGCATCAGCTGGAAAAATAGCATTAATCTGAAACCCAAGATTCTCAGTGAAAAACGCAAGGGTGGATTCCAATTCTGCACAGGGTAAAACGACTTCTGATGCTTGAATGGGGTTTGCTGAATTAGCTGGCATCGAGTTGCTTGTCTTAATTATAAGATTTATTAGGAATGTGAATTTTTACAAATATAGAAGGATTTGTCGAGATAATTAATAGGTGTTCATTGAAGTGTTTTACACGGTCCTGTTTGAGATGGATTAGCTAGATGAACTTGCAGAATGAATAAATTTAGCTGATAATAATGTTTTTTTTAGTAACCTAGCATAGATGTTGATCAAATGTTGAAAAGACCTTCTAAGTTGTATACTACTATTGATTTTGAAAAAAACGGAAAGCAAACAGGATATATTCGATTGCCACACTCCGTCCACCGATCTGCTTATGGTTGGTTACCCATTCCTATTGCTTGCATCAAGAATGGAAGTGGGGTAACGGCCCTCCTTATTTCAGGAACCCATGGAGATGAATATGAGGGACAGGTCGCACTATCGAAGCTGATCAATCAATTGAAACCAGAAGAGATTCAGGGCAGAGTCATTATTGTTCCTATGGCAAATTTCCCTGCTGCTAAAGCAGGACTAAGGACTTCCCCGATTGATGAACAAAACCTGAACCGGATTTATCCTGGAGATCCAGATGGTTCGCCATCCTTCATGATCGCTCATTATATTGAATCCGAGTTATTCAGTATTGCAGACTATAGTCTTGACCTGCACAGTGGTGGTTCCTCACTACATTATGTGCCAAGCGCGGTTTCCGCCGTCGTAGAGGACAAAGAGCAAATGAAGAAAATGAAAGAATTGATGAAAGCTTTTGCAGCACCTTATTCCTTCTTTTTCCCCTCGGGACATGCAGATGGAACGACAAATCAAGCAGCCTCGAGAAACAATGTTGTTTCAATTGGGACGGAATTGGGCGGCAGTGGCACAGTATCTCCGGAGTGCTTGCAAATCTGTGAACGAGGTATTAAGCGATTTCTCCAAGCCTGTGGAGTGATACAAGACAAAACGCAAATACCAGCAGGAAAAAACCGGATGCTCCACGCACCTGATTTCAGTTACTACTGCTATGCAATGGAGGAAGGAGTTTTTGAGCCAGTCAAAGGTTTAGGAGATGAAGTAATGAAGGGAGAAGTCGCAGGATATACACATTTCCCTGAAACACCTGGAAAACCATCTGAACCTCTTTATTTTGAGGCGGATGGTGTGGTTGTGTGCAAAAGAATTCCTGCCAGAGTCATACGTGGGGATTGCGTGTTTCAACTAGGCTGTGATTTTAGAATCTAACTTCAATTGATGGAAACACTTGGACTTCGATGACTTCTGGAACATCATACCAATTCAACGGAGTCACCTACAGAGACCCTCCACACTTCCCCTGTGAACAGTCAGACTTAACTTGTGATATAGTCTGACTCGTAGAAAAGCTCTATATTTCGATATCAAGACCTTTAAGCATTTCTTTCATATCAGCGAGGTTCCCTCCCATAATCACGTTATTACCATTAGACTTTAACTTGGTAAGTGACTTGATGTATTTTTGCCCTAGCTCTAGCTTAACAGCTTCTGTGCCCCCTGGACCACTAATCGCATTTGCTATCTTTTTAATTGACTCTGCAGTTGCCTTACCTAGAGATAAAATTTCTGAAGCCTTTCCACTGGCTTCATTCATACGCTTTTGCATCTCACCTTCTGAATTATTGATAAGCTCACGCATAAGACCTTCAGAAGTATTAATCAAGGACTGCTTTTCGCCAACACTCTTCTCTAAAATGGCACGCCTGTTTCGCTCAGCAGTCACCTGCTTTTCCATGGACTGGCGAACAGATTCCGGCGGGACGAGATTTTTTATTTCAAATCTTAAAATCCGAACACCCCATTTTGCTGACACACTATCGAGCACAGCAACAACCTTCCCACTGATGGCCTCTCTTTCTTCAAAGGTTCGATCAAGATCCAAAGTCCCAATAATTGCTCTAGTTGTGGTTTGTGCTAATTGAATGGACGCGTATTGGAAATCGGTGATACCGTAACTGGCTTTTTGTGAGTCAACAACTTGTAAGTAAATAACTCCATCGACCTCAACCTGA
>Ga0257127_1000652_pt1 | contig 28967 bp, 42 predicted proteins | sample SI060_135mmetaG_FD_190152 | JGI IMG/M metagenome (GOLD analysis project Ga0257127, IMG submission 190152) | Marine microbial communities from Saanich Inlet, British Columbia, Canada - SI060_135m | ecosystem: Environmental > Aquatic > Marine > Inlet | place: Canada: British Columbia | collected... | reverse complement strand
CTTCCATATATTTTCGTTGTCACTATGTGCTACTGCTGTTGTACCATCGTATGCTCTTTGAACATTAAATGTCCTGTCACCAGCTCCACTTGTTATTAGTATCTTTTCATCACCTATTTGTAGTACATCACCATCTTGAAAGAACATATTTGAAGTACCAACTGTAAAACTTGTTGAAGTTATAGTTTCATTTGATGTTATGTGTGTAGCAAGGTTAAATCCATCAAGCAGTTGAACTTCTGCATCTGTGTTAGCTCCCCATGCCATTACCAGTAAGTCTCCAGCTTTAACATTTGATAGTGGTGGTTCTTCTATAGTAAATCCTGAATCATCTGCACTTGATGTGTATTGAGTTTTATAGTCAATTATGTATGCCATTAGATACCCTCCGTGTAAGTAGAAGTTACGCTAGATATATTACCCTCTACGTAAACAATAACTCTATTTAGTGTTCCACCATTTACTTCATCAGTAATGGAAACTGTACTTATATTACCGTTATTATACCCTATTACTTTAGAGAACAACTTTACAAGCTTATCATTTGCAGTATAAACATCTATATTAGTAATATTAGATCCTGTATATGTTAGCTCTTTATATGCTGTAGATTGTGCTACTTTAAACATACTCTCAATCTCAGTACGTCTTCTTAGAGTTATGTCAATACCACCATTACCATTACCGCCATTGCCATTGCCGTTACCACCATTACCACCATTACCACCATTACCACCATTACCACCATTACCATTACCGCCAGTACTAGAAGTATTAGTCCATTTACCACCTACAAAACTTAGTACATCACCTTCACTAGCATTATTAGTATTTGTATCAGCTAGGTTACGTAGAGTAGATATCTCAGGATTAGTAGTTGTAGGTCCAAATACTCCAGTAGCAGGTGCAGTCCACTTAGGTATAACCACTTCTTTGACTTCACCATCTGTGAGTTTGATCTTTAGCTTATCTTCAGTAGCTGTGATATCTTTAATACCTACACCAGTAGCTCCAGCCTTACCTTTATCACCTTTAATGGATTTACCATCTTTACCAGGATCACCCTTAATAGATTTCCCAGGAACACCCTGCTTACCTACAATACTCTTTCCATCTTTACCACTGGGACCAACTGGGCCTATTATAGACGCACCAGTATCACCCTTAGGACCAGTAATAGATTTACCGTCTACACCATCTTTAGGTATAGGTATCTTAGACATCTCAGAAGTTACTGTAGACTGCATTTCAGCCTGTACAGCGTCTAACTTACTACCTAAACCAGCTAGATCTTTAGCCGTTTTAGCCGTTAATTTAGACAATGAACTATCTAATGTTTTAACAGTTTTAGAAGTATTGTCTACTATTACCTTCTGGTTAGTAAGCCCTGTGAGGGCTACGTCTAATAGCTCTTGATCTAAGGTAGTCATTACTACGCTCCGACTTTACTTTTTACAGCGTCTAATCTAGCTTGATCCGCCATTTGTTGCTTTGTAAGCTCTTTATCAACTTGTTGTCCTTGTTTTTCCATCTCTCTTTGATGAGGGATACCTTGTTCCTTTTCAAGGTAGTCAAGATCTTTAAGATCTGAATTACTCATGATCTCTCTAGTCTTAGCTCTCTTAAGTTCAATATCAACTCTATTCTCTTCACCTTTTGCTTGTTCATTAGCAATTTGTGCTTTAAGTTTTTCCATCTCTAGCATCTGCATTTGTTCAGCAAACGCTTGAGCTTGTTCTTGAGCAGGATCTGGTTCAGGGTTTTCAATAGCAAACGCAATATCTGGTTCACCTATGAGCTTCATGTATCTAGCAAGTAGTTTCTGTTGAGATGCTTGAGGCATGTTAGGTCCCATAGTTTGTAATACAAATCCAGTAGACTGTGCTTTAGCTGCTCTAGTCTCTGCAGACTCTAACGTAAGCTTAATATCAAACTGCTTACCATTCTTAGACTCTACATAAGGTTTATCAGTAATAGCCATTACTTCTTCAGGACTTAAAAACTCAGCATTATATGTACTAAACTTCTTAAGCATAGGAATTAAACAGTCTTCAGCTATACCTTGAGTAATGTGCATCTCTCTCTTAGCAGATGAAGTAGTTGTAGCATTTACTGCTGCAGCACTAGAACCTAGAGCATTGCCTCCAGCTCCATGATTCATAAGGCTTACACCTACAGAACTTTCTGCTGATTGAGTGTTTCTATCTAGTACAGTAAATACTGATCCATTAAGACCTCTATATTGATCCTGATATACCTCTGCCATAGTAGTATTGTACTCAAAGTCTTTACCTTGTTTCATCTTCTTAAGGTTAGCCTCATCAGTGAAGCCTTTCTTAGTTCCAGTCTGACCATTATTAGCTAGCTTCATATCATCAAAGATACCTCTATGAAGTACTGAATCTATGTGTTGACGTTTACCAGTCTTAGCAGCTAATGCTTTACCCCAAATTGAACCAGGTACTTTCTTATATACTGCTTTTTCAAATGGTATCTCTTGACCAGGTAGAGGGTTATCTTCTTCCCGAATAATAACATCACCAACCCAAGCAATAACGATAGGTTCAGCAATACCATCATCATTAAGGTCATAGTTACCCCAATACTCATGTACAATAAATTTCTTACGTATATCATCTTCGAATCTAAAAGTATCATCAGTTGAATCTCTTTGTTCATAAGTTTCATCACGTTCTAGTTGATTAACTAGCTTATCCAAATTCTTATATCTACCATCTTTACGTAAGCTAGATAGATCTGTCTCCCAGTCATGAATAACAAATGAAGCATTAGCAACTTTACCGCTACATGTAGGATCCATACGGATATCTATAGGATCAATAACCGTTCTAAAAGGCTCATTTAATGTAGTAACCATTTGCTTAACTAATTCTACACCTACTTGTACAGGTTGACCTGTCATAGGATCAATAGCCATAACTGGTTGTTCTATCTCTTGTTCTTCTTCTTTAAAGTTCCAACCAGTCTTAACAAACGCTGTCCCTTTTTCAGCTATATACGTAACTAGATCTGTCATAAATGAAAAGTGATCCATTCTTTGTATAACCTGATAACTTAATACAGCCTCTTCTTGCTCTGCAATTGCATCATCTTCATGAGTAAACGCTTTAGCATTAATAAGGTCTTTAGAGCTAGTAAATGGATCTACAATAGAGGGTATTTGCCAATCTAATAAATTTTCAGTTAAATCACTAACATACTTACTTTTATGATCTACTTCTGTGCCATAGAGTTTAGAGTCTTTGACACTCTCCCATTTGCTAATTAGTTTATCATTTTCATTCTTAGATACTTCACTGCCTTTATAGTCAGCTTTTGCGTGTAATAGTACTTTACTAATTTGCTCTTTTTCCATACCCTATCCTTATTTATAGAAGAGATTAATCTTCTCATTTGTTCTTGGTCTTACATCTAAATGTAACCAAGATACACCCATCTCTATGCCACCTATATATGGAAACTCATCCTGATGATACAGGATATAGTCTCTAACTTCATCTGTAGTATACTCAGAGAAGATACAGTCTATAGCTTTACCTATTGAGTGTTGAGAACCTTCTGAATAGTATTGAGAGTCTTTAGTTCTAAGACCGCTCCAGCCTCTATCTCCACCCCACTTATAGTTGTTAATAGTCATTGAACCGTTTGGGAACTTTTCTTTAATAGCATCTATCGTAAGAAGCAAAGTATCATCTAGGAGCTTCCAAAGAATGTCTTCTTTTATATTATTATATAGTGGTAGTGGAACTAACTCATGTATCTTAAACTTCTTACTTTTCATTTACTCTCCTAGAAACTTAGTATTAATCGAGCGCTAATAAGCTCTATATGTCTTGAGTCTTGGGATAAGTACTCTTTGTGTTCCTTAAAAGTCTTATGTTGAATCCAACTAGATTGTTTCCATTCAACAAGACCTGTTACATGCTTATTATACACATACCTAACACCTGCACTGTAATCTTCATATAACCTAGAATATTTCTTACTATTTAAAGAACTACCATAAGATACGTATGGTGTGATGGTGTCAGTTAAGTACGTAGCAAGATAATGCATTTGACCTATAGTGTGGTAACTAACATCTATGTCTTCATTTTCCATGTACATATGGAATGCTTCATACCCATATGTAAGATATTTATTACTACCTATTATACCTATTCTATCTATGTCTATAAGGAAGTCGCTCTTAGGAGCAAATACGGAGGAGTCTTTATCTGCGAGGTATAACATATACCTATCAAAATCACTAGTTGGAGTACCCTCAGTAGGATTGACTCCAACAGGTATTCTAGCCTTATTTAAAAATAAAGAGAAATGGTCTTTGTATATTAGATGTAAATCTATTGATTGAATAGACTCGGTATAATCTAGGTCTACATATTGGCTATTATAGCCGTAGAATGACCCTTCTGCTCTATCCTCACCTAACTCTCTAGCTTGTGTAAGTGAATATTTAGCAGTAAGTATATACTTACCATTGGGTAGGTATGAGTATGTTTGTTGAATACCTAATGTAGTAGATAAGTACCCTTCAAGGAACTCATTGTTATATACACCATGATTCTTGAATATGAAAGGGTTTTGTTCGTTAGCAGTTTTAGTATTTTCAAATACACCTTGGAAAGTATCTATAGTACCAACCTCTGTCTTATAAACATGGTTACCATTTCTTCCAGAATAAGCAATAGATGCTTTCTCTATGTATGTGTCATCCATTCTGTTTGATACTCTAGCCTCTAAGTCAAAGCTACCTAGACTGTATCCCCCATTTAATGTGATTACAGCTCTTAATGGATTCTCATTTACATGAAATGACTTCTCGATAGGCTTGGAGTATGTATTAACAGCTGTAAGCTCTAGGTTTCCTGTTAGGTAATCGTTCGCTATAAGGATAGCTGGTGTTAGCAGTGTTGCGAGTAATAAATGTTTCATTCAATTATCTCCACTTTAACTAACCCATTTTCTGTACATAGATACAATTCATCACTACTTATTATAGTGAGTGTACCTTGATGCTTTATCATTTCAGGTACTAGCACTTTATTACTAATTGTCTTTATGCTCTTAGTGGATGCTATTATCTCTTTGTATCTAGCTATTGATACACCTAGCATTGATACTATGAAGTTCTTCTGTGTATAGCTATCCAAGTCTCTAACAAGTATTGTTACTTCACTTCCATCACTCCAGTGAGTTAATTTACCTAAGTACATATAGTTGAGTTCATAAACAGATAGCTCAATTGCATCCATCTCATTAGCTACAGCTTCAGTACTGCCAATATAGTCTGATAGAGATTCTGCTAATAAGTTTAATGATAGTAATAGTGGTAATAATAGCTTAATCATTTTTTCTCCAGTGCTCTTAATCTTCTACCAACATTCATCATTGATTGAGAAGTTGTTGAAGTAAGGTCTACTAAACTCGCATTCAGTTTTATAAGTTCAGCATCTAATGCTGCTGTTCTCGTATCAATACTATCATGGTAATCTGAGTTTCTGACTATCTCTTTATTAGCGATATCTGCAGCAGACTCTATAATAACTAGCCTTGTGTTAATATCTATGTATACACCTATGATTGATACAATAGGTAATACTAATGCAGCTAGGAGTTCCCCTCTAATAACATTAGGGATTGGAGAACGTTTCTCTTCTTTTCTGTGCTCACCGATAGTTCCTTCGAGCCTACCTAATGCTTCAAGGATCTTTAAATTAGTCTCATCACTCATGATACACCTTTTGGGTTTATTATCGTAATTATACCATATTATTTTAAGGTTTCTAAAACTATTATACGTTCTCTACAATTTCTAATCTCTTTAGCGTACTCTTCGTGAGCTAAATCAGCTCTATAGCTGCCATTGCTTCAAAATTCATTACTTACTCTTGAATGACTTAATAAATCCACCAGAGTAATAGAAACTAAATATAGCCATTGCTATCCAACCTAAGTTAAAGACTGCTACAAGTTGCATATATCCATCTAGTTTTGACTCATTAAAGAAGTATATAAATACACCTACCCAGAATGCAGCAAAGAAGTTTACAGCAAACAATACAGCTAAGTATCTCTGAGCAAGTTGGAAGTTACCATTCTTAGTCAATGTTTCAAACTTGAACTCTATAACTTTCTTATTTAGCTCTTTCTTCTCTTCTTCCGTAAACACCAAAGCATCACCAGTAGATACTATTGCATTAACCGCAGTGTCTATAGAGCTGGTTGAAAATATATCCATGAAACCCATTTCTTATCCTTTAACTATTACAGCTTGTTCTATAACAGCTATTATATCGAAACTCTTCTTTACTTCAGACTTGCATACATCACAGCCAGTGTGAACTTTAAGTGCTATTGGAAATTCTATCGTTAAGCCAGTTAGTTGAATACATCTTGAACATAATTTCATTTTAAACCCTAGTATTAATATCTATAGACACCAACCTATACATATAGGGATGCCTCTGTATTGTATATAGTTAATGCTTCTGCTTCTGTTATCTCTCGGTTATAAAATCTAAGTCTTGCCATGTTGCCTACAAAATCATAAAGACCAGTGCTATTTGAACCTAGTTTAATATTACCTAATTGAGACTCTAATGTAGATTGAGTAAGTGCCGTACATAGAACACCATTTTGATACATCTTTGAGCCAGTGCTGCTAGTGAATATAGTTATATTACTCCAAGTATCAGTCGGGTTATTTAGTGTAAATGAATAAGCACCAGTATACCCACCATATACAGTGCTACCTGAAAAATACATATGGTAGCTAGTTATATCATATCTACCAATAGGCATACCTACTGTTCCTTTAATCCATAGACTAATTGTTGAATCTCCAACTATTGATAATCCAGAATCCAATGTAATTGCTCCAGCACCACCAAAGTATGCACTAACACCATCGTATGTAACACCTGACCCTGAACCATTAAATGCACTTACTACATCAACTGCATCATTTTCTAAAGGATAATAAGATATTAATCCATCAGTTGGAACAGTTGGAACAGTTGGAACAGTTGGAACAGTTGGAATTTCTACAGTTTCTCCAAACGAAGCCAGTAGATTTAATGCTTGAACTTTAAGTCTTGTATACAGCACTGTAATAATAGATAAAGGTAATGAATAGGTATTTCCATCAGAAACCTTAAACTTAAATGCTTCTGTTGCATCCATAGCTAATGAGTAAGTTCTTCCATCATTTAGTCTAACTGCATCTTCTGTCGGAGTAGGCAAAGGAGGCTCTACACCAACTTCAGGTATCTCTGTTGCTTGACCACCAATGGTTGTAATGTACCCTTGTGCTATATCAACATAACCCTTATTCGTTGGATGAAATGGGTCATATAATAATGTAGTATCTAATGATTGTATATCTGTACCCATATCAAGAAAGTCATATCCTCCAGAGTCTCTAAGTCCTTTGACATCAGGTCTGTAAGTAGACCACCAGAATGACATTGGACTCCATGTGGATGGGTCACCAGTATTCCAATTTCCTACATTATGACCAAGAACGAGTATTGGAAGCATATCGTTTGCTGTTATATCTGCCATGATAGAAGTTAGTGCTGGCAAATCAGAAGACCCAACTTTTGCTGAGTTTATCCCAATATTAACAAACACTGCATCAGGCTTAGGGACTCTTAGTGCTAGCTTACCAACTGTATCTTGACTTAAAACAAAGTCAGCATCATATCCTGAATACCCATAGTTGTATACCTCAGAAGAAGCATTTCTTGCAACCAAGGCAGTCTTTAATAATCTTGCTGGACTTCCAATGTCAACATTTGCCATGGTCTCTGGGGAGGTAAAATAACTAATTATAGTAATTAATAATCCCTCCCCTAAATCTGTCCAGTTTGGACCCCATCCAGTATTGTTAAAACCATGTGCAGTATCATCTCCAGCCCATATTACGGACCCAGGATTTGCACCATAACCACAAGTAGTAGAATCTCCTATTACTCCAATGCTAACAGCATCATTATTTACAACTTTCGCTTGTAATTGTGCAAGTGTTAAAGCCATCTGTCCACTCCTATCTTACGAATGGAACAGTTGGAGGTGTGAAATTGGCAGTTCTAAGGGCTGAGCCTATCTGTATGTAAAACTCATCTAGATTTGAACTATGTGTATTTGCTGTACTGTAGTGCCATCTTCCAATTTGCAATTCAGATACACCTTCTGTTATTACTGATGTTGATGTTGTGCTTCCACCAAAAACACCGTTAATGTATATGCTGTATACATCGCCAACTCTATTTAGAGATATATGTGACCACACTCCCAATACTGGAGTAAATGCCGTTGAAACACTTAGTGTAGCAGTATTATCAACAGCAAAAGTAATATTAGCACCATTCATTAAGCCTAAGTACCAACCATTCAAGCCTCCACTTACACCACTAGATGCTATAAAGTGGTGTGCAGCTGTTGATATCGAAGTAGGCTTGAAAAAACATTCCATAGTAAAATCATTAGTACCAAATCTTAGTGCTGGGTCATCTGCAACAGTTATGTAGTTTGTAGAGTTGGCATTAAGCATAGATGCTGTCCCTAATACTGGCGATGCAGTTGTGGTTGTAGGAAGACCTACTTTTGTTATTGTAAACCCATTTTTTGAGCTATCTTCAAATACGGCACCGCCTTCAAGACCATCCATGTGAAGTAGTAATTCTGCTGAACCAACATATTCTCCAAGAGCTGTACTCGATGGTGTAAATGCTTCAGTTCTTAATGCTCCAGCAGTTACCATTTGAAATTCATCTACATCTGTATTATAAGTATGGTCTGTATAGTAATACCATCTACCAATCATCAAGTCGCCAACACCCTCGCTCATAACCATAGACTCTTTAGTATCCATCGCTACACCATTAACATACATAGTAGTAGTTGTCCCTACTCTATTTACAGATACATGAAACCAATCAGTCAAGTTTAGAGATGCTCCAACCCAGTCAACAGACAATTGAGAAACATTATTAATAGAGAATACTAAATTAGTACCGTTCAGAACACCTAAATACCATCCATTTAAATCTCCTTCTGTACCAACAGTACATTTTGAAGCTATTGTATGGTGTTCTGAGTATGTACCTATTGCTGAATCTGTTAATCTAAAGTATGCTTCAATAGTAAAATCATCAGTACCAGTTCTTAGGTTTGCATCATCTGCTATTTTTAGCCCTCTATCTGCACCAGCTGCACTAGAAGTAGGAGTAGCAGTAGATTGCATAAATGCTGTTCCGTCTGCTGGGTCTAATGTTTCAGTAGTAGTAAGTGACTCTGCTGTTACAGTGAACCCATTATATGAACTATCAATAAAAGTAGTTCCACCATCAGTTCCATCCATGTGTAATAATAATTGAACAACATAAGGTATTGGAATTAAATCTGTTCTTACAACAACAACTGCTCCAGCAGTAAATGCAGCATCTTCTTCAGCTTGGCTATTAGCTTCAGCAACTATCTGAACTGTTAAGTTATCATCAACATATTTTTTATTAGCAACTTGATAGTCTGCTGTAGGTGGAAACTCTGGGGTAACCATAAATGATGTAAATGTTTTAATACCAGCTATTGTTTGGTTTGTTGAAAGAGCCATATAGAGAGAGTCAAATCTAGCTTCAAGTGTTGCTTTTAAATCAGACCACAATAGTTTTTTTAGTCCAAACGAAGCAGCACTATCAACAAGAGGTATCTCGTCTAGGTCAACTGGAGTTGCTTTAGCTGGAGCAGCATGAGTATCTCCAGCTACATCTCCACCACCATCAATAGCATCTGTTAAGTTACCTATATCTTCTTTTATAACTGCTATATCCACATCATGTGAAGTAGCTCTAGAGTCTAGAACCACAATACCTGAAGTATTAGTAACTACCTGGGCTTTCTCAGCATCTGTATACACATTAGTGTCAGTATTACCTTCATATAAGTTCTTAACGTCTAGTGACGTTAATGTATTACTCACCAGTGCATAGACACTTCCAGTCCATCTATAAGTAGAAGTATCTCCACCTTTAGTCTCATCAGCTACGACTATATAAATAAACCCTATAGTACCTAACGGTAAGTCAGCATATGTTGCTACTTCGATTACATCATCCACATAACTAGGTAGTTGGCTAGCTGGTACCAAACCTGTATTATCAAGAGATGCGTAACCATTAGCTACACCCTCCTCATTTCTAGTTTGATAGATAGCAGGATCAAATGCTGTATATTTAGATTCATAATGTAATGAACTATACACACCTGTTTGTGGTGTATACGTGTAGGTACCATCACCATTGGAAGTGACCAGATTTACTAGGACGTTTTCTGCTTCTACCGCATAGCTAGTAGCAGTTAGCCTAGATGCTTCTGCCTCCCATTCGGAAAGTTGAGCGTTTGTAGCTGAGTTTGCAGAATCAGTAGCGTTCGTCAATGCATTTAGAATAGCACTGTCAGTGGGTTGATTAGTACCAATTAGTTTATCTAGGTCTGTAGCTACTGTAGTAACACTTGCGATTGATCCTGATACAGTATCTACATTAGCAATAGAGGCTGCTACCGTATTAATCTCCGATATAGGTTCTAATAAATCAAGACCTACTGCATTTACATTCGCTATATTAGCAACGGTAGTATTTACATTAGCAATACTAGTGGCAACAGTATTAACATTAGCTATATCTGTACCAACTTTATTGACATTAGCTATATCTACTGCGACTGTGTTAATCTCTGAGATTGGTTCATTCAGGTCAGTTGCAACAGTATTAACATTTACTATGTCTGCGGCTACAGTGTTTACACCTGCAATACTTCCACCTGTAAGGTTAACATTAGCTATAGATGTTGCAACAGTATTGATTTCTGATACCGGTTCAAGTAAGTCCACTCCGACTGCATTAACGTTAGCTATCGAGGCTGCAGTAGTATTTACATTAGCAATATCGGTTGATACAGTGTTGACAGCAGTAATAGCTGTACCTACAGTATCTACATTAGCAATAGAAACGGCAACAGTATTAATCTCAGAAACTGATTCATTAAGATCTGCGGCTACAGTGTTTATACTTGCTATATTAGCTGCAGAAGTAGTAATCGCCCCACTAACTGCTGCTAGCGTATTCATGTCAGCCACAGCGTCCAGTGTACCGAGAATATTAATATCACTTACCACATCCACTGTACCTAGTAAGTCAATGCTATTAGCCGTACCTAACGTGTTTAACCTGTCAATGCTAGCTGCAGTGCCTCCTGTATTAAGTCTATCTAAGGCTACTGAAGTTGTGACATCACCTAAAGCTGCAATCTCTGCACTTAATGGTGCGAGAGTTGTAACCTGTGAAGATACACTAGATACTGTGTTAACACTATCAATACTATTACTAACATTATTGACGCTTGATAGTAAAGGATCAGGAGTACCCCCTACTAATCCTTTATTTAGGTCAGTAGCTACTGTAACAACATCTGCTATGCCATTTAGATCTAGTGAATTTAGGTCATCTGCTACAGTAACTATGTCAGCAAGATTTGCAACATTAGCTACAGTATTGATACTAGCTATATTAGTCGCTGTTGTATTTACATTATCAATAGCAGACCCTACTACATTAACATTAGCTATATTAGTAGATACTATATCCATATCTGTTATAATAGCTGGTACTGCTAAAGTGTTCATATCTGAAACAGCATCTAAGGTACCTAGTAGGCTGAGGTTAGTAGAATTACCGCCTAGCGCTGTAAGATCTGCAGAATTCCCACTTAAAGCTACTAGATCTGCTGAGTTACCTGAAAGATTCTCTAAAGCGGTTGAGGTTGCTACATCACTTAATGCAGTTACTTGAGTACTTAGTCCAGCTACAGTTGTAACCGCACCATTGATACCTGATACTATATCTATATTAGACTTGAAAGGCTCTGTAGTTACCATATCTACTTTAGTGAATGCACCATTGCCTATCGCAGTACTTACAGCTGTTACATGTGCTATATCATCAGATACTATTTTTACTACATCATAAGCACTATCATTTATCGCAGACTCAACTACTTGAGCTGTTTTGCCACTTGTAAAACTACTAATCCTCTGCATCTGAAATTCCTTCTTGTCTATTAACGAACGCAGGAACTGCGTCAACTCTAATTAAACCTAGGTCTAATACACGTTTACAACTAGCCTCATACCTCATGTAGTGAGTGTTATTCTCTGCTTTAATATCCCCATTCATACTACCATGAGCTCTATAGCCTATGTAGTGTAAAAATGGTTCCATCAGTTGTTCAGGTAACCTAACATTTTGTGCAAGAGTTACTGAATCCGTAGCATCAACTAAAAGTTTAGCAGGTGTAGCCACGTATAAAACACTTAACTGATTACCTGTCTTTGCATTAGGTAATTGGATTGTATCAAAGCTAGGAGTAAATACGCCATTGAGAGCATTGTCATCATTTACACCAATTTCTGCTACTTCAGTATATACCGCCTCTATAGATAAGACGTCTGAAGCTAGGTTGTATGTTGCTATGTTATCTTGAAGATCTATAATTTGTTCGCTACGTAGAAGTTTGAATCTACCGTACAAGGCGATTAGAGCTAGGTTCATATAAGAGACCATTGCAGGGATATCCTCCCTAGCTGCAAGAGATCGGAGTTCCCCATACTTTAGTTGTGTTACTACTTCATCTACAGTCATGGACGTACTCCAGTATAGTTTTTAAAATTATACCATAGTTTAGTGCTACTTTCCTACTGCTTTTACAATTTTACAATTATACGCACCTAAACTCTTTACTTTTCTAAGTAACTTTACATCTATAAGGCTCTCAGGTACAATCATTTTATTAGGTTTCTTACCATTCAGCTTAAGTTCTTTACTCTTATTATCTACAACTACTGATCTAGTTGCTGTACTATTTTCCATATCCCATATTGCTACAATTATTACATCTCTCATTTTTAACCCTTTATATTACGTCGTATGACGAGTCTTCACTTTCAGGTACATAATCACTCTTGTATATACCATCTTCCTTATCTACACTAACCGTTGTGCCTTCGCTAGGCTTCCACGGATCCATTACTGATAACATACTCACAGTATCAATAAAGTCGTCATGTTTGCTCTTAAAACCACTCTTAGAGGCATTACTTAACTCATTGATAATCTCCCTAACTTCTTCACTATCTTTCTGATCTTCTGGAAATCTAATCTTCTTTAACTTGAACTGTGGAAGTATAGTTTGAAACCTAATCATCTTATTACCATTAGGTCTTATACCAGGTTCACCACTATTCTTATCACTAGCTAGGTTAAAGAATATATTACGTTGTAGCATCAGATCTTCAATCCATTTAATGAAGCCACCTTGTTGACCTGACACTTCTATACCTACCTTCTCTGGTTTGTACGTAGTTACAAATCTAAAGACATCATTCATAGTCTGATCCATCAATTGACGTTTAATCGTACCATCAACCCATAACCAATCACCATTATTAGTATATGCCCATACAGATATAACACTAAAGTCAGCTGCTTGCTTTTCACTAGTTGCAAAGTCTGTAGTTATATAGAAATTATAGTTAGCTTTGTTATCATCTATGATACTGCTATCATACCATCTAATATCTGAATCCTTGACTAAACGATCCTCTTCTGACATAATTCTCAACATAAGCTCCTGATTAAAGTTAGCTGGCATACCTAGGGCTTGAGCCTCTTCATACTCATCTCTTACATACTCATAAGTAAATCTATCTTCCCAACTACCTCTGAAATCTTTCTTCTCTACAGGAAACTCTTCACAGATAGGATACACAGATACTCTCCATGCTCCAGACTCAACTGCTTTATATAATGGATCTCTAGCATTAAATGGAGTACCTAACCAGATCATCTTTTGTTTCGTAGGGCTAAGAGCCTTAGAAACGGCCTTGTATACTGTATTCTCTATCGTAGCTATAATAGTGGGCGATTCAGCATCTGTATCAGAAACCAGGTCATCAAGAATAGCCATAGTAGGTCGTTGTCCCATTTCTTTAGCACCACGAACTCCTGTTTTAGCACCATACCCTTTTACAATAGTAGTATGACCCTTATTATTTTTAAACTCTAATCTAATGTCAGTAAACTTTCTACCTCCACCTGATTGTCTCTCATACTCATCAGGATCTACATATCCACCATTATCGCCTACACTAATCTTCTTATCTGGAATAAGCTTCTGTAAAAACTCAGAGTTAGCATATCTAAACTCAACGTTACGTCTAAGATTCTTTACACCATTCTCAATTGAGTCAGTAACGTAAAGTATAAGGTTTGTTTTACCAAATCCAGGTATATAACCAAATGCTGCACAGAAAAGTATTAAATACTCTGCAAATACGGTAGTATTATGCGTTACCGTGTACCCATTAGCTATATAGGTATGACTTTCAGAAGATACTTCTATGCAGTAACCTTTCTTCTTACCGAGAGGCTCTAAACTTACTATGCCTTTAGTCATCTTCTTAGTGGGTTTCCACTTAGATGCCTTTCTATTTAGTCTGAAAGGATTTACCTTTATGTTTACTATAGTTCTATACTCAGTCTCGAAGTTTTTATCTGACCTAATGTACTCTTTTACATAACTTATAGCACCTAAACTTCTAGCTAAATCCCTTACATCTGTAGCCAGTCTTCTATTGTACGAACTGTAACTACATCCTCCATTTTTAGCTATGTGCCCATCTCCATCCATAAGACCTCTAAGTAGTAGGACTCTTTGACCTATACTACCTAACATGTACTCTTTAGGGATGTACTTATTACCACTTCTTAGCTCAGAGTATTCTGAAAATACTTTACTACCTATATATATTTGACCAGCATTACCACCTTCTATACGCATACTATTAATAGAGTATCCAGAGTCTCCTACATACTTACACAACTCTACCATATCATCTGCATGACAGCTAATCTGTCCTTTAGGGTAGTAGCCGTTAGCTAAACCTAAACCTAACACATATGGGTCTATTCCTACAGGTTTATACGAAAACTCTATAGGAGATACTAGCGGTATCCCAAACCTATAAGAACACTTGGAATCTTTAACACTAGATCTTTTAGATGTAGTAACAAGTCCAGACTCTATAAGCTCTAGAGTAGTCATAACTTTTTCACTATTACGTTTTACAGTAGGAGTTCTTCTATCTCTCCATACTACATGTTTATGTTCGTCTCCTACTTCCATAGTAGTACCATCAGTAAGAGTCATTAGGTATGTTTCAGGATACTGAGCCTCTGTCTTATAAGTAACTACAGTAGCTTTCCCATGCCTATCTATTACAGAATCTCCTACAGATATAGCTCCCATAGTAGTCCATCCACCAGGAGTCAATATAGGACTATTCTCTGTCTCTAGTTTTCCTATACCACGATGACATAAGATCGCACAACGCTTATCATTGTTAAATACATTGTCCATCATCTTTAAGTGAACTAGTGGTGTCTCATTCTCTTCTTGTCCATTATTAACCTCTTTAATAAAGTTAACAAACATAAGAGCTTCAACTGTAGGCATATAGCCTTTCATTTCATAGTCAGTAAGATTCAGGTGTTGCTCGACTGGAAGTTTTAGGTACTTAGTAGCCATTGTCGATACCCATTAGTCTTCTAGCTAGAGCTCTAACGTTTCTAGGCGTACTTGTATCTTTAGAGGCTACATCTAGTGCTTTACTTAGTCTATCAACATAACTGCCTCTATCAGGTTTAACAACTACCTTCTTATAAGGAATTCTTTGCTTACTCATCTAGTTCAGCCTCTATAACTTCTTCAGGTCTTTTAATAGAAGCATTAGTTACTGCTTTTAAATCTACACCATCTCCAATCATAGCTAGTTGTTTATCTGCAAATGCTCTCATAGCTTGTTCATAATCATCTACAACACTTCCAGTGTCTATAGTCATATCTATCTCTATTTTAGCTGCTTCAGGTGCTTTGGTGTTAGCCATTACAGCTGTTAGTGCACTTACTTTTGCTACTTCCGATCTACCATTTAAACCTATTCTCATAAGTTCATTTAAAGCTTCTTGATGCATAGGAGCATTTAGTACATGACTAGGAACAATAGTTTGTTCAAATATCTGTACAACTAACTTATTCTTCTTATACATAGATACATAAGGGGCAATACTATTACGATCTTCACCTTCATTTATAAGTCTCTGGTATCTTTCAGGGAATGTAATAGCATAAGCATCTATATCATTATGACCTATTAAACAGTATGATACAAATCTAACTGCATTCATATAATCTGTTATTTTGAATCTACCTGATTTTAATACACCTATGTAAGATAGTACATTATCTTTGAATCCACCTAGTAACTTAGGATCATCATTCCATCCATTTAACTGATCTACTAAATCTTGAGTAATCATACCTCTTGATTTCTTAGGTGCTACATCTTTTAGCACATCTAGTGTTAACATATTATATCCTTTTGAAGTATTATACCATAAAAAGTGGGTTAGTATATAAGATCTGTATAAGTATATAGCTAATATGAGGGGTATTTAGGTATTATATGAACAAATGTTCTTATTGACATTTATTATGTTATTTGGGTATTATATCTTTATATATAACTTGGATTGCGGTTTTGTATGCTACATTAGGGGGTAAGCCAGAATGGCGAAGGGGTCGCCCCTGTTGAATGGCGGACAGAGCCTAGACAAAACTCTAACAAATCTATATCAAATCATCTATAATAACCTGAATAAAGTATCGGATCTGGATTAGTATCTATAAAACCATCGTCATCACTATTATAATCTCTGTGAATACTAATCCACTCGGCATCAGTGTAAAAACACCTAGAGAGGAGAGGTTCATATCCGATCTTCCTTTTTAATAAGTGGACACTCTTCTTCATATATAGCTAGTAAATCATCTAGTGGTATATCAAAGAACTCAGTACTTCCATCAAAGCCAGTCTTAAACTTATAATTAAATTCTTCCAATCTAGTGTGAACAGTCTTCTCTCTCTGATAATAATTCGGTAAGTTTCTAAATCTAACTAGTGAACACTCAGGGACATACCTTCTACCCATAAAAAATGATCTACTAATCTGTAACATCCTATCTATGGGCTTATTAATAGTAACTCCAACCTTATACAAAGTCTTATACCCATCACCTTTCCTAAACCTAAACTCCATCACATAAACATATCCACACTCAACACCATCATATTTATCAGCCATAGCTTGTAATAAACTCATCTAGTTCCCTTTTTTGCATATTATATCATAAGACAGATAGATCACCTCCCTATGGCGGAACGGTATCTAAATACTCTTCGTCCCAATCTAGCTCAGACGTATCTATAACATCTAATTCCCAACCCATTTGCCCGGCTACAGCTATCATACTAAAGATAATTGTATCTAGTGTATCATCATTGTCTCCATACTCTTCGCACAAATCGCTGATTTCGTTCATATACTCTGTTAAATTCAAGCCCATTTCGGAACCCCTTATATATAGTATAGAGTTATTGTATCTAAAAAGCTTTTAAAACTCTAATAATAATTTCTTAAAGTTTTCTTAAATTGGTTTTTGAAAATTATTATTTTTTAGTCTCAGTTCAATACTTACCACTTACAACACAAAAAGTAGAGTACCCCCCGGAGTCTGTAGGGCTATGGGTGTCTTTTAAGGTTTAGGTTAGAGCTGTTGACATGCAGTTGAGCCCTCAGGACATCATCCACATCATCCTAGTAGTATTTGACGGCTTAAGCTGGCACTACCAAAGGACTTATAATGACTAGATTAAACAGAGACCAATACCAAACTGTTGCTGACAAACTTATCGCTAAGGGGCTAGAACCTAAGGCTGCGTATACATTGTTAGAAGACCACGACTTTATAATTGAGCTCGAGGGTGTACAGTATAGTGTATATGCAAGCCGTATTATGGCTATTATGCATCAGACTAAAGACGTTAAGGCATTAGTGCTTTAGCTCGTTAGTTCTTTTTAACACTCTAACACTTTAAGCAAGAGAGAACACTCACTCCTCGTAACCCATCCATATCATCTCACAATATTTTAAAGCACAGGAGCTTAGTAATGGAAAGTATAGTAATAGCAGTAGGGTTAATCGCAGTAGTTTGGTATTTCGGTGGAGTTATCAATTCAGTGGTAAAAGGTTCTGGTGAAATGGCTGGAAAAGAGTTCGATATGCTTAAAGATGAACAAGAAGTTCGTATTGCAAAACAGTACAACGATTTAGGTAATAGATTGAACAAAGTACTCGAGGAAAGTGCCCATACAAGGGGTTCAGTTAAAGAAATGATTAAGCAAATGAACATAGCAAACGCTGATGACTCTTAAACATACATTAAAGGCTAAGTAGTGAACATAAACAAAATGAAAGCAATAGTTAGAGCATGGGATAAAGGTATAACCTCAGAAGACATAGCAATGTTATTTAGTACAAGTGTCAAGGCAGTAATATGTATAGTGCACACAAACAAATGCAAAGGAGTTAGTTATGAATTACGATAGTGAAGACGGTAGTTATGTAACTCCGCACTGGGCTTAGGCTCAGTCATTAAGATGGGAATAAGATAGTATCATAAAGAAAGTGCTTAGATAGAACAAACTCAATACAAACAAAGGATCAATAATGAACAAGCAAGAATTAATCAACAAGTTAGAAGTAGCAAGAGCAGCGAAAGTAGCCGAAATGGCAGAGATAGTAGAGATAGCAAAGCTAAATCATGAGCTTACTAAGTTAGATAGTCCACTATATGCTAAGAGAGAGTTAACTAAGATAGATAGTACTGCATTAGATGTGTTACTAGTTCAAGTAGAAGAAGAGTATGCTAAAGATGACCGTAAGATATCTCAGACATTCGGTTATGGAATAATACCAAACAAGATCATTACGCTACTGAAAGCAATTCAGTTTAGTAAGGCTCAGTTAAAGGAAGATCTACTGTTAATGACAGGCTTAGATGAGCAAGTAATTGAGGATACGCTAGATGCATTCGGAAATACGGCATACTTCAGTAAGACTGCTGTAGAGGTAATTCCAGCAATGCCAATGGATATACCAAGAGTAAAAGAATTGCTAGAGATGGTAGCAATAGATATGAAGTTAGTATCAGACTTAGATCTATGTAAATTCAACCCAGCAAATGTAGATTACCAGTATAAGAGAAGCCAGCTGAACGCAGATGAGATGTTAGATAATACTAATGAGTATATAACAGCTGCAACTATATACAAAGAGTAGGTTAACTCCTGCTCTATATTAAATAAGGATAAGATTATGGTTATAGGTGGAGTTATGCATTTAGCATGTTTACCAACAGAGTTACCTGCTCTATTAGAAGAGCTAGATAAAGATTACAAAAGTTATAGAGTAACTAGTTGTGTATATGATGACACAGACCATAAACTACATTTAGTAGTTATTAGATAAGGATTAGATATGTCAAGAAGATTAGAATTAATAAATGGAAAGTGTTATACACCAAGTCAGATAGTAGATATAGTGCAGCACCCAGAGTTAGATAATATGTTCCAAGCTTTATGGCATAACTACCTTATGAAGGCAAGTGCAACGACATCAGCTGCATATTGGTCAGATAGATTTGATGATAACAAAGCATTCAATACAGCACTGTATCACCTAAGTCAAGCAGGTTGGATTATAACTAATGTAATACCTGGTAGAAACTGGGGAACAATACAGCTAGATAGTCGTAAGCTACTTCAGTGGGTATCAGAAGATCAGCTACTAGCTATAAGAACAGAGTTTAAGTTTATGAGTTATATGATGGTTGGAACAACTTCAACAGAAGCTCATAAGACTAAGACACCGAAAGGTATTATGGATGTAGGTATAACTAGAAGAGGTATAGCTAAGTCAGGTAATAGTAATTTTAAGTATGATACTAAGTATATAACTAAGTACTTTGAAGGGATAGTACTAAATACAACTAAGTCTATTAGAGCTGCAGCAGAGAAGCATAACCTAACTATAGATGGAGCTGATTACGAGTCAGTATCTAGATCAATTGTAGAGATGCACATGTATAGTGAAGATAAGATAATGACTATGGGAGATAGCCTATCAGATAGTAGAGGTAGAGCTATTAGCAGTAGCCTATCTAAAGTATTTAATCCGATAGGTTATAAGGATGCAAGAGCTCTAATAGTTGGACCTGCTACGTCACTAGGATTTAGTGGATATGGCCAAGTATACCTGTTTATAGCAGAGTTACTAGGTTGTAAGACAGAGACAATAGAGTCTAAGAAAGCATACGGTAAGTTAGCATATGAAGGTAGATCAGTACATAACCTAGATCTAACTAATGAAGATGACTTAGCTGATCTGCATGAGAATATATGGTTAGAGAGATTGTATGACAACTTAGATTGTTATGATGGTAGTAATTGGACTGTACCTATTGAGATAGATGCTACAGCTTCAGTTATTCAGATAGAAGGAGCATTGTTAAATGATTATAACATGTGTGATGAGACTAATGTACTTAACGCTGACAGCCTTAAAGATGTATGGTCTAAAGGAATGCCTAGGAAACAGTTTAAATTGGCTTCAACGCCTCTATTATACGGTTCAACTCAAGATTGTACAACGTTATGGAAGAAGAAGAAGATTAAGTATACAGCAGAGCAAGTAAAGTTACATGGTAATGAACTAGCTAGTGGTGTACTAGGTTTAGCTAATGATTTCAAAGACTACATCATAGCTAATGTAACGCCTAAACCAGTAATGAAAGTTAAGATATGGAATGAAGAGTTTACGATAAACTGTAATAAGTATAGAAACTTAGGTGACTATATGAAGAAGTACCCAGTATATGATTCAGCTAGTGGTAATGTACTAACTATTAACCATACGCATACATCTAGAATACCGGACTTAGAGCAGTTTAAGAGATACTTCATTACGTTACTAGTTCACAACCTAGATAGTCAAGTTATGGACAGTACTGTAGAAGTACTAAGCTGGAGCATACCAATCTATGACGCAGTAATAGTAATGCCAAATGAAGCAATGACAGCTAGAACAAAGTATGCATCTAAGATAGATGATATAAATAGTGATAGAACAGAGATTCTAGCTAACTACTTTGATAGTATAGGTATCAAGCAGACTAACGGAGCTGCAAAGCAATGGAAGAAGCTACAAGATAAGATTACTCCAATAAAGAACTTCAAGTGTGAACTTACGGCCCTGAAATAGGGCTGTAGGCTCTTTTTTTCTTATAGAGGGATGGATATTATAGGCATACCATTTAGCTTCTTTTTTTCTTTTCTTTTACTTTATAAAGTAGTGATAGTATTAATACTAGACTGAGGGTGAGAGTCCATCTCGGTACAAAAGAGATCTAGTATATTGATGAATATATGTCCATATCGAGCGGTCTCAATCTACGCTTTTAGGATACACAGATATCTAAGTGGGTATATATTTGTCAATAAGGAGATAAAATGTTAAGTTATATAACCAAGAAAGTAGCAAGTGCTACAGCAATATTAGTTGACTCATCTATTATAGTGGGTAAAGTTGTGAAAAAGGATATAATAGCAATCCCAAAAGCAGCGAAAGATGGTTGGAGAGATGGATTATACTCAGACTCAGAACCTAAAGAATGTGATGGAATTACACCAGGTCACCAAAAGCAAAACCTTAAACCCTAATATTTCACTATATAGGAAATATACTTATAGGTCGGTTATATACTAACTAGGAGCAGAAATGCATATATTAGATCGAATTAGCCGTATAAAGATTAGTGCTTTACCAGCATTAAGATCACGGCTTATGGTTTCAGATGGACCAAAAGATGAAAAAGAGGTAGCTATTAGAGCAATTGATGAGAGACTCTCACCAAAGCGTTATTTAGCTCAAGTAGAAGAGGGTAAAATATCTATGGGTGACATAGCGGATATGTCTATATAAGGAGTGAATATGTTCAAATGGTTAATAGAGTTGTTTATTGGAGAGGAAGAAGTTGTAGTTCGTAAGACTAGGGTTAGACTTAGTAGTCAAGCTAGGATGGATGTAGTTACAGACATCGTAATAAATAAGATAAAAGCAAAGACAGTAGCTAGACTTTATGATATAGATGTATCTACAGTATATAAAATAGTAAAAAGAGCAAAGTGTAAAGGATAGGTATGAAATTCAAGATACTAAAGAACAAGTTAGATAAGTGGTATATAACACACGAAAAGAAAGTTATATACGGAATACTACTATTTGTAGTTATAGCTATATGTAGTTTGAACTATATGACTCGGGGATAAGTAATGAGTCTATGTAAAAGACTCTGGTCAATGTGGTATGGATTTACCCACTTTAGAGTATATCCTAGAGACTATGACGTAATAGCATATTTACATAAGAAATGTACAAAGGATAAGTAGTGAGCAAGAGAAATGATGAAGAGATGGCTGAGTTTAGACAGGAGATGCTAGATGAGGCTAGAGCTGATGAATTGCATGAGATTAAACTACATGGTATTTATGACTATGCTTTAGAACAACATGAAGATGATATACAAGATGCTATAGATATACTTCATACGGTAACAGTAAAGCTTGCATCATATGGTTGGGAAGTAACGATTAAAGAGCTTGTAGATGTCTAAACAAGATATGCTTACTTATATAGCATGGGTGGTAGTTTTAGCTGTACTAGCTATTGGAGCATTAATAATAACGAAAGGATAGAGATACCTAGTGTAAGAGTAAGAACTTGTGTCATAGAGGAGATATGTATGAAACTAGAGTTAGATGAGATACAGTTTATGAAGATTGCTATAGATAATTCAGACCCGTTCTGTTCAGTAAAAGAAGCTAAGTCCAGAGTATATAGAACATCACAAAGTATAGCTGACTTAGAAAAACAGCTAGTTTTAGATAAGAGACACTTAGCACAACTAGAAGCTAGGGACAATATGGTCAAGAAGCTTAAAGACAAGCTGTCAGTAGAGTTAGAAAAAAAAATGATGCTATACAAGATGCTATAGCAATATGTGTAACTAAAGGATAAAAGATGAAAGAGATAACAATAGATGGAATAACATACGATTTAGTAAAGAGAGAGAATTGTACTCTTCTCTCTTGGAGAATGCCAAATATAGAAGAGTTACTCAGTGCAGTAGACTATGGAAAACATGACCCTGCTACAAGTATGGAGGGATTTACTTCTAGTGGTTATTGGTCTTCTTCGTCAAATGTTTCAAATTCTAAGTATGCTTGGAATGTAAACTTTAAGTATGGCTATTCCTACAACTACAGTAAGACACTTGAGGGTTATGTCAGGTGCGTTAGAACAGATGAAAATGGTAACCTTGTTTGGGGTAAATCAAGTGATTACCCGATGACTTGGGAAGATGCACAAATATGGTGTGAAAAACAATAAACAAAAGATAAGTAATGGCATTAGGAGCAGAAATGAAATCAAAGAAGATAATAAAAAAGTTGGTAGTTAAGACTTTAAGGAATAGTGGTATAGTTGATCCTGATGATATTAACAGGATTTGGGAAACAAGTAGAAAAGAGATATTATCTTCTATGTATAAAGCTACAGATATAGTTGTTTCTGATGCAATAGAGAAGACTTCTAGAAAGTACGAGCTATAAAAAAGGGGAAAATATGGGAATATTTAGTAAGTTTAGAAGAAAGATAAAAGAAACGGTGTCAGAAATAAAAGAAGTAGTTGATGAAACTAAAGAAGTAGCTGAGAAAGTAGTAAGTCCAGCAACAGGGTCAGTGAAAGGAACAGTAAAGACAGTAGCAGGGACAGTAAAGAATACTACATCTAACATCATTGATACAATTAATCCTTTTAAGAAGATTGATGTAGGCGGTAAAATAGAAGATGTAACATATAATTTCATGGGCAACTTATGGGATAGATGGTATTTAAGTGCAAAAAAGAATACTGCGGTGTGGTTTGAGAAAAATAAAAACTATGTGTACTTAATCGTATTATCGATTGTACTACTAAAAATCTTCTTCTAACTCTAACAGAGAATGCATCTATGTATTTACACTTGCATATACTTATACACCTCATTGACTTGACAAAAGGACTATAAATATGTTAAAAAAGTTAGACAAGCTGAGATATAAATTACAATCAGGTTTTTTAAAGATATTCGCTCATATAAAAATTCATCCATACCCATTTTGGGTAGTAGTTGAACCAACGACTTTTAAACTAAAAGGCGATTCTTATTATGAAGTGAGAGACATTATTCAAGCAGGAGATATTATTCTTAGAGGTTATGATAAGTACCTTGATGGATATTTTATAGCCGGAAAGTATAGCCATGCATCGTTATATGTTGGTGGAGTCGATGAAAAGATAATACACTCAATGACACCAGATGTACAATATACTGATTTAGTTAGTTTTATGAGAGCCGACAGAGTTGCAGTTATAAGGTTTCCACAACTAGAACACTCAAATATTATGGTCATTTTACAAAGAGCTAAAGAAAAAATAGATGTTCCGTACGATTATGATTTTATATTTGAAGAAGAAGATAAAGTAAGTAGATTTTTTTCATGCAGTGAATTAATTTATTACATAATGAAGCCTTATCAATATATAACGAATTGGAAATTAAAAGAGACATCTGTACTTTTTGGATTAATCAAAAGAGATGTATTTTTCCCCGATGATATTCTACCGACTACAGACAATACAAATGGCAAAGTTATTTGGAGTAAATAGAAAATACTCTAAAACTCTATTGTTTTGAGTTTACTCAAGCTATTATAGTGGCATCTTAGGGCTTAATAGCCTAAAAAACACACATACGAGCTATAAACATCCTCGAAGAAAGGTTTATGTATTAAATAAGGGAGATTGATGGGAACACAAATATGTGAAACATGTAGGTATTGGAAGATGTCTCCAAAAACAACAGCAGTGATGGTATGTACAGAAGGTATAAACCATCTAGATTTTAGAGAAGTAGCACAGTGTGTTAACCATAAACAAAAAGGGGATAAAATGACAGTAGAATTATTAAGTGCAACAGACCTATGGGTCGCAGCTAGGGGAATCCGAAAGTGTTGGGCTTCAGAGGGTAAGTCAGATACTTATGTATGCGACAAAGGAACTTGTGTAGAACAGGTACTAGTAGGTAAAAATGATAAAGCTTTAATTCATAGAATTGGCAATAAGAATAAACATGCTTCGACTCTTGAACATTTGAACTACTCATTTGATATAGATGGTATTACTAGAGCTTGTTTACAAGAAGTAGTTAGACACAGACATGCAAGTATATCAGTAAAGTCTACTAGATATACTCTCAAAGAATTAAAAGGTGAACAACCGTTCTTACCAGATGAAGAAGATAACTATGATAGAGCATCAGAGTATGTAGTATTTACAGATAATGCAGATGTTAACTATCACATTATTGCTGCACTAGATGGTATTCGTAAGTTAGTAGCTAGTGGTATAGCTAATGATGTATCAAAGTACGCACTACCAGAATCATTCAAGACTAGTTTTGTATGGACTATTAATGCTAGATCGTTACAGAACTTCTTAGCATTACGTACTAACAAAGCAGCACTACAAGAAATCAGAGAACTAGCTTACGAGATTTATAGTAATCTCCCGGAAGATCACAAATATCTGTTTACAGAATTTTTATATGAGGAAGAGTAATGACATTAGATCAAACAGCTGAAGTAATTATAGAATGGGCCGTAGATAGAGGTATCATACCTAACGGTAATACTATGACTCAAGCTATTAAAACATTAGAGGAAGTACAAGAGCTATTATATGCTATTGATACTAAAGACTTAAATGAAATAGTAGATGCGTATGGCGACATATTCATAACGATAGTAATTGGAGCTTATCTAAATGGTACTCAGCTAGATTACTGTGCAGAGAAAGCATACAGAGTTATTGAGAATCGTAAAGGTTTTCTAACACCACAAGGTGAATTCATAAAGGAATCGGAATGAATTGGTTAAGTAGAAATGTGACAGGTACAGGAGTTATAGTAGTACTATTTGGTGCAAATGTACTGCTATTTATGGTATGGGGTATACAAACAAATATTGAATTTGAAAAGTATCTAGCTAAGAACAAACTAGTTTATGCTAAGGGTTATACCTCAATTAAACCAGACACAATAATCTATGAAGATTATAAAGAGGATAAGTAATGGGCTACAGAAGTGAGATATACATCAAAGTAAGTGTAAAAGATGAACCAGAACTATTAGCTTTACTAGCTAAGCATGAATTAGATGAATGTTTTGAGAAGCAGCTAGAAGATGAAGATTATGTAGGTTACTATGCATCTCATCTAAAGTGGTATGACAGATATCCAGAGGTTAAAGCTATCAATGATTTCATTGATACAGAGGATGAAACTGCTGATATTAGAGGAATGATAGTAATAGGTGAAGATGGGGCAACCGAAGAGTATGGCCAACCCTGGAAAATAGATATGCATGCAGTATCAAGAGTAGAGTGGTAATGCATTGGCAGTTTAATGGTAGTGACTACACAAAGTTAGATAAGAATGTATATGGATTTATTTACAAACTATACCTATCAGATGGTACTATGTATGTAGGTAAATGTGACATTATGTCTACAACTACTAAACCAGCTAAGAAAGATGGATCAGAACGTCCAGGTCATATAGACTTCTTTAACAAGAATGTACTTATTGATCCAGACACTGATAACATAGCTGTATCTAAAAAGGACAAGGCTAGAGTTCGTAAAGCTGGTATTAAAGCTACTAGATGTAAATATGAAACTATCAGTAAAGAGTCTGATTGGAGAGAGTATATGGGTTCATCAGAACACGTAGACACTTCACTAGTTACACGTAAGTTAATACTAGAGTTATTACCAACTAAGAGATCACTCACTTATAAAGAAGAGTGGTGGCAATTCCAACTAGACGTACTAGAAAAGCCATTATACTTGAATCGTAATATTGGAAATAGGTACTTCAGAGACAAGCTACTATAAGATAGGTGGCAACGTCAATAAGTCCACCCGTATTTGTGGTGCTATAATAGGGACTAACTACAAGGTTAGCTCATAGGGGTCCTCCTTCCTCTTCCCTTAGCTTGGCTATTATAAATATACAAACAATTAGGGGCGACATAGCTTGCGCCTCGACTACTCCTATTCATTACATAGGTAATCAATGGATTATCAATCTAACAAATAACAAAGGAATTGACATGGAAATAGAAAAGACAATAAACATCAAATTTACAGATGAGGAACTAACAGCATTTATAGTTGATAGATTTATATACCTAGAAGACGATGAATCATGGGAACTAGTGAATAGTTACACAACAATAAACAACTACACATTTAAGATAGTTAAGAAATGTCAAGGAGATACAAATGATTAACCTAGAATATAACAACGGAGAAAACGTAGTACCTGAAGGAGAGTTTAGGATATCTGCATCAGGCATATCTCGCTTTTTCACAGGAACTAGTAGTTGGTTTAAAGAGAACCTAACAAATCAAGGTACACCATTTGAAGGTAATAAAGGATCCGTAACAGGGACTTTAGTGCATGGAATGGCAGAAGCCTACCTTACAGGAGACGAACTACCTACAGAAACTATAGCCAAATATGTGCAGCAACAAGACGATAATCTACCAGACTTAGACATTAACTACATCTATCAACAGTATCCTATGATGTGGGAAGCACTAAGAGATTGGTTAAGCAGAAATATAGATAATAATCAAGTAACTAGTGAAGAATTTATGTACAAAGAACTGCTACCTGGAATAGGTGTGGGTGGAAGTTGTGATATGTACTCTCAAGATACTGTGTACGACTTTAAAACATACAATTCAAAAACTAAACCTAAATCTATGCAGTATGGATATCGTATTCAACTACTAACTTATGCAAAACTCTTACGTGACAAAGGTATAAACATTAACTATATATCTACTATAAATGTGTCAGCATATATAGATGGAGGTATCAGCGAGAAAACTCAAAAACCTTTAAAAAGTTATCCATCTGACGTTACTGTACTGACTGAACCTATCACTCCTGACGACTTAGAAATGATTAAGAACATACATGAGGTAATAGCAGAAGCAGTAGAAACATATATAGCTGAACCAAGACTAAGAGGTATACTAGCTCAAGATAACAGATGTAAACTACTGCCATGTAGTTATACACCATTTATAGACAGAGAGGAGATTTAGATGACTGAAAGAGAAGCACAAACAAAGATTGATTTAGATGTATTAGCAAGATTTGAAGTATGGTGGGAGAATGAGGCAGATGAAATTATAGAAGAAACGTTTGGTGATGAAGTTCCATACAATCAAATATATAAAATATGTAAAACATCATGGATGAATGGCGCAGTAGTAAGGGGGATGATGTAATGACTGATACAGACATAAACTACTACATAGTAGATGATACAACTATAGTTAAATATCATATCACTGTTGATAATGAACTTGATTATACAACATATACAGAATTAGATGGTGGTAGACTAGATTTACCTTGGGATTATGATACAGCATACATAGAATCTTTATTAGAGGATGTGTTATGATATTATTTGTAAGGAATGTACAGTATTTTGAGTGGGAAGTTCCTAATGACCTACTAGAACTAACAATAAGTCATCAAGGTTTAATAGATGAGTACTTTAATCCTGATGATCCATCAGTTGATCACGTATCAGATGATTACTATGAACTAGAAAGTGTAGAGGTGACAACATGAGATATGAAATCATAGGTTACATGCAAAATGTAACATACGAGAAATGTTGGTTAGAAGTAGAAGCAGACTCAGAAGAGCATGCCCTAGATTTAGCTAAAGAAGGTAAAGC
>Ga0257127_1000644_pt1 | contig 29074 bp, 24 predicted proteins | sample SI060_135mmetaG_FD_190152 | JGI IMG/M metagenome (GOLD analysis project Ga0257127, IMG submission 190152) | Marine microbial communities from Saanich Inlet, British Columbia, Canada - SI060_135m | ecosystem: Environmental > Aquatic > Marine > Inlet | place: Canada: British Columbia | collected... | reverse complement strand
AAAAATGATGAGATCTCATCAACTCTTGAATCAATAATTTGTATATCTACACGTAAGATAGGTATCTGCTCATCTTCTATTTTTATATTATATTTTAACAAACGGAGTTCGAGTATTTGAGCAATACGTTTCTCCCATGTCAAATCTGCTACACCCTTCAACTTGATTTCTAAGTTTAAATCGTCAATCCCTTTTAGATTCCCATCGAACCATTTATCTTTAGCCAAAATATTCGAGAATAATAAAAATAATAATATCAATTCTTTCTTCATAGGAAAAATTTAATCTTATTTTTCTTTGCTTTTAGAAAAATACCGACGCGTTTCTGCCATCACCTTGGGAGATAATAAAATTGCCGATATCATAGTCGGAATTGCCATTAAGGCAAACATGCCATCAATGAGATTAATGGCTATATCAATAGAAATGACCGATGCCAAAACGATGGTGGCAAGGTAAAACCAATTATAAATGGGTTTTGCCTTCGTGCCAAAAAGATAACTTGTGCATTTCCGTCCGTAGTAAGAATATCCAAACATGGTGGATAAACTAAAGCTTAATACAGCCACAAATATTATCACTTGACCGAACAAACCCAATTCACTTTTGAATGCCATGGTGGTTAGGGTTACTCCATTATCTCCACCGTAATCCACGCCAGAAGCTAAAATGACAAATGCGGTAATCGAACACACGACGATGGTATCAATAAAAGGACCTAACATGGCAACCAATCCTTCTCGGACGGGCTCTTTGGTTTTGGCTGCACCATGCGCCATAGCTTCCGTCCCAATCCCAGCTTCATTCGAAAATGCAGCGCGCTTAATGCCTACAATAATGATGGAACCCAACGCACCGCCCAAAACGGCATCTCCCGTAAAGGCATCCTGAAAAATTGATGCAATAATAGCCGGAATATCTGAAATATGATTGACGAGAATAATCATGGCGGCAAAAAGATAGATGGCAACCATAAAAGGAACCAACCGTGAAGCAACTTTTCCAATTCGCTTAATTCCGCCCAAAATCACCAAGGATACAATCAATGCAGTCATTAGTCCCGTAAGCGTGTCGCCAAGCATAGGATTATCCAAAAATAATTCATTCGGTCTATAAAATAAATCTCGAATTATTTGTGCCAATTGGTTTGCTTGAAAAAGGACAAAACAGCCAAATAATCCCGCAACGCTAAACAAGATGGCTAAGGGACGAAAAGCTTTTCCCAATCCTTCTTCAATAACATACATGGGACCACCTTGCACTTCACCTCGGTCATCTTTCCCTCGATACATAATACTTAGAGTGCAGGTAAAATATTTCGTGGACATACCAATAATCGCAGAAAGCCACATCCAAAATAAAGCACCTGGGCCACCCGTGTGAATCGCCAAAGCGACACCACCGATATTTCCCATTCCAACAGTACTTGCGAGCGCAGAGGATAAAGCTTCAAAATGTGAAATTTGTCCAGGATCATTTTCATCATCATATTTCCCTTGCAAAATTTTAATCGCATGAGGAAAATGTCGAAAGGGGATAAAACGACTGTATATCGTAAAAAATATTCCACCGCCCACCAATAGGATGATGAGAGGTGTCCCCCACATAAACCCTGAAAAAGCAGACATGGCGCTATCTATAAATTGTAGCATATTTATGGACTCTCTTTCATATAATTGTGCATATTTATTTATAAAATATAGGCAATATCCTAAAATACCATGCTTATTTTCTTTATTGATTTTATGAAAAAATTCGACTTATATCTCCTACGACAGTTTTTCGGCATTTTTCTCATGGCGCTCCTGGGCTTTGTGAGCATTTTTATTATCGTGGACCTCATCGAAAATCTAGATCGATTTATTGACAATCATGTTCCATGGCCTATCGTAGGCTCTTATTATTTTTATTCTTTCCCCTGGTTTGTGAGCATCGCTCTACCCATGTCCGTCCTGATTGCTACTGTATTTAGTGTTGGCGGATTTGTCAAACGAAATGAATGGACAGCCATGAAATCATCTGGTATTTCACTCTATCGTCTCGCCCTCCCTTTATTTATTGTTGGATCAATAATAAGCATCGGATCTTTTATTTTAGACAACGAATGGGTGTCTTGGGGAAATGAAAAACGATTTGAGATTGATCGCGATCATGTAAAACGGCGTTCAAGACATAAATTAAAAAATGTATTGAATAATATTTTTCTACAAAAAAATTCGGATGCACATATTTCTCTTGCGAAATTTCGAATAGATAAAAAAAGAGGCAATGATTTAGCCATTGTTCAATTGCATGAAAAAGCTATCAAACAACGAATTGATGCAAAACACATTATTTGGAATCAAGATGTATCCCTCTGGCAGATTAAAGATTATTCTATTCGTTCTTTTTCTTTAGATGGAAAAGAAACAGCCGTCGTGATTTCAAAAAAAGATACGATTATTTCTTTGGGCTTTTCACCCCAAGATATTCAAAAGCAAGCGCGATCGCCTGAAGAATTAGACTATTTTGAATTAACAAGTCGTATTGCTCAACTCAAATCTAATGGGGTAGATACGCTTCGATGGGAAGTGATTCGATATATGAAAATATCTTTTTCATTCACCTCATTGATTCTCATTTTGTTCGGTATTCCCCTGGTCGTTTTTAAGGAAGATAATAGTTTATCTTTCGGCGCTGGGATGAGCGTATTCGTTATTTTTTCTTATTACGCATTTATTAAGTTTGGACAATCATTGGGATTTAATGGCATTTTAGAACCAATCCTCTCCGCTTGGCTTGGAAATATTCTCTTTTTCGCAGGTGGATCTTTTTTATTGCTAAGGGCTAAAAAATAACGTTGAGAATTATCTTTCTAAAATTTTGAAAATATATCTGGAAACAACTTAAAGCTTGAGGGACTATCCATAAATGGATTCCGCATCTCGTGCGGAATGACAAGCTTGCTTTATCAAACTCACAATTTAATTGTCATGCCGGAATTTTCGCAGAAAATATCCGGTATCCACCTGGAGCTTGACTGAAAATCTTTAGATGAGTTTCGTGTTTCTGAGCGGAATGACGCATGTCAGTAAAGTTCAAAGTTTGTGGGACTTATTCCAAATTATCCGCTGGCTTTGGACGTTTCCGTGATTTAAAACTTGTGATTGTTAAGCCTAGAGAAAAATTAAATCCACGCATGGTTTGAATCCACATTCCATTACGGAAGCCAAAACCCAAATCAAAAATAATGGGACCTTTATGAAATCCAAGTCCTAAAGATAATTCTTTCGCATCACCGCCCGCCCAGCTATACCCAAGTCTGATCGGAATATTATCTAATTTTGTCCACTCCACTCCAAAAGACCAACGCCATTTTGCTTTCGAGTAATATTCGTTGCTGAACCCCGTAATTAAATCACTGGCTAAAAGAAATGTTTCCGTTCGTTTCGATACGCCCAAACGAAAAGTAGCTGGATAGCGTGTTACAAAAGGGCGAGCGCTCCCATTTGCAGTGGTATCTTTGATAATTTCTGAATGATTATAAAACAAGGAATCTTGTGATAATTTATCCGCACGAAGGGTATCGATGGTATAGGTAAATAAAACCGATTCACTGGGACCCAATTCTTCTCCCTGCCACGTAAAAGGATAAATTCCAGGGATGGAAATGCCCGGACCTCCTTCATCTTTTTTGAGCGTTTTATTCCAGGTGATATTGCCTTTCGCGTTAATGAGAGATGCGCCAAAAGCCCAGCCATCAAATTCTTGGGTAACCACACCAATATCCAAACCCAAACCAGCACCCCCAAATCCTTGGCGTATGAGATATTTCCCCGAACCGTAAAGCCCTAAATCATCCGTAATCAGGGTCGCTGAAGAACTATCAGAATCGATCCCAAAATAAAAAAGACCTTGAAGATATTTGACTGTTGCTCCAAATGATAAATTTTTAAATGGAACCGCAAATGTCACGCCATATTCATTTATCCCCAGCATTTCGTAGCCCAAAGTCATATCCAGCTCTGGTTTATCCGCATTGCCATACATCATCAATTCTAATAGACCTATGGGCAATTTATAATTGGCTAAAAAGATGGCATTTGACGTAAATGCTAAATTTTCATACGCAAAGTTTAAAACAGGAATTGGAAGATGAAAATCTTGGAAAAAAGTGAGTCCACCCGCATCTTGAAATTCTAGAAATAGTTTATCCTTATCTGCAGTATAAAGGGTATCACCACTATATTCTGACAGCGTTTCAAATGAAATGAAATTCCCGATCACGCCAGCATCAAACCCAAATAATTGCAATTGAAAAGGTTTATCTTGTTGAAACCCAATGAGCGCAGGATTATATCCAACAGAAAATATACCGTCTGCAATTGTTGTATAAGTCCCTGCTAAACCCACAACACGAGGATCTCGTTTAGTTTGCCCAACTGCAATCGTTAAAACAATCAAAATGAAGATGATACATCTTTTTATCATTTGAAAATCCTGCCGTTCTGATTCTTTGCTTTAATAAAGGATAGGCTTTTTTTATTAACTCGCACAGCATTTGGTCTAATAATAAGATAATATCCATTCATATCTCGAATGGAGCCATCTGAACTAGAAATTCTTAAACGCACTTTATCATGAGATGTGGGAAAATCAACCGTTGCGCTCAAATCCCAAGTATAAGATGCTAGGTTTTCTGCTTCTGCCACAATAGACGACCAATGAGCGTCATTGTTAATCTCGGGACTTTCTATGGTGGAATAATCTATATTTATGGTTTCTATATTGCCATAATTTTTCCATAATATCTCGTAGGATTGATCCGCATACAAGGTATCTCCTCCATTTGGCCAAGTAATCAAAAGCTCATTTGGAGAACTTTCCATCATGCCTGTGCTGCTTAAACGAAAAGTGATGAATGAATTGATATCCAAATAATCTGCCGTCGTCATATATACGGATTGACTATCCGTTCCATTCAAATGAAATCTAGGCGCCACATAATGATCACCATAATCTGTTAAAAGAAAAATACGATTAGAATCCATGGTGCTTAAAAATGTCCCTGTGCCCGCTTCATGCACCATCCCTGGCGGAAAGCCGGAAGAATCGCCTTCGATATAATAGCTCACAGGGTCGGGTAAAATAAATTTCCATAGCGTATCCACATAAGAAATCACAGTCTCTGTTCCCGATACAGCTCGGTGGACTAAATAAGGAATGCCATCCACGCATTCAGAAAAATCTGTCATAACATTAAAAATATAAATATCACTAGTATCTGGATCTAATGCTGAGCATTGGTTCACAATATATATTTCATCCAAGAGATCCCAGCCTTCTTGAACCACCAAGGAATCTCGGAGCGTGGCTAACATTTCGGCTGTGGTATCATAAGGAAAATAGGATTGATTCGACATCAAAATAGATAACTCAGCACCAAAAGGAATCGCATTTATCACATTGGACGTGAGTTCAGCGTGAATGAGAGAATTCCGAATACGATTTCGGTTTTCCGGATCAAATTCTGTAATCGGCGTTGGGAGCGCAGAAATAAAAGTCATAGGTGCCATCATCACTTCAAAAGGAGCAACCAATCGGTAAGCACCAGAAATTGCTTTGCCTACTTCGATGGTACCGCGCCCATCTACTCGTGATTCAGATTCTACCACCAAGCTCACAGGATTAATTGAGAGTAGTTCAATAATGTTTGCGCAATTTTCATCTGATGGTACCAGTTGGGACCAAGAGGGAAGACTATCTGATTTCGAATTAAAAATTTGCGTGAGTGTCCCCTCTTTATTCAATTCGATTACAGTCATGGCCGTATCAATATCATTTATTGGATATCCTATGGAATCCACATTTACACATAAATTAGTTGTATCCCCAAAGGTATCCACACCTTTCATATTGATACTCAACATGACAGGTAATTTAATCTGACTATACATGATAAACTGAATACGCACATCTGTCATGGTCATCCCCGTGAGTCCTTGAGGCATATTTTCCATGGATTGTGTAGAGCTTGGAAAAGCCATAAAAACATAGGCTTCCAGCGATTCAAAACGCATAGAATACATACGGACCTTTAGCCCCAAACCGCCAAGATACTCATCTTTTAAAGAAATAACGGTTGTTTGCGCTGGAATAGAAACATCTAATCCCAATTCCATTTTATCGATTGCAGAGTCTGGATATTGCGTGCTTTGAAAATTGTATCCTTTTAAATCAAAATCACGATTAATCACATTTCCTGTTGAAAGCGCAGTATCAATCAAAACCGAATCAGACCCAAGAGGTGGAACAAAATTTTGAAAATTGATGCGAAAGTTAATATCAAAGGGAAACGTGCTTTCCAAATCAGAAATAGTCAGGCGATTGGCCGTATTATCAATGCCCTCTGTTTTGAGTGTTGCCTGAAAAAGAGACAGGCTGGTTTCACCACCATCATCACCTCCTTGTGCTGGAAAACTCATATCAGGTTTTGGAATATCTAATACCGTCTCTAAAATATTTACCTCAGCAGAATCCAAAGTGGGGATATTCAGATTAAGAATTAGATTGACTAACATAGAATCATTGGCCGGAATTACAACCGTTTCGCCACTGGCCACATCAGCAGAATCCAACTTGAAACCAAGATTAATTTTGATTTTTTCTTTTAACCGTTTTCCTAGAAGAAGCGTGGTATCCGTATATGAAATATTACTACCAATCGTCGGGCTTGTCTCATGCTGTGCTAAGGTATCATTCGTTAAAACGGCTCCCGTAAAAAGTCCAGATTGTGCTTGAATCAAATCTTTGGGAATCCTTTGGTTTGCAATAGATGTAATAAATTGTGCTAGATTGATATCATCATCACCCATAACCAAAGCATTGATACTTTCCACAATTTGAGGGTCACTCGCCAGATCAATATCACTAAAACCTAAATTTAATTCTACGAGTGCTTCGGTGAGAATCGAATCAACAGCCGTATTAAAAACATTCACAATGAAATTCCATGTTTCAGCTGTTATTGTTCGATCTACTGCTGGAGGCATATAGAATGTCGCAGCCGACCAAGTGGCTGGATTTGCTTCAACATAAGTATTATCAAAATAAGGTCCATTGGAACCAGCCTCATAACTCACGACGGGCAAACTCATATTAATAGGAGAGACTGGAATTTCAAATGTGCTTAAATCTACGCCAGGTATTGGCGTCGCTGGAATATCAGTATCAAGATAACCACCATCAAAATCTACCTTCAAATTATCGTCATCAATGGCTTGAGACGGCAATTCTCCTTCAAAAATTAACTCCATTCCTAAACTGTCATCACGATTAAAGATGTTGACACTATCCACAATTCCATCAAGAGAATACCGGGTTTGGACTAATGGAATCTTGATATCGATAAACCAAGTGGGCTTTTCGAATTTCTCGGTTTTCTCAAAATCGCAAGCACTCAAGAGGAATAAGGCTAAAAGGCCACTGAAATAAAAAATACTTAAATATTTTTTATCAGGTCTATTTCTCGGATGATTTTTCATAAACGTTTATTTACCATTGGACTACCGCACATGAATTTGGCCTTTTTTTCATCATCATACCACAATAAAAATGGATAACGAATCTTCTGCTATTTGATATTTATTTTTTCCTAATATCGATAATCGTCTGGCTTATATGGACCTTCGATTGTCACATTAATATACTCGGCTTGTGCTTCTGTCAATTGCGTTAATACACCACCAAAACCCTTCACCATACCTGAAGCAACTTCTTCATCCAATCTTTTGGGAAGTACTTCAACCGTAATTTTGGATACTTTTTCATCAGAAGATAAATTAGCAAATTTTGCATCAAATAAATGTATTTGAGCTAATACTTGATTTGCAAATGAACCGTCCATAATCCGAGATGGGTGCCCTGTCGCATTGCCCAAATTAACCAATCGACCCTCGGATAAAAGGATGAGATAGTTGTTTTTGTCATCACTTCTAAAGATGCGATGAACTTGCGGTTTTACCTCATTCCACTCCCAGTTATCGCGCATAAATTTCGTATCGATTTCATTATCAAAATGTCCAATATTACAAACCACTGCTCCACTTTTTAACGTTTCCAACATGGAACGATCACACACATTTACATTGCCAGTCGTCGTAACAATTAAATCTGTTTTAGACAATAAATCTGTATTGATACCCTCTATGGTTCCTGTGTTAATTCCATTTTTGTAAGGAGAAATAACTTCATATCCATCCATACATGCTTGCATAGCACAAATAGGATCAATTTCACTAATGCGAACAATCATACCTTCTTGTCTCAGAGACTGAGCGGATCCTTTCCCCACATCACCATAGCCAATAACTAAAGCTTTTTTGCCAGACAACAACATATCTGTCCCTCGCTTAATCGCATCATTGAGCGAATGACGACATCCATATTTATTATCATTTTTGGATTTGGTCACAGAATCATTTACATTAATAACGGGCACTTTAAGCGAACCTTTTTGAAGCATTTCCAAAAGACGATGGACACCTGTTGTTGTTTCTTCACTAATTCCATGGATATTGTCTAAGATTTCAGGATATTTCTCGTGCAACATTTGCGTTAAATCACCCCCATCATCCAAAACCATATTCGCTTCCCACGGCTTCCCATCCTTGAGAATCGTTTGCTCAATGCACCATAAAAATTCTTCTTCCGTTTCACCTTTCCATGCAAATGTTGCAATATCGGCAGCGACCATTGCGGCAGCGGCATGATCTTGCGTAGAGAATATATTGCAGGATGACCATCGGACTTTTGCACCCAAATCAATCAAAGTTTCCATCAAGACAGCGGTTTGAATTGTCATATGAATACATCCCAATATATTCGCACCTGCCAAAGGTTGTTCGCTTTTGTATTTTTCACGTAGCGTCATTAAAGCAGGCATTTCTGCTTCCGCTAGTTCTATTTCTTTTCGACCATAATCAGCCAAAGTAAGATCGGCTACTTTATAATCATTATTATCGATGGTTGGATTGTTCATTTTATTCTCCATTTTTGTTGCTAATCAAAATGAACGCCGTTTTAATTCGCCAAGCCTCTTGGATATATCCAATGCAACGTTCCTTGGCAATTCAAGTTTATATATCTATAAATATTGTTTTAATTTTTCTACCATATCTGTTTTTTCCCAAGTGAATGAATCTAGCTCTCGTCCAAAATGACCATAGGCCGCCGTTTGGCGATATCGTGGATGTTTCAATTTTAGATGAGAAATAATTGCACCCGGTTTGAGTGGGAAATTTTCTTTGACCAATGCTGTAAGTTTTTCATCAGACATTTTTCCTGTTCCAAATGATTGAACGAGTAAAGAAGTAGGTTCAGCAACACCAATGCCGTAAGATAATTGCACCTCACATTTATCTGCCAAACCAGAAGCCACAATATTTTTTGCAATATAGCGTGCCATATAAGTTGCTGACCGATCTACTTTAGACGGATCTTTCCCTGAAAAAGCACCACCGCCATGAGGCGCATAACCACCGTAAGTATCCACAATAATTTTTCTTCCTGTTAGCCCCGTATCTGCCGCTGGACCGCCATGGACAAATCGTCCCGTTCCATTAACAATAAATTCTTTTTCATAGGGATAATCATATTTATCTAAAACGGGTAAAATGATATGCTGAATTACTTCTTTCTTCACAAAAGCATTTTCTGCCTCTTCCGTTCCAAATTTTCCTAACATATCTTCGTGTTGAGTTGCAATCACAACTTGAGAAATAGATGTGGGTTGTCCATCCACATATTTCACGGAAACCTGAGATTTACCATCTGGACGAAGCCAAGACAACGTTCCATCTTTTCGTAATTCGGTTAATTTCTCTGTCAAGCGATGGGCCATTTGAATCGGCAAAGGCATCAATTCTGGTGTTTCCTTACAAGCAAAACCAAACATAAGTCCTTGATCGCCAGCGCCTTGCTCTTCATCATTCCCTTGACTTACACCTTGGGATATTTCTTTGGATTGGGGTTGAATGGCTGAAATCACTTTCACCGTTTCTTGATTCATCCCTTTTGTATAATCATCATAGCCAATCTCATTTAAGGTGTTTTTAACAATACGATCTACGTCAACAAATCCATCCGTAGTGATTTCACCCGCAACTACGACCATTTCTTTTGTTGCTAAAGTCTCACACGCCACACGAGATTCGGAATCTTGTTCTAATAAATTGTCTAAGATCGCATCGGATATGGCATCACAAACTTTGTCTGGATGACCTTCGGTTACGGATTCTGATGTAAAATAATATTCGCTCATAATGTTTCCTTTAATCTTAAAAATTGTCGGGGAAATTATACCTTTTTATAGAAAATCCAAAGTGATGGAAAAGTTTATATTAAGCAATGCTCGTCTTTAAATTCTAGTTTTCAATTAAAGAAACCATAATGGCATTTTGTGCGTGCATACGATTTTCCGCCTCATCAAAAACGATGGAATAATCCGCTTCCATCACGCCATCTGTTACTTCTCGTCCTCGTTCCGCAGGAAGACAATGCATAAATAAAGTTTCCTTACCTGTGCTATCCATGAGCTTTTCGTTTACTTGAAAATCAGCAAATAGTTTCTCTCGTGCTTCCACTTCATCTTTTTGTCCCATGGATGCCCACACATCGGTATAAATCACATCGGTTCCATTTACGGCTGATTTTGGATTGTGAGATAATTCAAAAGTAGAAATACCCGAATCTTCCACCATTTTTACGGTCGTTTCATCTGGTTCAAAGCCTTCTGGCCCACAACACACAAAATGCATTGGGAACTTACTCGCCAATTGTAACCAAGAATGAACGATATTATTGCCATCTCCCATATACGTAATTTTTAAATCATCCAAATGACCACGATGTTCCCAAACAGTAAGAATATCCGCCATAATTTGACAAGGATGATTGTAATCGGTTAGCCCATTCACAACGGGAGAATCAGCATATTTTGCCAATTCAATCATGTGTTCATGGTCAAACAAACGAGCCATAATCATATCATTGTAGCGAGAGACAACGCGAGAAATATCCTTAATTGCTTCTCGCTTTCCCACGCCGATATCATTCGGACCTAAAAATAAAGCATGACCGCCCATCCAAGTAAATCCTGTCTCAAAAGAGATGCGTGTCCGAGCAGACGGCTTAGCAAATATCATCGCCAAAGATCGATCTTTGAATGGCTTATAGGATTCCTTGCCATGAAATTTAGCTTTGATTTCTTTAGCCAAATGAAGCATACCCAAAAGTTCTTCTTTAGAATAATCACTAATATGGAGAAAATGATTTACCATTTTTATTTTCCTTAATATAGCTGTTTAATAAATTCGTTTCCCTAAATAAATTACTTTGGCGAGGGTTAATCGTAATTTTAATTTTCATCATATTTTTATAAACCCCCATCTATCCCCAACATTTGAGGATTTGATTGGGTAAAAATAAAAATTACTTTCTACTATTGTCCGCCGGATTAAATAGAAGAAACTTATTCTGTTAAAATTTTGAATAATTTTGAATTGGATGGAAGAACCAAAGTCGTATTTTTATCAATGACCTTTTTGTAGGTTTCCAACGTGCGGACAAACTCATAAAAATCTGGGTCTTTTGAAAAAGCATCTGCATAAATCTGCAAAGCCTTTGCTTCCCCTTCACCACGAATTTCTTGTGCTATTTTATACGCATCTGCCAAAACCACCACTTTATCTCGATCTGTTGTGGCTCTAATTTTTTGAGCTTCTTCTTCACCTTCCGATCTAAATTTATTCGCCTGACGCATTCGTTCTGCTTCCATCCGAGCATAAATGGATTTTTCATTTTCTTGAGGTAAATCCACTCGTTTGATACGAACATCCACAACTTCAATGCCATAAGGTCCTGTTGCTTCATTACTTTCTCGCGTTACTTTTTCCATGATGACGTCACGATTTTCTGTAATGATTTCTGCCATTTCATGCGTTCCTAATTCCTGACGTAATTTGGAGTAAACAATGTCATCCAAGCGCGTTACAGCAATGGGAACCGATTGCACGGTTTGGAGAAAAAGAAGTGGATTCACAATCCTAAATCGTACATAATTATCAACGATAAGTGATTTTTTATCCTGACTCAAAATCTCTTCTGGTGGCACATCATATTCCAACAAGCGATTGTCAAAAACGGACGCGGTTTGAAATGGAGCGGGCAATTTAAAATTAAGTCCTGGTTCCGTAATGGTTCTTATCGGTTTTCCAAATTGAAGGATAACCACCTGCTCCGTTTCGTCCACAAGAAATACAGTGGAGAAAGCAAACAAAAGCCCAAGAATTATTGTTGCTAAAAATATATTTTTTTTCATTATTTCTTCCCTTTCGTTGGGTTGAGATTCAAGAGATTGAGCACGTTCCCATTGTCTCCATCAGGAACAATCACTTTTTCAACCCCTGGTAAAATTTCTTCCATGGTTTCTAAATAAAGTCGTTTTTTGGTAATATTCTTCGCCTTGCGATATTCCTTGAGCATAGATTTGAATTTGGCCACATCCCCTTCTGCTCTTTTGGTTCGGGCTTGCTTAAAACCCTCCGCATTACGAATACGTGCTTCTGCTTCTCCCCGTGCTTTTGGGATTAAATCATTCCGATACCCTTCCGCTTGGTTAATCATACGATTTTTATCTTCTTTGGCTGAAGCCACATCCTTGAAAGCGCCAAGCACCTGTTCTGGGGGAGAAACGTCTTGCAACTGGACAGCTACCACTTGGATGCCTGCTCCATATTTATCCAATATCTCCTGCAACAAAGCCTTCGTTTCTTCTTGGATTTTGAGCTTTCCACTGGTCAAAGATTCATCGATATTATGACGACCCACCACCGTTCTTAAACTCGCTTCAGCAGCTTCGCGAACAGTCAGTCTAGGCTTGACAATGTCAAATAAATAGGCTTCCGGTGATTTGATTTTATACTGAACAATCATTTCTGCATCCACGATATTCTCATCTCCTGTGAGCATTAAACTTTCCTGATTGATAGCGCGGTACTGACCATTGCCTAAAGAACGAAACCCAATTTCGATTCGCTTCACTTCCGTGACTTTGGGCGTATCCACCGATTCAATGGGGTAAGGAAAATGGTAATTCAAACCCGGTTGATCTACGCGCGTGAATTCTCCAAAAGTCCGCACCACGCCGACTTCATCTGGTCCCACCTTATAAATGCCGGTAGAAAGCCATCCGAAAAAGACGATAAGTACAATGGGAATGAGTCCCAAAGTGAGTAGTTTTTCAGGGACTTTTATTTCGCTATCCCCGACGATTATTCTTCGATATGCCATTGTTATTTCTCCTTTATTAAAATTCTTTTCTTAATCGAGCTACAGGATAACCCAATTGATCTCTGTATTTCGCTACGGTTCTTCTAGCCATCTTGTAACCCACTTCAGCCAATCTTGTTCCTAATTCATCATCATTCAAAGGCGATTTTTTATCTTCCGCCAAAATGATTTTTTCCAATGCAATTTTGATGATATAGTTTGATACAACGCGTCCATCATCTAAAGAAACCGCATCAGAAAAAAAATGTTTCAGTTCAAAAACACCGTAAGGGGTGTCCACGAACTTACCGCGAGTTGAGCGACTTATTGTGGATATATCCATCTTAATTATATCCGCAATATCTTGTAATACCATAGGCTGGAGATGTTCGATGTTCCCCTTAAAAAATTCTGTTTGCTTCTCAATGATGGTCTTCATCACATTCAACATGGTGCGACGTCTTTGGTTTACCGCATCCACAAACCAGTGAGCCGAATCCAACTTTTCTTTCATGAATTTTTTTGTTTCGGCTGTAATAGATTTCTGATCCAAAGCGCCTGCATACTCTTGATTCACGCGCACTTCCGGAATACCGCCATCATTGGTGGTAATACGCCAGCCATCATTTTCTTCTCTAACAATCAAATCTGGAATCACCACTTGATAGCGATCTTGAAGCCCTTCTCCTGGACGAGGATTTAATTGAGAAATCAGCTCAATCGCTTCTTGTAATGCTTCGTGAGAACATTTCGTTTTTGTCTGAATTTTTTCATAACGCTTGTGCATAAAATCTTCAAACAAATAATGAACGATTTTCCACGCTAAAGATGCTTCATCATCCTCCAACTGAACGAGCAAACATTCTTGAATATTTCGAGAACCTAAACCTTTTGGTTCAAGACGTTGGACAACTTTGAGAATATCTTCAATATCTTCATCTTTTTTTCCAAATCGATCCGCAATTAGAATCAGTTCTGTATCTAAATATCCACGGTCATTTACATTCCAAATGATTTCTTCCGCAATTTCGACTTCAAGTTCAGAAAGGCCAGTATCATCCAACTGAGCAATCACATCTTCCAAAAAACTATGGCTTTCTGCTAAAGGACCGTATTCTTTTTCTTCTTGTTTGTTATAAGAAAAATCATCTTCATAAACTTCTTTTTCAGTCAAATCTAGCGCATCTAAAAGCGATTCATCTTCCGAATTTACATCTTCTGAAGTGTCCGTTTCTACTTGCTCCAATAAGGGATTAAGTTCCAACTCATCCAAAATGGCTTGCTCTAAATTGATAGCATTCAATTGAAGAAGTTTTGCTTGTAAAACTTGCGTTGGCGAAAGCTTCTGTTTTTGAGCTAAGACTTGTTTTAGATGGGTTGCCATTAGTCCAATCTAAATTTTGCGCCTAAATATAAACGACGTGCTTCTTCATCATTTGCTAAGGATTCAGAGCTTCCTGTTTTCAATACTTTTCCTTCAAACAATAGATAAGAACGATCCGTAATCGACAAAGTTTCTCTCACATTATGATCTGTAATCAAAACGCCAATATTTTTTTCTTTGAGAGAGCGAACGATGGATTGAATGTCTTCTACCGCAATCGGATCCACACCAGCAAACGGTTCATCCAAAAGGATAAAATCTGGATCCATGGCCAAAGCACGACTGATTTCCACTCGTCGCCTTTCTCCACCGGAAAGAGTATTCCCTTTGCTTTTTCGTAAATGAGCAATAGATAATTCGTCCAATAATTTTTCCATCTTTTCATTTTGCTCCGATGATGATAAATCACTCCGCATTTCCAAGACAAGTTTCAAATTATCTTCTACCGACAATTTTCCGAAAATGGACGGTTCTTGCGCTAAATAGCCTACGCCAGCCCGAGCCCGCTTATACATAGGTTCATCCGTAATTTTTTTTTCATCTAAAAAGATATTCCCAAAAGTAGGTTTTACCATGCCTGTAATCATATAAAATGTAGTCGTTTTTCCTGCGCCATTCGGACCGAGTAATCCAACAATTTCTCCCTTATTTACGGAAATATCTACATCTTGGACCACCATACGATTTCCATATTTTTTGGATATATTTTTTGCGCTGAGTGTTTGATTCTTCATTTTTTCAACTCTCGATTGCTCACGCCTGAAGGCTTTAAAATTTTCCAATGATTTAGATCAGAATCAGATTCAAATCCCACGCCATACAAAGTATCTGCATATTGGGTTGTCAACATAATCGAATCTTTCGTAAACATAATTTCCTTTTTCGAATCCCAAGTCAGTGTATCTGTATAAAGTGTCATTCCGCTATCAGAGATAGCCACAACCTGACCCATCGCCACCATATCATTGGATTTCTGATCCACTTCAGCACGTATTGCTTTCAAATTGGACGTGTGATTTTCCTCTCCATCAAAAAAATCGATGACCACACCACTATCCAAAAGCGCGAATTGCTTTTCATGATATTTTTCGAGATGTCCCGCACGAATTTTGGCCGTTAGACTGCCTTCATCACTCAAATATATGGTCACATTCCAACCCTCTTGATCTGGCCCTTTTTCCTGGATTTCCATATCGTTCATTTCAATCGGTTTTTCGCAAGCCATGAAAATCAGCCCAACAAATAGAGGCATCTTGGTAATTATATTTTTGAATTGCATGAGAGAATTTCGTAAATCCTATTCTTCATTATTGAACGTGCTAACCGCTTCACGCAATTGGATAAGCACATCTTCGTATCGTCCTTGCTCCTTTAATATCCAATCCACTGCTTCCCGAAAAGCCCCTTCTCCACCTGCTTTTTCTGTCACATAAACTGCCAACTCTTTTACCAAAGGATATGCATCAGAAACAGAAATAGCTGTGCCTACTTTTTCCATAACAGGCATATCAATCATATCATCTCCAATAAAAGCAATTTCATCATCGTCTAATTGGTATTTTTTTTTAAGGGCTTCATAGGGAATCAATTTATTCAAAGTGCCATTATAAACGTCTTGAATTTTGAGCTCTTTTGCTCGTGCTTCGGTGGCTTTAGAAAATCGTCCTGAGATAAATGCGACCTTCAAATCTGCCATTCGCGCTACTGCCATGCCCGCACCATCCAAAACAGAAAATCGTTTAAACTCTTCTCCCGTTCCATTGAGAAAAATCGTTCCATCTGTCCAAACGCCATCTACATCGGAAATAATCAATTTTATTTTTTGAACAGACGAATTCATGTTTATTTTAATGAATCATACTTTAGTGTGGCCGCAATAAAATTCCGAAACAAAGGATGAGCTCGATTGACGCGACTTTTTAATTCTGGATGAAATTGCCCTGCAACAAACCAAGGATGATTAGGCAATTCCACGGCCTCCACAACGCCCAATTCTTTATTCTCGCCAGAAAAAATTAATCCTTTTTTCTCTAGTCTTGCTCTATATCGATTGTTCACTTCATACCGATGGCGATGTCTTTCCGAAATATTTTTCTTTCGATAGGCGGCGTAGGTTTTTGTTCCCGTTTTAAGTGTGCAATCATAAGCGCCCAAACGCATGGTGCCACCTTTAATTTTAATTGCTCGCTGAGATTCCATCAAGTCTATCACGGGGTGAGCTGTCTTCGGATTAAATTCTGTTGAATTAGCATCTTTGAGTCCACAAACATGGCGAGCAAAATCAATCACGGCACACTGGAGTCCGAGGCAAATTCCTAAAAATGGGACATGGTTTTCGCGGGCATATTTGGATGCCAATATTTTTCCTTCTGATCCACGAGATCCAAATCCAGGGAGAAGCAGAATGCCTTGCACATTTTTGAACGCTTTTTCTGCAGAGTCATCATCCACAATTTTTTCGGTTTTAATCCATTTGATTTTGACACGTGCTGCATTTTCTACGCCCGCATGGATAAAAGATTCGATGACACTCTTATATGCATCTAATAACTCCGTATATTTCCCACACATGGCAATGCTTACTTCATTGGCAGGGTTTTTGAAATTATGGATAAAATCTTCTAAGTGGGAAACATCCATTTCTTTATCCAATTGAAAACGATTGTTGATGATGTCACCTACGCCTTGCTCATGCAAAACCAAAGGGACTTCGTAAATGCTTTCCAAGTCTCGCCCTTCAAGCACATGATCTGGACGCACATTGCAAAAAAGGGCTATTTTATCTCGAACTGATTTCTCAACAGCATATTCGGAGCGGCACAAAATAATATCAGGTGATAAACCAATTTCGCGTAATTTCATGACTGAATGTTGCGTCGGTTTAGATTTGAGTTCACCACTCGCTTTGATAAAAGGTAACAAAGTAACATGCACCAAAATATGATTGTGATAACCTGATTCTAAGGATAATTGACGAATCGCTTCCATAAAAGGCAAACTCTCAATATCGCCTACGGTTCCGCCCACTTCACAAATAACAATATCATATTTTTTCGGTTGATTAACTGCCTTAATCCGATCAATAATTTCGTTGGTGATATGAGGAATAACCTGAACCGTTTCTCCCAGATATTCCCCTTTTCGTTCTCGCTCTAAAACATTGCTATAAATTTGTCCTGCAGTCGCATTGTTGTTCTTGGTCATATTTACATCAATAAATCGTTCATAATGTCCCAAGTCTAAATCTGTTTCTGAGCCATCATCTAAGACAAAAACTTCTCCATGTTGATATGGATTCATGGTTCCTGGATCAATATTGAGATAAGGATCGAGTTTAAGGATTGTAACACGTAAACCGGCGGATTTCAACAGATATCCAATGGAAGAGGCTGCAATGCCTTTTCCTAAACCAGACATGACGCCCCCAAGGACAAATATATATTTGGTTTGTTTTTTGTTCGCCACGATAAATTTTCCTATCGGCTCATGGCGCTATAAACACCGGTCACATAAGAAATCACCCAAAAAATATAGACAAATCGGTAAAAATTAAATTGACATTTTGAAAGTGCCCACGGCTCTTCATCTTTTGCTGTTTTCCAGCCCCAAATGATAGAAACAAAAATTACAAATGCGCCAGCATATCCCAATAAGGAATGGGGCGTAAATGCTGATTGAGTTGAAATAGCTGCCATACACCACACCGCAATGACTTCTGAAACAAATCCACTAGACAATATAATGAGTTGTTTTTTTGTGAGCATCCTGGACTTTAATACAGGAATCAATGCTCGGGAATATAGAATCAGTGCTAATGTTATCAAGAGTGCGCCAGCTAAAATAAAAAGAGATGTGTTCATCAGATTAAGGGTCTCCCTGTTCGTTGTGAAAATCAATTTTCCAAAGGTAAACAGCTTCGAAACATGGCGCGAAATTAGACATAATAAGCACTAATCTCATTGTTTTTTAAGAGCAGAATCCTAATCCAACGCTTCTTTCATTTCCAAGAGATACGATTTTGCTGCATCGTAAGTATTTTCAATCTCTCCGTCTAAAATGGCTTCTTCCACAGCAAGCTTGATGGCTCCAATCTGTCTCCCTTCTGTTAAAGAAAAAATCTCCATAATTTCGTTTCCTTTAACAGGAGATTGAAAAGCTTTCATCGCATCCCGTTCAGTCACATTCGCCATTTTTGATTCCACAATATCAAAATTCTTGAGGTAACGCTTCACCTTATTGGGATTTTTCGTGGTGATATCCGCCCGACACAAAACCAACAAATCATCTACTTGCTCTCCAGCCGAGACCATTAATCTCCGCACGGCAGAATCAGTCACTTCGCCTTTCGCCAAAGCAATAGGACGTAAATGCAATAAAGTCATATTCACTAAATAATTTTGCAATTCATTTGATAGCTTCATCCGTTTTGCTACTTTTTTTAAAATGCGGGCGCCTACCTCACTGTGTCCATGAAAGGTATATCCTTTTTTCGGATCAATTCTTCGTGTATGCGGTTTGGCAATATCATGTACTAAAGCAGCAAATCGAATTTCCATTTTGTCCGTCAATTTCGCCGAATTATCCACCACCTGCATGGTATGAGTATAAATATCTTTGTGATGCCATTCGGACGTTTGTTCCAAGCCAATCATATTGTCAATTTCAGGGAAAATAAATTTCAGCAAACCTGTTTTCTGGAGAATATCTATTCCAATAGACGGTTTGGGCGTTTTTAAAATTTTGGTAAGTTCGGTGGTTTTCCGTTCCCAAGAGACAATATCGATTCTTTTGGCTTGACGCTTAATGGAATTCAATCCAGCCGAATCTATCTCAAAACCCAGCTTAGACGCGAAATATGCGGCGCGCATCATGCGAAGTGGATCTTCGGAAAAGGTGCTATCTGGATCCAGCGGAGTCAACAACTTTTTCGCTTCAATATCTTTCATACCATCAAAAGGATCGTGCAATTCACCAAAATGTTCAGGACGGATGTCCACCGCCATGGCATTGACCGTAAAATCACGACGAAGCAAATCGCCTTTCAAATCCGTATAAATGACTTCACTCGGCTTTCGTGAATCATCTCTATAGGATTCACTGCGCGCTGAAGCAATTTCGATTTGGATGATTTCATTTGGAATCAGGGCTGTTCCAAATTTTTCAAATGGAACCACTTTTCCCATCTTGAGCTTTTGAGCTAATACCTTTGCAAATGCAATCCCATCGCCCACCACCATCATATCAATATCATTTAATCGATTTCCCATAATCAGATCTCGGACAAACCCGCCCACAAGATAGACTTCCACATTTAAAGATGAAGCGAGTTGGCCTGCGGTTTCAAGAATGGACAGACAGCTTTGTGCACTTTTATGATTTAATAAATCTTTGATATTTTCCATGATTATAAATTACTCCGAAAAATATTATTTATGAACCCAGTTCTGTCCAAAATAATTTTGGCATTCCGCACGAGGAACGAGATGTGAAATCTATCTAAAGATTGTCAGTCACGCTTAAAGTGGATTCCGAATATTTACATTCTTAACATTTTGAAATGACAGCTATTTCTTATTGAGGCGATTTAAAACGTTTTGGTAAATGTGTTGTGAACGGAAGCTTATCATTTTATTCTTGTAGGTGTCTTCGAATTTACCCCAATTTTGCATCGATGAAATTCTCTGTATTGAAACGCTTTACCTTCACTTTCTTTTTTCTTTCCATTGCCTTAGGACAATTTGGAAAAATTAATATATCTTTTGATGAACAATTGCTCCGTGGGGATGAAAGACAAGAAATTTATCAACTCAAAGATGATATTCGACGTTTTATTATCGGCACAAGATGGAGTGAAGAATTCAACGATTTGCAGATTCCGCTTCATATTCAGATGATTTTTGAAGGTGTTTCCGTTAAAAGTGGACAAAAAATATTTTTGTGTCAGGCTCTTTTTTCTAATGGAGGCGATCAACGTTATTTCGATAAAGGTCTCCAATTTAATTATACTTCAGGATCAGCGCTTTATTACGACCCTGTGATTTTTGAACCCCTTTCTAGTTTTATTGCCTTTTATACAAACCTTATTTTGGCCAATGAAATTGATACTTACGAACTTCATGGGGGTGGAAAACATTATGAAATTTCTCGTGAAATTGCCTTTCGCGGACAAAGCTCTGATTTGAAAAAAGGGTGGGCTGCTCGGACAAATCTTGTGGATGATTTGACTTCAAACAATGGGCTCCGAAAAGCGCGACTTGCTTATTATTATGCCTTGGAATTATTTCAAGAGGGCGCCATAGATGAGGCGATTCAAGAATTTGAAAAGATGATTAATGGCTTAGATTTGGTTTATAAAGAATTTGGGCGCGAACGATATACGCTATTTTTCATGAAAATTCAGGCCAAAACCATTGCTGATATTTTTGCCATTCTGGGCAGAAAAGATTTTCTCTTAGATATGAAAGAATTAGATCCGGATCAACATGATATTTATCAATCGACGCTGGAATCTATATCAAAATAATATGGGATTTAATCTAAATACAAACTTACAGTATAGCGCAGCATATAAGAGTAATATACTTCATATCTGCGGTATATTAACTAGTTGGTCGGTCGCTTTGCGCCCGACCAATGGCGAAACTGTAAACAGTCAGGGGGCCGGTTCGGCGCAAGCGCCTACCAACCCCCACTCGAACGGAAGAATCAAATGAATGCTCAAGACCATCATTTAATCTCCGATCAGTTTCGCCATTAGAACGCTTTGAACATTAATAAACGAAAGGGAATCTAAAATGGCAACAAAACCGTGTCCGTATTGTGCGAAAGAGATAATTGAAGAAGCAAAAAAATGTAAACACTGTGGTAAAAAATAATGTTACATCCATAGAGCATTTGGCTTTTCGTTTACCCTTGTATGGAGCGATTGGATTTATTTTATTTAATATGATTGCAATGGTTGTTTATCCTGGCGGCACTTACCAAAATCCTGCGTGTGAATCATATGTTTTTAGTCAAAATTATTTTAGTGATTTGGGGCAAACTCAAACCATGGATGGCACCTCAAATTTTTATGCGAGTTTTTTCTTTAATAACGGACTATTAATCATTGGGCTTCTTACATGCTTATTTTATTTTTATTTGCCAAAATTATTTAAACAAAATTCAACAACATACACAATAGCGATCATTGCATCCATAATCGCCATTACGTCGGGGATTGCATTTTCTGGGATTGCATTAACCCCATCTAATTTATATTTAGATGCACATATGTTTTTTGTCCGTTGGGCATTTCGATCTTATTTAATTGTGGCTATTTTATACATTGCCGCTATTTATAAATCGCAGGAATGGGAAAACAAATATGCCTTATTATATATTGTATTCGCATTGATTTTATTTGGATATGTATTAATAATGGAATTTGGCCCAGACGGAAAAGATTCTTTATATGGTCTAACATTTCAAGTTGTTTCTCAAAAAATAATCGTTATTGCATTTGTTGTTTCCACTATTTTTATTTCGAATGGAGCAAAAGAAGTATCTAAAAACTTGAACTATTCTTGACATCTTTATCCAATAAACCACCAAAAGATTATCCCTTTAAACAAGAAGATTAATGAAGTATTTATGAAAAACAGCATTTTCATTTGGGTGGCTCTTATTTCAGGTGTGATATTGCTCATTCCTTTGATTGCCATGCAATTCACAAGTGAAGTGAATTGGGATTACAAAGATTTTATAATTATGGGCGTAATGCTATTCACTGCAGGATGCTTAATCGTTTTAACAAGCAGGAAATTTCAGCTCCGCCAACGCGTTTTCATCTTAATTATTATAGTAGCAATATTTCTCTTCATTTGGGTGAATGGTGCTGTCGGTATCATATCCAAGTAAGAATTTTTATTGACCCCTCTTCGATTCTCCCCTACAAAAGGGGAGAAATCAAATGGATTCGTTCGGTTATTTTTCCCTGTAATAGGGTGCTTGAATCCCGAGCTTGTTTCGGGGGAATATAAAGTTTGCCTGCCGTAACGCCAGTGCAGGATGGGGTCCAGAAATATGTTTTTATAAAACGTTTTGGACCGATGTGGAAAAACCCTCTATCTCAAAAGTTTCCCACTAAACAAAATCGCTATATTTTTTCTTCCCCAAAAGATAATGATCCAGAACGAGACTCCCTTTATAAAAACGCTTTAATAGTTCCTTATCTTTCCTCTGTCTCAATCTTGATATTTTTCTCCGTTTTTGTATTATTTTGTGAGGATGAAAAAGAATCCATACAAGGGCACGTAGAATCGCGGTCATGTGTCTGTAATCCAATTTGACCAAAGCATAGAAAAATGCTACCCATTCCAAAACAAAGCGTATGGGGAAAAAGTATAAAGATAAGGGTAAAGAATAATTGCTCAATATCATAAACAAAGAATTTCGATGGTTGAGATAAAACTTTCGGTGAGAATGCATGGGAAGCGAAACCGCATTTTTATGATAAACCACTGATTTCGGTTCAACAAAAACTTCCTGTCCCATTAAATGAATTTTCCACGATAAATCGATTTCTTCCATGTGTGCAAAAAAGGATTCATCAAATCCACCAGCAGATTGGAAAGTTGTTTTTCGGACACACATGGCTGTTCCCGATGCCCAAAAAATGGGGATTGCATCGTCATATTGTCCTTGATCTTTTTCTTGATTGAAAAAAATGCGTCCCCGAGCAAAAGGGAATCCCAACACGTCCATCATTCCGCCAGACCCACCCGCATAATCAAATAAATCCCGTTGGTAATAATTTAAAATTTTTGGCTGAACCGCAGCAATGGTTTCGTCAGATTCTAATCTTTGGATCAAAGGCTCAATCCAATTTGACTCTTGAATGGTATCGTTATTTAAAAATAATAAATATTTCCCTTTGGCACTTTCTACGCCACTATTGCACCCACCCGCATATCCTTTATTCACTTGGTTTTCTATGAGGGTAATATCAGGATGATTCGCTTTAATCCACGCCTGCGAACCGTCAGAAGAAGCATTGTCCACAACGATAATTTCAAAGGAAAAATACGTAGATTTTTTGAGGCTATCCAAACATTCGGAAAGAACCTCAATCCCATTCCAATGGGGAATAATAATACTGAGTTTTGGAATCACGTCAGGCAAAAGAAAGACGAGCCAAAAAGGCTTTACCCTTTTTCTTCAAAACTCTCCAACATTTTTTTGGCTGCTTTATCGTTCGGATATTTTTGAAGCCAATCGTTCAAAACAGATTTCGCATCGTCAATTTGTCCCGTTGATTTATAGGCATAAACCAAAGATGAAATAATGTCAGGATAGGTTTGTTGCCATTGGGTCCACTGCTTTTGACTCACTGATTTTCGACTAAATCCTTTCACCCTTACCATGGATTCTATTTGCTGAAATTCCAGTAAAAGCATCTCAAAAATTTGAATCGCCGTTTCAGAATCATCTAAATCTCGGAGATAGATATTTCCATATTCAATCCGTTCCTTCGGACGAATATCTTGACGAGAAATTAAATCTTCCAATACCGTCCGTAATTCATCCTTTTCACCCAACTCACCGTAAATGCGTCCTACTTGATAATACAAACCACTGGAGGACATTGGAATCGTATTTTCAGGAATATTCTCACTCATTTTTTTGAGAATGGCTATGGTCTGTTCCTTCAAAGACGCTAGTTTATCAGCATCAGGATTCTTGCTCCGTTTTTCCTTTTGATAATCCATGTAATATGTAACCGCCAGTTGCATATAAGCAGAACGATAATTTTGAAGCAATCGAATAATTTGAGGATTAAAATACACATCTTCGTTCCCTAAATTTCTGAACAGATAACCCGATTGATAATCCCGCGACCAATTCAAATAATCTGTCTCTTTTTCCTCGTTAAATCCATCAGGATTAAAAGCGGTTGACCACGTGGAATCGCCCACATCTGTCATGAGATTTTCGGTCATTTTTGCTAAATCAATCGATTGTGTCTTATGGCTTTTAAGTTGAAACGTCAAGCCTTGCATATCAATATATTGATCCAAGCCAATTCGATTCGTATTGGAAACGGTTACGGCAAAGAAAATCGGTACTTTCCATCGGGCATCATTGATGATTCTTAAAATCATTAAATCTTGAACCCGTAACGCTTGTCCTGCAAACGTGGGCTTAACTGTCCATTCGATAAATCCCTCTTTATTTTTGGAATCATTGTAAACAGGCACTTTAATTTTTTGTGTTTCCCATCGCATCAAATTAGAGGTCAATTGATCAATTTGATTGTCCGTCATGCGAATAAATTTGAGGCTATCTGGACGAGAATCTCTCATTTGCTTGATATACCAAGGCGTATTCAATAAACTCAAATTCACTACCGCAACATCCGTCCGAAGATTCTCTACTTCCTGCAAATACCAAAGAGGGAACGTATCATTATCTCCATTGGTAAAAATAATACCATTCGGGGCAACGGACTGTAAAATATTGTATGAATAATCCCATGCCACAAAATTTCCGGAGCGATCATGAGAATGGTAATTGGCTTTTAACATCACACCGGGAATCAATGCAAATTGCAAGATTAAAACCGCCATAATCAGTCTTTTGCCCAAGACCTTGTCTTTGAAATATTCAGAGATTTTTTCGCCAATACCCGCCGCACCCACGCCTATCCAAATGGCGAAAGCGTAAAAACTTCCTACATAGGAATAATCTCGTTCTCGAGGTTGGGGATCATCTTGATTCAAATAAACAATAATGGCATAGCCGGTCATCACAAACAAAGCGAGGACAGAAAAAGCCATCCGCTCATCTTTATAGGCGTGATACATCATACCGAAAAGACCTAAAATAAAAGCAAGAGGTAGTCCAAATTGATTCCAATCTACCCCGTCTTCACTGGATTTGGCTCCCATGGGAGAAACGGTAGGATCTGACGCCAATCCTTTCCCAGCAAACTGCCAGAGAAAATAACGATTATACATTTTTCGGACTTGGTAAGACCAAAAATAATCCCACTGCTTCCCTGAATTATAGGAACGATATTGGCTCTCTTGACTCGGTGAATAGTCTCGACCATTTTCTGGTCGCCCCACCACTTCATGAATCGGTTCAATTCCTTTATAGCGTCTAGGAAAAGTGCCAACAGATCCATATTGTTCTCGCTCAAGATAGCTCACAAAAGCTTCCACCGTTTCTGGGTCATTTTCATCAATGGTCGGATTTTGGTTGGAGCGGACAAAAATAGTGGTATAAGTAGAATATCCAATAAGAATCATCACTATAGATGTCAATGCAACTGACAATAAATGATGTTTATTCATCACGGCCCAAACCATCCCTGCAAAAATTAATATGACAAATAATACGGGGGCAGCCATGCCAAAACTGCTGGCAGCCATGTGAGGTAATCCTTTGATAATGATATTATGAATTACGTAAAATGTGACGCCCGTAATCCCAACGGTCGCTAAGAATGATTTCCATTCAAAAGTATATTTTCTGAAATACATAATCAGCGCAATAAAAGGCAAAGCCAATAAATTGAGCAAATGAAGTCCTGTAGCAAGTCCCATCATATACGCAATGATGAGGATATAGCGTTCGTGTCCCGCTTCGTCTGCCTTTTCGCTCCAAAGTAAAATAAGCCACACCACAATCGCTGTAAAAAATGTACTAATCGCATAGACTTCTGCTTCCACGGCATTGAACCAATGGCTATCTGTAAAAGCAAAAGCCATAGCACCGACCGCTGCACCACCAAAAGCAATAATTGCGTCTGTGCTATTTTCAATTTTACCTCGCCAGTGCGTTACAACTTTTACCACAACAAGATACAAAAGCATCACGGCCAAAGCAGAAGATAAGGGTGAAAGAATATTCACACGGAAAGCCACATCTGTATGAAAAGGAAGCATGGAAATAACACGTCCGATAAGAAGAAAGAATGGACTTCCGGGAGGATGAGGAACACCTAAGGTATGCGCTGTTGCAATAAATTCTCCACAATCCCAATAAGAAACTGTGGAAGCCATTGTGCTAAAATATATAAAAAATGAGGCGAAAAATGTTAGCGCCGCAACGATGCGGTTTTGACGAATATAATTAGAATGTATCACGCTTGCTCTTCTTTCTTTTGCTCTTTTTCTTCTGGAACACTGTTTTGTTTTATCTTCTCTTGTAAAAAACTCATTTTTAAATCACTGACGGCTGTAATGATAAGCTCTTCCTCTTGTTGAGTCAGGTTTCCCATGGTTCGCGTTTGAATCATATCTAATAAATCGATATAAAAGGAAGCTTGGTCCATATTTTGTTCTATTTTATCTGACATAGGATTTTTGATTTTACCCATTGCAATCCTTGCGCTGGACTTAAAAGTGGTAACCAGATATAAAAACAATTGTTCTTCTTTTGTAGGTGTCTCTTGAGACATTCAATCTCCTCCTTTGAGAAAAGGTCATTTTAATTCTAATAAAGCCTGAGAATTTAATCCAGCTTTGATAAGAACCAAACGAGTTTAGAGCTTTGGGAAGGTTTTATGATTGCACGGTAAGTGGCCAAAAGCGGATTGTTAATATGATTACCGATTTACAAATGTCGCCATTCGAGTTTGTTACCATATTTTTCTCTGTTTTGGTGGGGCTATTGAACCGGCGATGAATAGTCGTATGAAAATGGATATCATTCCAAATATTAATGACCCCTCCCTTCGATTTCGCTCAGGACAGGCTTTAATTCTCCCCTATGACAGGGAAGATGGTCAAGGATTCCAATTTGGAAAATCCTTCTTTTTCCCCTGCTCATAGGAGAGACACAAAGGGGTTTTATCTTACGACTAACCCATGCCAGTTTAATATAATCTCTATTTGAATCCTTTAAAAACGCCCATCCTATTTTATCATTACGGTAGGCATCCATTTTTGTTTACTTAGATTTTGTATATTTCGCCTGTGAATCAACCAAATATATTTAGGCAAAACAGTCTAACTGAAATATTATCCATTGTAGAAACAGTTTTACAATCCAACAATCCTGATGCCTTACAACTTATTGGAGAGGCAGGTGCCGGAAAAACAACTTTATTAATCCAATTAAATACTTATTTAGAAAATTATGGAATATTCCCACAAGTTATCCATACAAATGCTGACAATAACTATTCTATAATTAAGTCCTTAAAAAACTACTCTTATGCTCATGGTCTTGAAGAAGGATATGAACTGGACAGTAGTAGATCAATCACATCGAAACATATTCACCGATACTTAACAGGCCTACGAAACCCAAGAAAAGATATTCTGATTTATCTTGTCGATGATGCCCACCATTTAACTATAGAAACCATTGAATCTCTTCGGATGGTTTTTGATCCTGATATTTCATCGGGGAAACGTTTATTGATTCTGAGCGGACGAAAATCAAACGGATTAGTGAATACACTTGAGTTAGCAAATTACTCTAACGAAGAATTCAATGAATACATATCTTTAATTCTAGGCTCAAATTGGAGTAGCCATTATCCCGATGGTGTTGACTGGCTCGAAAGTATTTCAAAAAAACATCCATTTCATTTATCTCTCCTGTTAGAATATTGTGTTCAAAAAGGATTTATGACGAAGAATTACTGTGCACCTAAAAGTTTTTTAGAAAAGTCAAAATATCCCGACGACTTATTAAATGCGATTGGGCAAAAATATGTAATAGACTCATTAAACGAACAATGTTTACATCTTCTTAATATAATTGCAATTAATAACTCAGGATTAACGACACGAGACCTTTCAAATATATCTGGTATGACACCGGCAATGATTCGAAGGAAACTTAATAAATTAGTTGAAAGCGGTTGGGTTAGTAAGATTGGAGCCAGGCATTATGAATGTTATCATCCACTCGTCAAAGAGCATATCAAACGTAATATCCAAAAAAAATCCAAAGAAGAATTACATCGACGATGTTTAAAACAATGTCATTATTCAGATGCTGAAAAAGTTCAGCATTTACTCGAGTTTAGTTCACTAAAGAATTCAGAGAAATCCTTAATGGTCAATTATGCAAATCAACTTGAATCTCAAGGACTATACTATTCGGCAATTCAGATTTATGAAAAATTAAATACCGCTGAATCCTCTGCAGACTACCAGTTTTATATTGGTAGGAACTTCGCCAAACTTTATAGGGTCAATAAAGCAAAAGAATTTCTTTTTTCACTCAGTAAGGTTGAAGGATATAAATATCAGGCTGATGTTCATTACTACCTTGGGTTAATGTCTGTATCACATGGGGAGAGTAAAGCTGGTTTAAAGTATCTACGAAAAGCAGTTAAAAAATTAGAAACCAAACACCCATTATGGCTTTCCATACATTCAA